>JAEEGL010190003.1_pt1 | contig 10673 bp, 1 predicted proteins | sample 9134231 | NCBI WGS metagenome assembly JAEEGL01 (sample SAMN16246548, study PRJNA631951) | gut metagenome | biome: gut microbiome; feature: rumen; material: fiber-attached | host: Bos | place: Iran: Karaj | collected 2018-10 | reverse complement strand
TCATAGTGTTGAAAATTATTTATTTTATATGCTATATTTAGAAGATAAAGATCCAAATAAATATTATTTATATATATCTAAAAATATCACATATAAATTAAAAAGAAAAAAAAACAATATAAATAATAATTAAATTATTTTAGCTAAATAATTCAATATTTTTTATTACAAGATCGTTATAACAATCCTAAAAAATATATTAATATTTATAGAAAATAAAAAAAAATTGTTCATTTTTATATTTAAGATTTGTGATCATTTTCCCATTCTTCTATTTTAAGAGATCTTCCAATAGGAAACCAAATAATTGATTCTTTGTCTACGTTTTCTTTTACATAAGATTCTAAACCAGAATATTCATTTGGATCTTTATCTTCTAAATATAGCATATAAAATAAATAATTTTCAACACTATGATCTTGTAAATGTTTTTCAAAACCTTCTTTCCCAACATAATATTTTTCTATTTTATCTCTATTTAATCCACAAATATAACATATTGTTTCCATATCCTCTTCTATTTCTTCTCTATCTCCTCTTAAACTATCAAATGCATCAAGAATTAACCCGCAGACCATCTGCCATACCAACCATACCATTATAAATGTGTAAGAGATATCTAAAAAATATCTTTCCATATTACCCGATAAATTTATACTTTCTTCTTTTGTATCAATAAAATTTCCTAAATTTCCTCCTGAAGTAAATGTATTTGAATATATATACATCATACATATTAAAGGGCTGTCACAAGAATTGTCAGGCATTAAATCATAATATCGATAAAATATTAATAACGAATAAAAATATATCAAAATAAAAAAAAAAATATAAGTATAGAGAAATTCAGCTAAAGGTTCATAAAACGCCAAAAAGACATAATTTAATATTGGTTGGCTTTTAATAAATTCTATTAAATGAAATGAAAAAAAAAAATGGTGCCAAAAAAGTCCTAATATAGCAAAAGCCATATAACATATAGTGTATATGACATGAAGATTACCTAATAATTTTAGATAAATTATAATTTTATTACAATAAAGTGCACAACCTTTAGTTTTTAAAAATTTATATACCCTGTGAATTTCAAAATCACTTATATATCCTAATTTATTTTCGAATGAGTTTTTCAAAAATTTTCTATGTAAATTTTTATATATAAGAATTGCATCTTTCGTTATAAATTCAAGAAAAATAAGTATATCTAAAAATAATATAATTATTCCTAAAAGATGTAAAATTGCTTTACTTGCTGTTTGATTTAATCCGAAAAACTTAACATTGTGTAAAATATCCTTTTTATTTGTATATGTAACATTTTCTGCACTATATCCTATAAATATTAAAATATTCATTATTATAACCAAAATAAGTCCAAGTAATTGAACTTTATCCTGATATATTAATAAAAATTTTAAAGGCCTACAATTTGAATATTTTTGTTCCAAAATATTGATTTGTTTTAAAGTCATATACATTTGTTCTTTTTTATTTATTAAATAAGTTAATTTTGTTTGTAAGGAAGTTCTATCTGCATGATCATCGAAATCTTTTTTCATATTTTCATCAAAACCATTAAAAAATTGTAGCCTTGGGCAATAAACTTTAAAAACTTCATTATCTTTTAATATTTCAATATTCAATGAATTTTCAGAATAAAAAGCAAAAGCTTTTAATATTGTTTCTGAATTAGTAAATACTTCTTGCAATTTTTCTCTCTGTATTTTATCTTTTCTGTTTATAGCTTTTATTATTTGTGTGAAATTATTTTTTAGTTCTGTTTCTTCATTTTCCATTGATACTAAAGTTTCCATAAGAAAATATAGATTAAATCCAGCTTCAGCTACAACTTTATCATCTAAATTATCGATATCTTTTATATTATCATCTATGAATAAAAAAAAAAACATTTCATTTTTTAATTTTTTGTAAATTTCTCCACATTTTTCAAAGACTAATCTATGATTTATATCTCTTAAAACTTTTTTTATAACTGGATCTTTTTTATGTCTTCCTTCGATAATAGATAATAAAACTAAACTAATTTTAAACAAAAGCATAGATTTTTCATAATCACTAAGTTTAGAAAATATTTTAATTTTTTTTATATTATCATCATTATAATTTAATTCATCTTCTGTACCTCCTCCATATCTACTACTATATGTGATATTTTCACTAAAAAAGGAATCAGGATTAGCTTTTCTGTTTGATAAATAAATAATACTTTGTTCATCATTTTCATTATTATTTAGTTCTGTTTCATCATCTTCATCATGAGTTATTATGCATGTTTCTTCCATTATTTTATTAAATAATTCCACAACTTTTGTATCTATTAAATATTCTTGGTTATTTTTACAAGGACCTTGCAAAAATTCGCATATAGTATCTAATAAAAATAATAATCTTTTATAATATAATTCAGTGCAATATCTTGATATATCTTTATATTTTTCGATTAAATCTCCTAATTTTTCTAATAACATACTCAAATATTCAATTAATATATTTAAAAAATTATACGAAATTCTGTTGTTTGTTTGCTCTCTTAAATAATTCTGCAAAAATAAATTATGATTTTCAGTTAATAATTGAAGAAATCTTAACTTATCAGTAACCATTGTCAAATTTTGATTATCAACATTTAATTCTTCAACAAACGGATCTGTGTTTAATGTATATAATACATCTCTACTAAAACTTTGAGATATGCATCTGAAAAAAATATCATTATTTGGCAATAATTGAAATAATTGTATAAATTTTTTTTGGACATCAGTATTTCCTCCATCTAATATTGCTTTATAAAAATAAATTATCATATTGAAAGTATCATTATGGAAATATTTACCTCCTTGACTTGCAATTTTCAAAAATATTTCAATTGCTCCATTGTTTAAATATGATTTTTGACATTCATAAAAAAAATGTTCTTTAAATTCTAAAACTTTTTGATCAAAATAATTGAATTTATTTTTTTCGCTTTTATTTTCTCTTTTTATTATTTCAGGAGTGACTAAGACTATATAAGACATAAGTTCAATAAGTTCTCTAATAATAGGGAAATACTCTTGGTTATCTGCATTTTCTTGTATAAATTTTAGAAAAACATTAACCAAATGTATTTCAGCTTCATTCTTTGATTGAGTTTCCGTTTGAGCTTGTTTTTCTTTTTCCACGTATGTTTTAAGTATAGAATGAAAATTAATTTTTGTTTTTAAATTTCGTGCCATTCTTTTTTTTTCTCTTCTAATACATTTTTGAATTACCTCATTATTTTCTATTTCATTAACTAAATCATTAACCGTATTTATAGTTATTTCAAATAATATATTATCATGTTTGTTTGGATCTTCAAATAATGTCAATAATTTGGTTTCATCTGGTCCAACCAAACTTTTTTTTATAGTCTTAACATAAGTTATAGTCCTTGTTTCAACCAAAGAAATATTATTTTGAGAAGTAGAATTATTTACATTGAACACTTTTTGATATTCTTTTTTTCTATGTTCCATATATGTTGCTAAACTTTTAAAAGGTTTTTTATTGTGCTCATTATTAAATTCTACATATAGTCTTGACCATCTTTTGTTTATTTTTAAATATTGGTCTTTTGCTCTTTGATAATCGTTATAATTTTTGAATAATTTATCACTGAATATTGATAGATGGTAATATATTAATGGAAAAATACCTTTAAAATAATATTTATACATATTTTTTCGATATTTTTGATAGACCAAGAAATAATTTGCTAATTTGCCAGTGAATTTTCCATAATTATCAATTTGACTATTAAAATTAAATGTATAAAATAAATCTTCGCTTAATCTTTTATAATATTTATCTATATTTTTTGCCATATATTTTCTATTTTCTTTTGAATTTTTAGATAAAGATAAAATTAAAATACATCCAATATATTTCACTTTAAAATAATATTGTAATTTAAGAAACATTTTTGAATCCCTATAATTTTTGGTTTCAATTAATACATTTATTTGATTTTTTGAAAAAGGAGGTTCTAATTCAAATATAAATTTTATTAATCGTTTTATACTTATTAAACTTGATATATATTGTTTCAATTGCTGATTTTTTTTAATTAAATTATATGTTATTTTAATCATATAATAAACAAAGACTAATCTATAATATTCTATTTTGCAATTAAAATCAGTATTTTGAGTTGAATTTGATTTTGAATCTATTGTATTGCTTCTCATTGTTTTTGTAGGAACAATACTCCTTCTTGCCAAATTTCCAATCACTGAATCATTAATAATTACACTTGGTCTAAAATTCATATTATACATATTTGATGAAGTGACTATACTAAATATATCAAAAACTTTAATAATTTCATCAAATCTTTCCAACAATACTCCTATATATTTTTCTTCAGAAGTTTTCATAATAATATTTTTCATTAATTTTAACCATAAAGAATATTTTTTCAATAGTTTTTGAAATTTTATTTTTGATGGAAAAGTTTTAGTGGTTTTTATAGTTTTGTTAGTATTATTAGTATTATTATTATTATTATCTTTATTTGAATAGGTGAGGTTAGATTCCTCTTTTTGAAAATATGAACTATAATCATAAAAATGTTCATTTATTCCTTTTATATAATCTAAATTTAATTGCTCTTTGATTAAATCAATTAAATATTTTATATTATGATGTACAAATTTGTCATCACAAGATAATTCTACTATTAATGGAAGGAGACCAAATTGTAATAAATATTTATATTCTTTTGAAAAAATAACTAATTCAATTATTTTTGCATTTATATTAGGAGAAGTATTATGAATAAGTGCAATAAATAATTTAAAAATGATTTTAATTAATTTTTCTAATGCAATTCTATAAACTATTTGTCTTTCTTTTTTTTTATTACTTTTAGTCTTTTTATAATATTTAATATTTGTTTGTTTTTGTTTTTCTAATAATATTAAATCATTATTATTAGCAGTATCCATACGACTTTTGTCCATTTCCTGTAATTTTTCTTTTTCTATTTCAATATCTTCATCATCATTTTCTCCGGAAGGATATTCCTGTATGATTTCCTTCATTAGCGAAAATAAGATGTCTTCCATCTGAAAAGAATAAAAAATTTTTTGTATTAATTTTACTTCTTGCTCTCTATAATATGTATTTGATTCAAAATCAACTATCATGGATAAATATTTATATATTGTAGAATAAACCAAGAAAAAATCTCTTTTATCATATTCAATTTCATTCAAACTTATATTTTCGGGCTTATCCATATTTTTGATGACCACCGGTACGTGATCCTCAGTCATCCATTTTTCGGTCTTCTCTGCTAATAAAGACAATTCTTTAATTGTTACACTGCATAAATAATATTTTTGTAAATCATTACTTTTATATAATAATAATATATTTTTCGCACAATAAAATAATTCTTTTCTTTGAGAAATTAGTCTTTTAAAAATTCTTAATAATATTTCTGTCATTTCTGCATTTACATTCATTTCTAATATTCTTATGATCAATTCTAATAAATTTTTCAAAATAACTGAATTCATAAAAAATATCTCAAAATTTACATCAAGATTAGGCATATTTAGATTATAATAATATTCACTATCACGATAAGCTTCATTCATAAAATTTGAATTAGATGAAAAATAATTATTGGTCATCCCTTGTAATTCCTTAAATTTTTCATAATTCAAATCAATTAAAGAAGATTCCTCACTTATTAAACTATTATTTAATAGTCTCGTATTCTCTTCTTCTCCTTTATCTTTTTTTAATAATGCATTTAAAATATCATTTTCTTTTGAATTTTCTGATTTCATGAAAAATTTTGGAATATTATCATAAAAATTAATTTTATTAAATAATTGGTAATAATAAAATTCATCATCCATTAAAATATCTCTTATATTCGGTAAATCAAATAATTTTTGTTTTAATATAGGATATAAGTGTTCAAAATTATTTCCGACATTTTCTTTATCCTTTATTATTTCATCAATTAATTGATAATTTATTTTTAATAAATTTTCCAACAAATAAGCAATCATATCTTCAGATTTAATATCCATAATAAATTTAATAACTTTTTCAATTTGTTTCATAATATCAATATATGTTTTGTTCAATTCATTATTATCTTTTGTTAATATATCCTTAATTTCAATAAGAGTTTTCATTAGATAATTTATATTTGATTGAGTTAATACATCATTACTACTAACACTTTTAAAATTTTGAGAAATAATATTTTTATCTTCGGTATTATTATCTATATTAGAAAGAATTAAAGTATTTAAAAAAAAATCATTTATTCTATCTAAAACGAATAAAACATATTCTTCTCCCAAAGGAGAATCAAAATTATATTCAATAAATTTAAAACCATATTTATTATAAAATGAATTAAGATTTCCTATAAAGCCTTTTTTATTTTGATCATCTTTTGTTGATATTTCATTTAAAAGTTTATGCTCTTCTTCATTTGTGGATAATAAATCAGGTATTTCATCAATTAATTCATTATCTTTTTTATCATCTTTTTTATTTATGTTTTTTTCTGCTTTTTTATTAATTAATGATTCTTCACCATATATAACGTTATATTTAACTTCATCTTTTAAATTATGTAATCTTTGGTCTAAATTATTATTTATTACTTCTTCTATATTCATTGGAGAATAAACAACGTTTTCATATAAATGAAATTTAATTATATTATATATCATATTAATATTTGCTGTATTAACTGTAACAATCCCATATTTAATATTATTTAAATAAAATAATGATATACACAAAATTAAATTTAATTTATTTAAAGGTATATATGTTTTTATTTTTTCTTTCCCAATTCTTTCTATACGTAAATCAGGTGTAACTCTTTTTATCAATGTTGGATAAACATTCATTATATGTGGTTCAATATCTATATATACATAATTTAAAATATTTATCAAACCCGCTAATATCTCTTGGTGTAGTTCAACTTTACTTATATGAAAAATTAGATGATCTATAGGAAATATTTTTCTTATTTTTTCAATACATACATAATTTCTACCATAACATAAATTAGCGTATAAATTTAATTGCTCGGCTAAATATTTTATCACCCCTTGTTCGGCCAATAGTCGATTATTGCAAAATTCTATCAAATTACATTCGATATAATTTTCAATATATTTTTTTTCGTTATTATTTTTGTTTTTTTCTCTATATACAATTTTAAATTCAATATCATTGTATATTGGTTTAATTTTAATTAGAAATCGATCTTTTCCTTTATAAAATAGTTTTTCAAAAATATATTGCTGGTTGGAAGTTATACCAGAATCGCCTATTCTTAAAAATTTTGACAAAAGTTCTAAATTTTTGATTTCATAATTTTTGATTTCATCATTTTTATTTTTTGAATCACCATTTAAATGCGATAAGATTTTATCTATAATATTATCTTTTTCATCAATTTCACTATCTATATCATTATTTTTTTTAGTTTCATAATTATTTATTAAATTCATTATATTTTCATTTTCTGTTAATAAATCCATAAAACATTTTGCGGCTTCTTCATATTCTAAAAAATAATATAAAAATAAATTTTTATGTGAAAATGCAATTTTTTTATTATTATTATTATTTTTACACATTGAATGAATAAATTTAAAACTTTTTTCAATTGTTTTACTTATACTTTTAAAAGATTCCAAAATTAATTTATCTGCATTATTATTATTATTATCAAAAAAATTTTTTTTTTCAATAGATTTCATCGATTTACGCATAGGTTTTTTTACATCTATATTAATAGAACTTTTAATTTTTTCTACTTCCTTTTCATCATCAATTTTTTTTTTATTCTTTTCTGTATAGTTTTTATAAACTTCATTTAAATTTTGTGTGTATTCTAAATATTTAAAAGTTTTTTTTAATAATCCTTGTTCATTGAGGAATTGTTGTCTATAATACAATGGCTTATCGATTGAAGTATTAATATCATATTTCCTAGATAAATTATTTTGAACATAATCTATTATATTATCAAATGTGTCCACTAATTCTAATGCTTTTTCTTTTAATGTATTTAAATCAGCGAGAGTTGCCTTTTTACTTCTATGATCTTGTATTCTTGGATAATTCAAACTTCCAATATTATTATTATTGAAACTCATAACATTATTAATATTATTGTTATTCTCACTAATATTTGTTTTGATATTAAACTCTTTTTTTGTAGTATTATCATGTGAGTTTTGATTATTAGTTATTATATTATTAATGCTTGTAATATTATTGTTAGCAGTTGTATTTAATTCTATTGTAGTTCGAGGGTTATTGGGAATTTCACCTCCTAATAATTTTTTATAATCCTTTCTGATTATATAATCGATTTGTTCTGTTAAATGATGGCTGAAATATAATACGATAGAAATGTCCAATAGTTGAGTTGTATCTGATGGTATTATTTTTACTAAGTCAGAATCATATGGTACTCTACTTAATGTTAAATTATGAACAGATATCTTTTTATCTTGTTTAGGAGCATATAACTCATCACTAATAATTGGTTTGTTACTATCATCTCCTCCTATTTTATTATTCACTTCATCAAAACACAAAAACTTTTTTGTTTTTATATGAAAAATTCTCAAAATTTCATTATTTTTAATTTTATGAATTATTTCTTTTTTTTTATTTGTTTCATTATTAGTAGACTCATTTTCACTTTCATTCATTTCATCTGGATTATCTTTTTCTTCATTTTCTTCTTTTTCTTCTTCTTCCTCGTTATCTTCTTCTTCATTTGAACTCTCCTCAATTTCTATACCATTATCTTTAGATATCAAATATTCATTAGTTTCCAGAATTTTATAACTATCCATAAGCATCCAATTGCAATTATCATTAGGAATATCCATTAATATTAATTTTCCACTAGTTTTTCCTTGACAATCATTTTTTTTATCCTCTTTTTTTGGTAAGTTTTGTTCTTGCATATTTTTATTTACACTTTTTTTCATATCTTCATTTGCTTCTTCTATACCTAAATATTTTTTAGATGTAATATGACGGATTCTTATAGGTTTATGAAATTCTACAAATGATGGCATTTTAATCTCCATTTTTAATTTAATATCACTTTTTGTTTCATCATATTGTTCTATGTAGAAAAGACCATTAAGATTATTTATAGATTTCTCTTTATCAACTTTTTCAAATGATATTTTATAATTTTTGGAAGCATTATAATTTGTCGATAGTTGATTCATACGATTTATAAGAGATTCCTTATTTGGCATACTTGTTCTTCTTCTTCTATTTTCTGTAATCATATTATTTTGATTATCATTATTGATATTATCATTAATATTTATATTGTTTTGATTGTCATTATTAATATTATTATTAATATTATTATTTAAATTATTAGCTTTCTTATTTATTGGATTTTGTGAACGAGATATAACTGTATAGCTGCCAGTAGAATTTACATTATTATTTAATCGTTTTACTCCATCTGTAGAACTTATATTCTCATTATTATTAGCATTATCTAAATTTTGATTGTTTGGCTCATATTCATTTGTTAAGCCATCTGATTTTGTTGATGTTGCTATATTTAAATATCTATCAACACTTTGTACTACAAGCCATACAGGTATGGCAAATGATAAATTACTTGATGAAGGATCAATATAATTAGAACATACTTTTATTTGAAAAGTTTGCCCTTGTCCTTCGTTAAAATCCAAAATAAAATTATTATAAACTTGATTTTTTTCCCGGATTTTATCATATTTTTCATTTATTTCATTTTTTCCGGATTCATTTTTTGCGGTATGACTAACGTTTTTTTCTAAATTTATTGGTCTAGCAGTAAGAAAATGACTATTACTCCAAAAATTTTTCTCTCTTTTACAAATAAATATATTTTGATTAGAAAAAACATATTTCATATTTATATTAAAAGAACTAAATTGTGAAAAAAAAAAAATGCACTCATCAGAATAGGTTGGTGTAAGAACTAATGCACTTGTTTTATTATTATTATTTTCATTCCTTTTTACAAAGCATTGGGTTTTAAAGTGAATTAATATAAAATCATCTTCATAATTTATTGGCTTTTCCATAAAATTTAATAATTTTTCATTTTCTGAATAAACATTCTCCCTTGTTTCTTGAAACGCTTTTATTACTTTTGTTATATTATTTTTATAATCTGAATCAAATTCTAATGAACTTGATGTTTTTATCTTTTTTTGTAATAATGATATACCATTATTTAAAAATGTTTTATTATTCATGAATTCATCTTTCATTTTTGGAAATATTAAAAAAAGATAATCTTCAAAATCTTTTAAGTACATTGAATCATTAGATAAATCTAATTTTTTTATTTCTACATCAAATTTTCCTTTTAAAGTAAATGTACCACCACTTAATATATTACGTGCTCTTTTTTTTTGATATGTAAATTCTATGTAAATCAAATCTCCATATTTTATTTTTTGATGAATTTCATATTCTGCCATAAAATTTAATTATTTTTAATTATTATTTTTTAAAAATTTTGCAATAATTAATTAAGAAAAAAATAAATATAAAATTAAAGTTAAATAATAAATATGGGGATTGGGGATTGGGGATTGGGG
>JAEEGL017383647.1_pt1 | contig 10674 bp, 17 predicted proteins | sample 9134231 | NCBI WGS metagenome assembly JAEEGL01 (sample SAMN16246548, study PRJNA631951) | gut metagenome | biome: gut microbiome; feature: rumen; material: fiber-attached | host: Bos | place: Iran: Karaj | collected 2018-10 | reverse complement strand
CATAGTGCCGTTTTCCGCAAACACTACATTCGGCAAACATCGTTCCATCAATGTCAATCCACTCACCCTCTTTCGGAATCTGCGCTTCAAGTTCCGCAATCCTCTTTTCAGCCGCTTCGAGTGCGTCGGCGGCATCGTTCATCATGCTCTCCGTACTCGGACACTCTTGTTGTTCGCCATACGGGCATTTGTCGCAGCTGCAATTATTCGCACACGCTTTCAACGCCTTAATCAGTTCTGCGTTCATTCTGCGTCCTCCTTTACAAACACATCAATGATTCCGTTCAGTTTCTCCAAAGCGTCCGCTGCTCTCCGCATGATATCCTCATAACTGCACGTATCCGCTTCGCAGAACGGACACGGCGGTAATTCCTCGTCCGACTTGCACATCTCGGCACTCGCGCATTTCCGCAACGCCGCGATCAGTTCTGCGTTATTCATTCTGCGTCACCTCTCTCATCAAACAGCGAAAGCTGACGGTCATCCTTTTTCCGCATTCGTTGTGCCTTATATGCGATATACTTTCTGCGGCACTCATAGGATTTTCCGAAGATCGCCCATGCCGCTTTAACGACGTTCGGTTCGTATGGTCTGATCTTTTCGAGATCATCAATCGCTTTGTAGCTGATCGGACATCCACAGCACCCCGTCCGCGTTAATCCGTAGACCTCGTATGCGTCAGAATACCGAATACCATAGTATTCCTTGTACCATGCTTTATCAGCGTCCGAAACGTAATACAGAGGGCGGAGACGGAATTGCCCGTTTGCCTGTTCGCCGAAGCATAGCGCGGTATTGTCTTTTCTCGGTACTGACCTCATGCCGCCTTCGTCTCTGCGTTCGCCCGTGATTATCATTTCAAAGTCCTTTTGAACCTTGTGCGCGATCTGCTTTTTACAGTAGTCACAGCACTTCGCGCTGATCTTGAAATCAGGCGGCGTGTCCTTGATGAAATCAAGCATATACTTTGACGAATTTATGACCAGCTGGATATTCGGTCTCGGTTCTCCGGCAGAATTGCAACAGCACAGGAAGTTGATAACGCTTTCGCAATGCGGGTATCTTTCACGAAGCTCTTGCCGCTTTGCCGCCTTGTCCTCGGCTTCTGCGTATTCGTCTGCAATCGTCAGCGGAACGCCCTTTTTCTGCCATTCATTAAGACCAGCCGACATGATCTTTGAGACAAACGGAACACCATGCAACCGTGTTGCCTGAACGATGCCGATCTTCGGTCTAATCTCCTCGATCTCCACGCCGTACTTTTTCGCCACTTCGCGGACGTGATCTTTTGTCGCTTTCATTTCAAGCCCTGTGTTGAAAAACACATACTTGATCGGCGGCAGTTCAAACAGTTTTCGCGCCTGTTCGATCATGTCAATCATGATGTCGCTGTCTGATCCTCCCGAATAGGAGCAAATCGCGTTCGGATGTTCTTTCAGCCGTTTACCGATGATGCTTTGAATCGCAAGGAATTTTCTCGGAGCATCATAGTCCGCATACGGCGGTCTGTCCGTGTAGACACGGCTTCTGTATTCTCCAACATTCGGTTTATTCATTCTTCCACCTCCCATACACGCCATAGGTCGAAGCGACCGCCTCGTCCGCCCTTTTTACGATTGCCCTGATCTTTCCCATGATCTTTTCTCCTTTTCTTCTTCCTTGATCTTCAAATACGCAGCAACGACCGCGTTTTTTCTCCACTGCTCAACCATTCCAGGATTATTCTGCCGATACGCCCTTTGATAGTCTCTGATTTGCTGCCGGTGATTTTCGCGATACCGCTTTTGAATAACCGCAATCTTATCCTTGTTCTTCCGATAATACTCGCGTCGCTTTTCGCGTTCTCGCTCTTGACGATCATGAATCTCTTTTTCTGTCATAGAAATCGCCTCCTTTCGTATATATCTTACACCATATATACACGATTGTCAATATGCAGTATAGTGATATTTTTTTTTCAATTTACCATGATTTACCATACAAATTATTGAACTGATAAACTAAAAAATACCGATGAAATCAATGTATTTTTGATATGTTTAGCGGTTTATCATTTTTAACATCATTTTTTTTGCTATATAGAAAATCAAATTCCTTTTCCATGACTTATCCACATTATCCACTTTTGGTTTCCCTTATATATACATAATACTTTTTTTGGATAAAAGCGCTAAACCGATAAATCTGCATCCGGATCACCCTATCAGATCGCGCATTTCATCCTTACAAATGCAGACGGTCGGCACAACCGTTCCGGCGATCAAAGCGTTCTTTGTACGGCGATCTTTGTCGGTTTTCAAGACACCTTTCCGCTTCGCCCAGGACAGAAAAGACTTCGCATTGAACCCCGCATTTTGCATTTCACGGTCGAACACGGATTTTATCACAAAGATGTTATTTGCCTCGACCTTGCCCCAAACCTCCGCCTTATATTCGCCAAAATCATTTGGCTTGAAATGATTCGTATTGACCGCGACCATCTCCATGACCCACTCAGCAGCACGGACATTCGCGTCGATCTCGCCCTTCTTTGTCATCAGACGGATCATTTCGTCAACCGTCAGTTGACATCCGTCCTGGAAGAACAGCGTCGAAGCGACATAATCCGCAATCAGGATCGCAGACAGGGATGCAGCTTGCTTGTCCTCTCCGCCGGCCGCTTGCAGCTCATGATAGATCTGAACGCGCAGCTCGTTGATCATCTTCATGTTCTCCGGATCCCGAATGTACTCGACAAATTCACGTCCGGCAAAGCCATAGTTTTCATTGATCGTTGCACACAGGCCGACCAGATCGCTGAAGATCTTGTCCGCGCACTCAATCTCGATCGCACGGACAGAAGCACCGGACATAGAATTCGCATTGATAATCGGATATTCGCCGGTTGTCAATATGCAGTTTCGCCATGTCACGATTCGCCGGATGCCGCCGGTCTTTGTTCCACGAACACGGCCTTGCCCCTCGGTCAGTTTGTACAGAATCCGGTCATAATCCTTAATGCCGGACGCCGCCTGGATCTGCAGCTCGTCCATGCACATCGGCATACTGTTCAGAAACGCAGCGATCATCTCTTGACCGACATCGGTCGAATTGAATGACATTACGTAATCGCCCAGCTTCGGAGACGCCCACACCGACGCCGCGATCATCAGCGACACCGTTTTGCCTGTGCCTTGACCTCCGTATGCGTGAACGAAGAACGGCAGCAGCCCACACGGCTCGATCAACGCTGACGCGAAAGACGCCGCAAGGAAGATCCGTCCGATGCTCTTTTCTGCGCGGACCTTTTTCATTGCTTCGATCCATTTGTCGCGATCACCAGCAGACCGGACAGAATTGAACATGTGCCGGAAATTTGCCTCGCCGTCAAAAATCAGCTTGTCAACGTATGGAGAAAAACCATGATCCAGCACCCAGCCAAGGCGTCCGACCGAATGCTCCTCGCTGATCATATCATAATTCAGCTGCTCCATAGTCAAAAGATAGCTCGACAGCAGCTTCGCGTTTTCGCTCGTCACGACCACGCCATACGCCGCAAGCTGCAGAATTTGATTCGATGATGCGACAACGGATTTTTCAATGATGATCGACCGCCACGACCGCCCCTTTTTATATGCGATTTCCAGCCGTTCGTCTCCCTCGTCGATGTTTATCAGCCGTCGCACCGGCATGATCGGATGCACGCAAACCGTGATCTCGTAACCGAAGCGGTCCGTCATTCTGACGCCATAATCGTCACAGATATACTGACCGGAGAAAAGCTCGACCGGCTGCGCGTCGAATTGCGTCGCATTGTCCAGCCGTTCACCCTGCTTCTTGTGCTGCGATTCAAGATAGGTATTCCATAGCGACATGAAGCACCGGACGCCAACGGATCCAGCCTGCAGCTTCATGCGCTGGCACTGCTGCTGCAGCGCGAACTTATCATCCTTGAACTGCTCAAGCCAGCGATAAGGATCTGACGTTGTTAAATATTGATCAGCCGTGAAATTCGGAAGCAAAATTGTTGGTTCTTCCATGATTGGCTCCTTTCGTAAACAAAACCCCGAGATTCAAGTGACGGCTCAAATCTCGGGGAAATAGTCTCGTGCTATTCACCGTCTCCGGCGCCGTCACACCATCGACTATTTTTCTTAATTATACCATGTCAAAACGAGAAAGTCAACTTGCAAAACGCTTTTTCTCAAATTCTGCAAGCGCTTCAAGCGCCATATCAGCACGATACCGCGCAAGCTCTGTCTCTCTGACCGCGATTGCAAAATAATCGTCGAAATCCGCATCCGGATCCGTCGGCTCGGTTGCCGTCAGAAGCATCTGCGCAAGCCGGAGATTCTTGATCGCGGCATTGAACTCGTCAATCAGCGCTTCATGCTGCGCTTCAATCTCTCTCTCACGTCTCCTGCGCTCCCACGCCTCGCGGTTTTGGGCGATTCGCTCCGCGGTCGACAGATTACCTTCTCGAATCAAACCGAGCCGAAAATCGTCATTCAGGCGCTTACACGCGTCGCCGACAGAGCAGTCAAACAGTTTCATTACCAAATCGATGCTCGAACCGTGTGCGTGACAGCCGAAACAGAAATATCCACGGTCGCCCGGATAGATTTTCAAAGACGCCGTTTTTTCGTTGTGCCATAAGCACCGCGTGAATCCGGCACGGTTGACATCAACGCCATACTGACGGCATACATCGAGCGCAGACACGCGCTTTTTGATCTCACCTGATAAGTTCATCGTTCTCCCCCTGTCAATATCTCCATAATCATCCGTCCGGTCGACAGTTTGTCGCAGAACAGAAATTTGACACCATACGCCATCTGGATCCGGAACATTTCGCGAACCACCGCCGCGCCGGTGACCGGAGAATGCTTCGACCGCCAGCGCAGCACGTCGTTCGTCCCCTTGATGCCCCTTTGCTCGACCAGCACAATCAGCGTGATCCGAGCCGCATACGCACGCCGGACCTCGCGCATGAATCGCGCATGATCTTCGCGGTTCGTCAGATTCTTCGCCAGTTCGTCAAGTCCGTACTTTGTATCGACCGTTATATTCGGATTCTCGTCCGACATATAATCGCCGACGTCCAGCTTCACGTTCACGACCTCGATGCCGTTTCGAGAGAAATAACTTTCGATATTTCGGTGCTTTCCCTTTTGCTGACGCGTGTCTTGATAGATAATCATAGATTTATTCTTGTAGTTTGTCAATAGCCGAGAACACGTCCGCAAGTTCTTTCAGCATGGCATACTTTTTCTTAAACGCATTCAATTCGTTCAATGCCTTGTCAAGAAGCACAGACCGCTTTTCTTCGTTCTGCAAGATGATCTGCGTGCTTTCATAGCCGATTGAGCTGATTGAAAAAACGGCTCTTACTGGTGTTTTCTGTTCGACATCCATCATGACGCGCAACGACCGAATGATGTATGACGCTTGTACTTCTCTGTACGATTCCGCAGCTTTCGCATCGTCCCATTCAAACTCATTGTGCAGCGGAGCATCTTCCGAACGGCTTGCGTCAAGCAGCGTTTTCGCCGTCAATCCGACTGTGTTTTCAAGCTCCTCGAACACTTTGCCAGCTACATTTGCGTCTGTTTTGATCCTCGACGCCGGATTCCATTGATAGACCATGATTTCCTCCTTGTTTTGAAATTGCCTGCCGTACCTTGCCGTACCTCGCCATGACCAACCTTGCCGGAACAAACCTATCCAAGCCTGCCACGCCTCGCCATTCCACACCTCTGCAAACCCGAACTTACCACTGCTTACCAAGCCTGCCGTTCCTCACCTCGCCGCGACGTGCCGCAACTCACCTTGCCTTGCCTCGCCAAGCCTGCCAAACCGGACCGGACCTCGCCTCACCTTGCCCCGCCAGTACACACCTGACACTGCCTTGCCTGCCTTACCGGAACCAACCTCTCCCCAAACGACCGCGCCACAACATGCCAGCCAAACCGTTCCGTAACATGACCCGCCCTACCACACCGCACCGATCCATACCTAACCTGCCTTACCAAACCGTGACAAACCGTAACTGACCAAAACTAACCTTAGTTTACCATACCGATCCTGCCGTACCGCGCCACTCCTGAACAAACCATGCGCCGCAAAACCTGAACTCGGAATTTACAAGTTATGTTTAAGAAACGTGGAATTGCCCGTACTGCCCGTCTTTCTCCGGACGCCACTCACCAACTCCGCAGATATACCCGCCAGCGTTGATAATGTTCATGATGCTTTCAAGGCTGTAATTGCCGTTCATATTGTAGGAAATCGTAATATCCGCGTACCAGTTATCGAACTCTCCGCGATACCGAATATCAGCGGTTCCCATTCCGACCTTAACCATGTCCTCGCGCATCTTCGGAGCGTCGCTGTGAATCTCGATCATGCCGTTTTCGTCGCCGTCGATAAAGAACGCACCACGGAGCGAAACCTTGTCCTTCGCCCATCCCATGCGATACGCCGCAGAAATCGCCGCTTGTTTGAACGCCGTGACAGGGAAACCGAAACGTGCTCCGTTCTCGATTGTCTGCTCAAATGCAGCCTGCTTTTCTTCCTCGCTTGCATTATCTTCGTATTCCGGCATCGGCGAGAGCCAGTACATGGACCGAATGAAATCATCGACCGGGCTTTTCGCCTCTTTTTTCTTCCCTTTCGCCTTTCCCATTTGCGCTTCAAGCATCATCCGCTTTGCCTTTTCGCTCCATGCATGCATAATGAGAGGCGTATCGCCTACAATTCGCAGATTGACCTTTTGAATCTGAATCGGTCTGATCTCCAATACCTCTGTTGTTTTCTTTGTAGCCATTTCCATGATCCTCCTTTGATTTTATTTGATATCATTGACCGCATTCGTAAGATCTGCAGCATGCTCCTCGGTGCCGAACCAAGAAGCAACCGTGCTGTCCTTGTCCTTGATCGAATTGTAGATCCCGACATACTCGGCCAGCTCGTCCTCGGACATTGCGTCGACCTTCTTTTTGAGACGCTTCTCGATCTGGTCTTGCGTAACGCCGAATTTCCCGAACATCTGAACCAGCACACGGATTCGGTCGATCAGAATCATACCTTTTTCGCCGGCAGCGACCGTCTTACGGCATTGATTGATAGCGGCCTCTACCAGCCACGACGGAAGAATCGCGAGGATCCGCGCACGAAGCCGCCGCGCTGCCATGTTCGCATTGTTTTCGTAGATGTCACGATCAGACGTCAGCACCTTCATTGTCGCCTTCTTGGTCTTTCTGTCAGTGACCTCGCGCTGGTGCGGATTCGTAAAGTTCTGGACGGACTGCGTATTCGTTTCGAGATCCCACGCATACGCCTGCAGCTCGGACTTTCCGGTGTCGCGGCTCAATTCCTTGATGCCGTAGTCAATGTTTCCCCAGCACCGCGCCAGCTCCTCCGCAAAGCGGATATTCGGTCCGGTGATCGTTTCGCCGCCACGCGGATAAGCATAGAACGCTTTGCTCGCAAATTCGTAACGGCTGCAGACCTCCATGACAGCGGTCCGAGCTCTTGTCTCGTCCCTCGGAAACGCCTTTGCAATATACAGCTTGCCCTGCGCTTCTGCGACCGCCCGGGACGCCTCGATTGCGACCGTGCCCTGGTTGATGTTCTGCAACTGCATCGGGACAGCCGCCGGAGCCGCCGGAGCGACCGTCTGCGCCTGTTCTTCCGGATCGTAGACCTCACCGGTCACCGGATCCATAAGATTCTTTTCTTCCATGATTCATTCCTCCTTTATTGTAATTCTTTCGCAAGATATGCCGGAAGTCCCAGCACATTGATTTGATTCTGCGGTCCGAGATATCCGTACCAGTTTCCAGATACCTTGCACTCATGATAGATGCCGAGCAGTTCGCGGAATGTGTCATATCCGCGTTGCACAAGCAGCTGATCGGCTGCAAGCACATTGACCGCATACGGCGGATCCTTCTCCTGCGCGATGAAGATGAACACCGCCTCCTGATCCATAACACGCTTGACGGCTTCGGTGTACATAGCCGTCTGGAAGTCATAGCCGTAATTGATCGCGGACCGGATGAACGGTTCCGTACCGGCATCGTTCGTGCTTTTGTAATCAACGATCAGAACCTTGTCGGACAACGGCGTGAAGCAATCCAAACGCACCTTGCATTGTTCGCCGGTCAGCTCGTCCGTCCAGAACAGCGGAACCTCATGCTTTCCGGACAGAAGCTTCGTGACAAGATCGACCTCCAGCAGCGCATTTCTCATACCGCATGCCTTGTCATAATCCGCAGATTTGACGATCGTCTTCTCGCCGTTCATCTCCATAAAGAGATCCCATGCGACTTTCCCTTCCTTTGTGCGGCGGTCCACGTCCGGCGCGACGGCAAATTCATCATTGAACGTCTCCGGCTCCAGGACCAGCTTGTGAACCATCTGCCCGAAGATCAGCGCCGGCGTCGGTTCTTCCGGATGCTCCTCCGCGTATTTGAATTTCTCCGGGGATCCATCGTGAAGCCGCCAAAGCTGCGACCGGCTCACACCTTCCGATGACCGATACTCCTTCTCCGTCACCTTGTCACGCCTCCTTTTTGATCGTTCCATTCAAAGCCATCATGCGGATGTATGCGCTGATTTTCAGTCCGAGCGCGTCCGCTTTCGCCTTGATCTGTCTGTGCTCCTCCGCAGATACGCGGATGAAGATTCGCTGATTCTTTTCGCTCATTTTTCAACCTCCCGTTTTCTTTAATTATACTACAATCGGCGTACATTGTCAAGCGTTTGTCTCGGCGAACAGGGCGTCTCCGGCTTCGAAGCCATGATATTTGAGATAGTCCAACCCATCTACCGGACGCACTTTTGCACGGTCCTTCAGCGCCGCAAGCATCAGCTCTTCGATCTCATCAATCGAGAAAAATGACATTAGATACCCATTCAAGCCACGGTCATCGTCTCCGATTCCGGTCCCGATAGCGACCTGATCTTCATTACCGACCTTTGCGCAGAAATCCACATCATACCGTTTCTTTTCGATGCAGCTCCGGCAGACGCGATGCGCGCAACCTTCGATTTCGTCCTCCGGCACGATCTCCTCGCAAATCTCACAACGGTACGCGGGAACAGCATCCCCACCGCACATACGACAGATCAGCGTGTCATCATAAGACAACTGCGTCTCGTTTCCCTCAAGCTTCCGACCGCAGCGCTCACAGATGTAAGCATCCGGCGTGTCATAGATTCCGATCATTTTTCCGACCCCCATTTCGTAAGCTGTTTTTTGTCAAGCTCCAGCTGCTGGATCCGCATATCTCGCTTGTGGATCTCGCGCTTACCATCCTCTCTCGCTCTGAACAGATCGACCTTCAGCTGCTTAATTTCTGCGTCCTTGTGAACGATCAGCATTTCCTTTGTCTCGACCGCCTCTTTCAGCTGCCAGATCTTTTTCCTCATCCTCTTTCGGTCACGATTGTCAAGCGCAAGTATGAGGACCGCGATCAAGAACAGAGCGCACAGAACAAGACCGAAAACCCACAGGTTTTGATTTGCCGCGTCAATGAATCGCTGCAGCATCGTGATCGCCTCCTTCGTCAGCCCATTTCACGAAATACTTACCGGTAATCTTGCCGTGTCCGGTCATCAAATCACGCGCCAGGTCACACGTCATGCATGCCGTGACAACTTCATAGCCGTCCTCAAACGTGGATCGATACCATGCATCGCGCTTCATTTGATCACCTTCTTTCTCTTGCCGCAGTACGGACAGTACGGCGTTGTTCCGTAAGTGTTCCAGACCCCGCAATCGCCGCAGTAGCACCGCCGCTTCATAAACAGATCCGCATCATCGAGATAAACCTCGGTCCACTCGCCTGGACAAAGCAGATCCTTACGCTTTGATTCAAATTCGTCCTTTGTCATGTGCATCATTGCTTTTCCTCCTTACCACTTGATGATCTTCGTAACAACGCCGCCACTCAGCGTCACCGTCTTGATTACCTCATCGACCTCTTTCTCGGTCCGTCTCAGTCTCCGATACGGAAGACCCTTGTAAACAAATTCGATCTCATAAAGCGTGCTTTCCATGATATATCCTTTCTTCCGGTTTAACCACCAACCGGAAAGGTTTGATTTTTATTCTTCTACCAAGTAGCACTCGTAGGTCTGTTCCTTGTCCCAATCGCCCTGATTGTGCTGCATCATCGTCACCCAGTAACCTTTGTTGTGGAAAAACTTCGGAGCCATGCAGAACGTTTCGCACTTCATCGTCATCGTCTCGTAATACCATTCGCTTCCGTTCGCGACCAGCGTCTTGTGCGTGTTGAGGATGTCCTGAACAGCTTTCGCGGATTCATAAGATTCGCAGATGTAAACGGTCGTGCTGGTGTTTACCTTCATGTTGTAGTTCGTTTTCGTGATCGTCATTGTTGTTTGCTCCTCTCTTGATCTGAATACATCTTATCACAATGTACGCACATTGTCAACACTTATTTTCACATTTTCTGCGATTTTTTCAAAAATATTTTCACGCAAAAAAGACACCCCTTTCGGAGTGCCTTTTGGTTACCGTTCAAGGCGGCGCATGACGCCGTTGTATAGCCGCGGATTGATCGTTGACAGAACGCCCATGAGCTCGTCAATGACGTCCAGGACCGCATTGATCTCCATGCCGCGGATCGCATCGGAAAACTCGGAGCCGCTGTCAAACGATATTTT
>JAEEGL016769534.1_pt1 | contig 10674 bp, 9 predicted proteins | sample 9134231 | NCBI WGS metagenome assembly JAEEGL01 (sample SAMN16246548, study PRJNA631951) | gut metagenome | biome: gut microbiome; feature: rumen; material: fiber-attached | host: Bos | place: Iran: Karaj | collected 2018-10 | reverse complement strand
TCCGCAAATCTCCCCGATAAAGAGTTGAAAAGCTGAAAATCGAGATACGCAAAATGAACAGAGACACAATAAAGTCAGATCTGTCGGTTCCGGCCCCGGGCGAGAAACCGCCGGCGCTGAAAACGCCGAAAAATCCGAAAGCCAGAAATATGTGATGGAGGGTTTACCATGAAAAAAATAAAAGCCGGTTTTGCCGCGCTTATCTTCGCCGCAATCATGCTTCTTAACGGATGTTCAATATTGACGTCACAGCCGGCTCACCCTGGCCAAACCGATACTCAGGAAGCGATCACCGGGGAAAAGCATACGGATTCACTGAAAACTCAGGGCGATGATGACGAAATCATCGACTGGGGAGATGACGATGAAATCATCGATCCGGATGAGTTTGACGAGATCGGCGCAAATGAAAAGTATGAGGACGGCGACTGGACCTTTGTAAAGCTTGACAACGGAAGCTGGGAGGCATCCTCATATAAAGGCAGCGACGCAAATGTAACAGTCCCGCAGAAATTCAGGGACGGGGCGGTCACCGAGGTGGGCGTCTGGTGTTTCCGCGACAATAAAAACGTTAAGCACGTTGCAGTTCCCGACTGTATAGTCGTTATAGGCGAAAACTGCTTTATGGGCTGTGAAAATCTTGAGTCGGTTCAGATGCCGCAACACCTGAATTTTATGGGTGACCAGACCTTTTCCGGCTGCCGCAGCCTGAAACGCTGCGTTGTACCGGAGGGCGTAAAGGAGCTTGACTACCGTCAGTTTGACGAATGCGGAAACCTCGGCGAAGTGATCCTTCCGTCAACTCTGACATTGATCGGAGAAGCCGCCTTCAGGCATTGCTACAACCTCAGAACAATTTATTTCCGCGGCAGCGACGCGGACTGGAAAGGCGTGAAGATATCAGGAAACGCGCTGATCGACAGCGACTACCGGCTCGTGACAGGATACACCGGCACATGATCCTCACTGCGGTGAGCGAAAAGTCACCGCACTATCATCTGACCGTCAAACGCAAACACGCCGAATCCACGTCCCGCGGGGTTGCCGCCCATCAGCCATTCGGCGTAGGCGCGGCGCAGCGCGGTATCTTTCGGCAGTTGATCGTCCGGCAAACCGGAATAACGCCCGAAAATCCTCCACCTGTCGTGAAAATCATCGGGGGTTTCCCTGCCGGTAACCATTTCAAAATCTCCCATAAATTTCAGGATATTCATTCCTGCCGGCAAAAACTCCCTGTGTCTCGGATAAAGCAGCCACGATGAACATCCGAATATCACGATACCGTCCGGAAACAACCGGGAAAAATGCGGGTACGCCGCGCGGTAAGATGCCATCCGCACCTCGTCCGTCAGCGGGATCCCGCGGGACGGGATGTGCATATTGATGTAAACGCCGCCTTTTTTCAGCGTCTTCCCGCATGAAAGTACAAAGTCATTTCCGTCATACGTCATTTCCTCATACTGGAAGCGGCCGTATGCAAAGCGCGTCATTTTGAAGAACCGGTCATACCAATCAGGCACAAAAATCCCTACTACCCCCTTGTTTTCGACGCATTCGTTTACTTTGCACCGGATATCATCCATTGATTCATAAAAAACATCGTCAGGTATTCCCTGTTCACGATATTTTTTATGAAGCGCGGGGAGACTGTTGAGAATAAAAAGCAAATAAAGGGAATACTCGTTTTTGCCGAAGCGCACGCTGAGCTTTCCGATCTCAGACAGAGCGTCGGCCATAGGCAGCGTTTCATCTTCCATATATCCGCAAACCAGTTTGTCCATGGCCTCCGCAAGCAAAGGCTCCTCGTCGAGCATCTGCTCAAGGCGTCGGATACCGGCAACCGTCTCCGGGGCGTAATCCCGGCCTGTGATTATATCTACTTCCTGATTCGGGTGATTCATATATATCATATCCTTTCGTTCGTCCGGGGCGGATCCGCTCCTGAATGTTCTGCTGATGCAGCAAAATACGCTGATATTATAACCTGTCGCGCCGCGTCTCAGAGAAGCGCGCCGCGGCAAAAAGCTCTTAAGGTATCAGGAGGATGATAATCCTTATGAAAATACAGTTTTTGGGCACCGGCGCCGCTGACTGGAAAGCGGTTCCCGAGGATTTTACCGGATACAGATATTTTTCATCTGCACTTGTGAATGAAGAACTCCTGATTGATCCGGGCCCCGATGTTTTCGCGGCCGCGGGGCGGTACGGCATTGACGTGAGCGGCGTAAAGTACGTTATCAATACCCACAGACACCCGGACCATTTCTCACATGAAACTCTTTCAAGGCTCACGGAAGCCGGCGCGGAATTCATAACGTTCAAGCCCGGTGAAAAAAAGCAGGTCGGGCGCTTTGTCATCAGCGCGTTCGCCGCCAACCACGGAACCTGCCCCGGAACGGTCCATTTTTTGATAGACGACGGCTCAAGAAAGCTTTATTACGCTCTCGACGGCGCCTGGCTTTTATATGACGAATACCTTGCCCTGAAGGGCGGCGCGGACCTTCTTGTGCTTGACGCCACGGTCGGCGACATTCCGGGAGACTACAGGATCTTTGAACACAACAACCTGAACATGGTAAGGGAAATACGGCAAACGCTTAAGCCCTTCATCGGGAGGTTTATCGTGAGTCACATCGCACGTACGCTTCACCGGGACCACGAAGCCCTCGCGGAGTCCCTCGCACCCTGCGGGATTGAGGCCGCCCGCGACGGAATGACGCTTGTTTTCTGAAAAAGCCCGCTTTATGGCGTGATACAATTTTTTATGCCAATCCGGGACGTTACCGCCCCGGATTGCTTTTTTTGAAATATCGGGCGCGTCGGGCTTTCTATCCTGATACTTTTCTTCCGCCCGCCGCTCTCATCGTACCTGGGTCAAAGACGTTTTTGCCTGCCGGCCCAACGACGGCTCTTATGACGCCGCCGGAGTACGAGAGGAGCACTTCGTTTACAAGGTCCGCGAAGGTGACGCTGCGGCTGTCCCCGTCGTCATAAGAATCCATAACGACGTAGCCGTCGCGTTTGAATGAGTTGAAATAATACCGATACTCATATTCCGTCACTCCGCCGATGGTTATTTCATAAGTTTTATCATCGGGACAGACTCTGAACGTCTCGCCTTCCTCGCCCTTGCCGTAATACCGGGGCGCGTCTCCGTATCCCTCGAGAGCCTGCTCCTCGGTGATAAAATGCTGAGGGTTTTTCCTTTTTTCGTAACAGACCCTGTCAGGGGACTTCACTTCGAACCGAGGCGTGAAACGTTCGATCTCGTCAGCCGGCATGCCGTGATAGAGCGTCATCGCCCCGTCGCTGCAGCTTTTCATAAAGTTATATTCAACGCTGTTGAAATCAAAGTGATTTTCGATGATATTTCCGACGAGCCCTTCCCTTTTTATGGTTTCAAGCGCAAGAGGCCATATCGCCGCCCTGGCCCCGATATTTGCGTACATTTCCTCGTCCCCGCCGTTGTATCCGTGGTGAGCAAGGACGACGGCGTCGCACTTAAGCTCCGGCCCGTATATTTTTCTCAGTATCTTTGCCGACGCGTCCACTGCGTCGCCGAGCAAAAGGAGCTTGCCGTGAGGCATTGTTAGCATATATATCACAGACGACATATTGGTGTCTATCATCTGCTTTTTATACAGATTTTCACTCGTTTGCAGGACCTCGACCTTTACTCCCGGAAACTCGAAGCGCTGCCCGGCGTGGGCGGTCGTATAAAGGCATCCCGGCATTTTTTCCTCAATGCAGGCGTGCAGCTTTTCCACCCTGAGGCCCATCTTTTCGCCTTCGGAGTTCGGAACGCCTTCCATATAGTTCTTATACGGAAGATAAAGCTCTTCGCCCGGAAACTCGTGGATGATCCTCTCGATCACTATTTCATCCGAATGGTCCTCAAGTGTGTAAAAGAAACCGTCAATATGGTCGCAGTGCGAGTGGCTGAAAAGCCAGGCTGCCACGACCGGCTTTCCGCCGAGAACGTTCTGCGAGACAAGTGTCCTGTATATTTTTTCCCTTTCCATTCCGCCGTCTATAACGAGAAATCTTCCGTCGGTGAGCCTGACGGTTATTGCGGTAACGGCGACAAGGCTGACCATGACGGTTGTTATTTCTTTATATTCACCGCCGGCGCACGGGAGCGCAGAATACTCTATGCTGTCAACGGCGATCAGAACGTACGACACGCTGCGGACGACGTATTTGTCGACGTCCGTATATTTAATGTAAGAAACATTTACGATATTCTCGCCGTCAAAATACGTTGCGAAAAGGTTGCCGTTTGACGTTCCGGAAGAAAAGACTTCAAAGCCATACAGTTCAAGTTTGCCGCAATAATCGGCAAAATCTTTTTCATCGGCTCCGTGCTCGTACACGTAAAACGATCTGAAAAGGTCATGCCCGAACACTAATTCCTCAACCCCGCAGCCGTCGTATGCGGGAGCAAATCCGTAGTTATCCGCTCCGCGGGCGTCAAGCTGCTCCCGCCCGAGCCGCTCCGTCTTATCCCGCGTCATCCCGGATAATCCTGCGGCGTATGGGTCGGTCCGAAAACCTCGATCCTGTCCACTCCGCTCGCGGTCGGTGCAAATCTTACGCGGTCTATGCAAATCGTCCTCGGCCCGACCGTGCCCGGAGCCTTATGGCAATGAAAAACGATAAACATCTCGCTGCCGTCGGGCGACGAAACAAAGCAGTGATGTCCTGTTCCATGGATCATTGACGTTTTGTTCATTACAGGATTGGCAGCGTATCTTACATAATCTCCAAGCGGAGAATCTGAAGTGGCATAGCCGACCGCATAGTTTTCTGAGGTATACGTGTCTCCCGAATAAGTGAGATAATATTTCCCGTTATGCTTAACGACGAACGGTCCCTCGGCGGTCGTAACCTCCCATGCGGCGGAGGCGCGAAGGAGCAGCTTGTCGGTGCCGGGTTTGACCGTGACGATATCGTTGTTCAGCTCACAACCGTGAATCCCGTTGTAAACGTAATAGAGATACATCCGGCCGTCTTCATCCTCAAAGACGTGCCCGTCGATACCGTCTGTGATATAATTATCTTCCGGTATGAACGGCCCTAACGGTGAATCCGCGACCGCAAAACCGATGTGTCGCCCGGCTGTTACCACCATATAGAATTTCCCGTCTTTTTCAAACACTTCGGGAGCCCAGTAAGTGCCGGCGGCCGCACCCCACATTTCACCGGCGCACTGTCCCTTCATCGTCCAGTTAACGAGGTCCGTTGACGTGAAAACCCAGTGCCCGAGGTTGTTCGGCGCGTAGTTTGAGCAGTAGAGATAATAAACGCCGTTATATTTCAGAACGAACGGATCCGCGCCGGCGTTGTTTCCGAAAACCGGGTTTACGTACTTTTTGCCGGTACTTTCCGACGAAACGTAAGGTTCGATTTCAATTTCTTCAAATGACACTCCGTAGCCGTTATCAAAATATCCGATGCCGCCGTCGGTATCAGACAAAACGTACTCGAATTCCGGCCATGGTTCAACTCCCGCCATATCGTCGAGATAATAACAGCGGATCCTGCTTCCGCTTTTCTCGACCATAAGCGTTACGGGATTGTCATAGTCCGAACGTTCAACAGTCTTCGAGGCGAGCTCCGTACGGACTTCCTTTGAGCCGGAATACGAAACCTTTGACAGCGCGACGCTGCGTTCAGACACCGAAAAAGAATATCCCGCAAATCCTTTTCCGGATTTTTTTGCTCCGAAAAGCAGTCCCCCGAGCGAGCGCCTCGCCTCCGTCCTGAGGCTGACTTTGAGGCGATAATTTCCCAAGGCAGCGGGTTCTTCAAAAAACGCCCCGCCGTAAATTATATTTGACGACGACGTCGTAACGAGTTCCGCCCTGACTCCGGAATCGGAAAGCACGTAGTTGCCGCTCGCAAACGCGTATTTGTCAGTGATATCATTTTTCATTTCTGTTTCCTCCGTAGTGTCTGCAGGTCCCGTTTCTGTTTTTTCTTCGGTCGTCGTCTCAGTCTTCCTTGTTGCCGGAGGATCCTTTTCCTTCTCAGCCGAAGAAATCACGGTATCAGATTCAGTATCCCTGACATATTCAGTATTGATTTCAGATTCGGTTTCCGATTCGGTTTCGGAAAGCGATTCAGAAAACATCTCGCCGCTCTCTATCTGATCAGAGACCGTTTCGGACGACCCGGGCAGACCGGAAAGATTAGACGGATCGGTTTCCGGATCACTCACAGGGATTGTCGTCTCCCCTCGGCAGGTCGAAACCGGCGTATCAGCCGGGATCTCCGAGCTCATAAACGCGCACGATGAATTGAGAATCGTCAGTGACAGGCAAAGCGCAGTCAGCGCTTTTATTTTTTTGCTTTTTTTATTTATCATGATCTTTCAGTGACGCTCTTACAGCGAAGTTCCCGCGGGAGACTTTTCTGACAAAGACACGCGCCCGCCCGAAATGAAGTCGGACAGTCCACGGGGTCGACACTTTTCTGCCGAGCCTGACAGTCCCGGAAATCGGCGGTATACCGTTCCCATAATGCTCGGAGACGACCCTGATCTCATGTTCTCCGGCATTGATCTTCCGGTAAAAGCGGTACGGTCTTACGTTGTTAAACGGCATTCTTCCGTAGCTTCGCAGATTGTTCCCTATCTCCTCTCCGTCAACAAATACCCTCGCCGTCCCGCCTAAACGCTCAAACTCGATATAATCGAAATCTTCGGCAAGCCTGATTTCTGAAATAAACGTCAGAGTCTCCTTTTCAGTGATCTCGTCGCTGAAAACGGCGGTGAATCTTCGTTCACCCGGGAATCCTTCCTGAGACTCAGTCTTTACCAGTCGGTCAAACCTGTTTCTCCTCACGTTTTCCTGCACGGGCGGGACAGAATACATCCCGTGTTCATACCTGAAATCCCGGATAAAGACGCATTCATCTTTATCTGCCTTCTGCTCGTAGTCGACGCAGGCCGCGTCCCCGTTCGAGACCCCGATGCAAATCCCGTCGGACACGGAAACGTCGACCAGGTCGGAGGCCGTCCGGCAGAATGTTCCGTTTTTATCGTATGCTTCGAGCTGAAAAACGCCGATATCGTCGTCTTTGTCAGGCATCAGAACAGGTATGCAGCGGATCCCGACAGCCTCCCCCGACGTTTTTATGCTGTCGGTGTATTCCGCGCCGTCCTTTTTTCCGATGACACTTATTTCACCCGGCTCATATACGACGCTGAATACAGGCATGTCAAACCGCCTGATTTTGCGTGATTCCCTTTCTTTGCCGTTGACAAAAAGCGTTATATCGTCGCAGTTTGTGAAAACGGCTATTTCCACGGTCTCCCCGGGTCTGAAATCCCAGTGCGGAGCGATCCTGAGGACCGGAGCGTCGGTCCACCAGGCCCGGTAGTAATAAAATACCGGCTTCGGTATTCCGCAGAGGTCAACAGCGCCGAACATTGAGGAAACGTTTGACGTTATAAACGGGTTTGGCTCTCCGTGATAATCGAAGCCCGTCCAGAGGAACCCGCCGGCAAGGTAGTCTCTCGCTTCATAATATTTTACCCAGCTCTCGGGCGTTGAGCCCCACGGCATCGAAACGTCCCCGAAGCAATCAAGGACGCCGCTCCCTATGTCGTTATTTGCATACCCCGAGCTTTGAACGTGCGAGCCCTCCTCGGTGCCTATGATCGGCTGCTTGGGATGAAGCTCATGATATTTGTCGAGCCATTCGCTTCCCCAGCCGTTGTGATTCCGGATGTAATTTACGCCCCTCACACCGGCCGCGCCGTTTATTCCCGTAAAATTGTACGCATTGCTCCCGGCGTACGTTATTTCGCGGGTGTCGTCCAAACGCCGCAGGAACTCCGACATTTTTTTCATGTAAAATCTGCCCTTTTCGGTGTTCTGAAGAGTAAACTCCTCGTTACCGAGCGACCAGAGTATGACCGACGGACGGTTCCTGTCCCTTTCGACAAGATCGGTTAGCTGTCTCAGAGCCTCGGGTGACGTGCCGAACATACGCGTCTCGTCGACGACGAGCATCCCGAGCTCGTCGCACGCGTCAAGAAGCGACGGTGCCGGGGCATGGTGGAATCTGACGGCGTTGACCCCCATTTCCTTAAGCTCCCGTATGCGGTAGTATTGCAGATTGTCAGTTAAAGCGACTCCTGCCCCGCCCATGTCCTGATGGCAGCAGACGCCGTGTATTTTTAAGCGATTCCCGTTCAGCAGGAAGCCTTTTTCTGCGTCGAACACAGCCGAGCGGATACCGAACCGCACTTTTTCGATTTCTTCCCCGACCCTGATTTCAAGCGTATAAAGGTACGGGTCGTTTATCTGCCAGAGATGCGGATCGTCCGCTTTAAGAGAAGCCGACGTTATGACGTCAGCATAACTTGCGACCGATATATCCTTTTCACAACCGCACACAACGCAGCCGTTTTTATCCGTAACACGTAAGCTTACCCGACCTTCAAAATCGTCGTCTCCGTCATTCCTCAGTGCTGCCCGCACGTCAATCGTTCCATCGGTGCGTGGTCTGACGACAGTCCCGTTTATCACGGCGTGTACCGGCTCTGCAAGAAGCAGGTTTACGTTCCTGTATATCCCAGCGCCTTCATACCACCATCCCTCGGGATGCTCGGAGTCGACCCGGACGACAATGCTGTTTTCCTCCCCCGGGAAAAGGAAATCCGTAATATCCAGCGTAAATCCCGTATAACCGCTCATATGCCGGTCAACGAACACCTCGTTCACCCACACGTGAGCGTCGCGGAATATCCCTTCAAATTCTATAAAAACACGTTTGCCGGTCCAGAGTTCGTCAAACATAAATTGCTTGCGATACCAGCCTACGTTGTAAATCACAATATCATCCTGCACGTGACGTTCTGTCATAAACCTGTGATATGAAGAACACGCCCGCGCTCCGGCGAAGGCATTGCAGCGAAGATCGACCGGAAGCGAAATTGCCCAGTCGTGGGGCAGATCGACCGCCTTCCAGTTGCTGTAATCATAAAACCGCGCCGTGGCGCCGCTCGCATCGCCGATTTTCTCAAGCCCGAAGCAATTCCTTGCGTCGAGTTCATTCTCTAAAGCGAAAAGCCAGCCGCTGTTCCAGTTTATTTTTTGCATTTTGAATCCCTTTCAGATACCTTAACTACAAATCGTATCAGAGTGCTGACCAAAGTTTGAAAGAACAGCTTCTATCAAATAATCGTTGTTTTTGAGCCATTCAACTCAATATCACGAAGTTCTCCTTCGATAATAAGCTCTCCATCTTTTTCTGAGTACGACGGCTCATACCAATACCCGCCGGAATGACCTCCTCGCAGAACGCCGAAAGAGTATTGTCCTATCTCCTTGGAGAATTGACAAATATAATCTGCGCTTGGATCATACTCGCCTTCTTGAAAGCTTTTTACCGCTTCGTTAAAGGAAGCGATTGTTCCGTTAAAGGAAAAACTATATTTCTTTTTTATCATGCTTCTCTCCGGAATGAACCCTTACGCTGCAAAAGCTATCCACAAGTTTTTCGTATTCGTCTGAAAATCTAACAGAATAATAAGGGCCCTTCAATCGTTCGATTTTGTCAGAGGCATTTCGACTTTCAAATACCGCACGCTTGAACGGGAAGCCTGCGGTTCTTCTATATGGAGAATAAGGCTCAAAATAGTAGTCCTCTACATCGGACCAGCGGAGCCGTTTACGAGTTATCACAAACAACCACTTTTCTTTTATTCCGTCGGAATCAATTATCAGCGATGAAACGAACATGTTTCCAAACAACGAAATACCTCAAGTGTTTCGGGCTCTATTATTTCCCATTTCCTCGCTGTGATTTGGCAGATTATAAATCCGTTGTTAAGTGCGTAAAATTTCCAGGCAGTCGATGGCCGTTTTTCCTTTAATACTTCTCCAGTGTCCATACTGATCAGCTGCAAAGCGTAATCATGAAGTTGAGCCGTTATAGTCTCTGTATTCACAAAAATACTCGTCACGCCTCTGCGGCTCTTTGTCCTCCAGATCCTTTCACCCGTTTTTGCATCAAAACAGAAAAGACCGTTCTCCCACGTTTGAGCAAAAACTTTCGTTCCGTCTGGAGAGACAGCTATTCCAAACTGACTAACGTTGTAAACATTGACATACTTTGTTTTCCACTCATATTTCTCGCCTGATTTTGTACGGAAAATCAAATCGCTTTCATCATCGGAATAAGTACAATCAAGAGATATGATTCCCCCATTCGAATAAAATAATTGACGTGTATTTTTGCGGGAACACGATATGGAATAATCTTTGTGATAAGCTATTGTTTCTTTTATCATTGCACACTTCCATTTCAGCAATTTTAGCTGTTGCAAATCCAAATAGTTCGTTATCTTTTTTATTGTTTGTCAACACAGAAGAAACCCGCTTTTACGGATCATTTATAATTATACCAGCTGTTTGTGAACAATTCAAATTTTCGTGGTCTCGCATCAGTCCAATTCAGGTAGAAACCCCAGAAACCCAATTTCGTATCTATTTATTTTGATGATTTTCGGGGCAAAAACTCTGTCGCTCAAAGGCGACAATAAACCTCAAAATGTGCCGATTTTGCCCCGAAATCGGGTAGGAGGGGGTGGCTAACCCCCGTCCTCCCACACCACCGCTCATGCGGTCCCGCAAGCGGCGGTTCAGCTAATGGTATATTGCT
>JAEEGL014782654.1_pt1 | contig 10674 bp, 6 predicted proteins | sample 9134231 | NCBI WGS metagenome assembly JAEEGL01 (sample SAMN16246548, study PRJNA631951) | gut metagenome | biome: gut microbiome; feature: rumen; material: fiber-attached | host: Bos | place: Iran: Karaj | collected 2018-10 | reverse complement strand
TGGTAGAAGGCATTGTTTCTTCCGATCAGAAGAAAAAAGTCGAAAGTGAACTTTCCATTCTGCCTATCTGGTTAAAATCCGTACCGAAACTGGATTTAAAAGCCTGCATCGAACACTGCGGCGACGCCGAGGACTATCTGACATCCCTTAACGTCTTTGTTTCATCCATTCACGAAAAATCCGACGAGATCGACGCCTTCTGCAAAGCAGGAAACTGGGCAATGTACTCGCTTCGGACACATTCCTTAAAAAGCATGGCCGAGCTGATCGGCGCCAAGGAGCTTGCCGATGAGTCCGCAAAGGTTGAATATCTTTCCCGTCAGGGTGAAACCGCTGAACTGCCGGCCCTGACCAAAAAGCTGCTCGACCATTACCGTTCTTTTGAACACCTGCATACCCATTTTCAAAAGGTTGAGGAGCAAGACGATGCAGATCATCAGCCTTACCGCAAGCCGGAAGATTTTAAGACCATCCTGTTTGTGGAAGGTGCGCACGGTATGGTCAACAAAGGGATCATCAACAAACTGCAGGAAGCCGGATTCCACATTCTCTGCGTTCCGGACGATCCGGCGGAAATCCTCGAGCACCGTCAGGATGCCGATTTCTGGCTTTATTACCCGGCCGGTGATACCGAGCACATCCATCTGATCGCTTCTCATATCGCGGAGCTGTGCGAAGATGATAACCGGATCCTATGCCTGGTGGGCGATGCCTTGGATATCGCCGAGGCCAAAAAGATCCATAATCCCGAACGGATCACCGCTGAATATGCACGTCCCATTGACATGAACGTTTTTGTGGAAGATATGCTCGCCTTTTCCAATATGCAGTATGAATCTTCCCGTACCAAGACCATCTTCCTGATCGATGATGACCCGGATTTCCTTTCCGTTACCGAAAGGTGGCTGAAGGAAAAATACCGGGTAAAATCCTTCCGGTCCGGCAGCGAGGTTCTCTTTTATCTGAACAGTAGTATTCCGGATCTGATTTTGCTTGATTACATCATGCCCGGCATGGACGGTTTTGTTACGATGCAGAAGATCCGTCAGATCCCGCGCGCGCACGATGTCCCGATCGTCTTTCTGACCGGACAGAGCAGCCGTGAGGATGTCTTAAAGATCCTCGAGAAAAAACCGGACGGCTATCTGTTAAAATCCATTCCAAGAGAAGCGCTTTTGTCTTCCATCGAGCGACTCTTTCAGGACCTGCTCATCAAAAACAATACCTTAAAGTGATCACTGAAGCAGTTGTACCAGCTCGTCTTTTTTTGTTGCAATCTTTTCAAGATATCCGCTGTAATCCGTATCTGTTTTACTCCTTAAGAGTTCAACGATCTCCGATACCGGTTCGGCAAGAGGCGTTAAGGCCAGATTCGTCAGCACACCTTTTAATGCGTGTGCGATCTCAAAGGCTGTTGCCAGGTCTTTTCCGGCAATGGCTTGTTGAAGGTTCTCAAATCCCGGATCTTCCACCGCTTTCCGGATCATTTTGAGATAGAACTCCTCATTGTTCACACATCTGTTCAATCCTTCGTCCACATTGGCTCCGTATGCCCTAAGACTATCCAATCCTGCCATCCTGTATTCCTCCTGTTATGCTTTCTTTTCAATAAATGCCGCAAATTCTTCCGGCGGAACCGGTTTGGAAAAATAATATCCCTGAATGATATCACAGCCCATCTTTTTCAGCTGCTCCACCTGTTCCTTATCCTCTACGCCTTCCGCAACGACCGGCACCTGAAGGAACTTGGCAATATCGATCACAAGTTCCACAAGCTTTAAGCTCTTCTCATCCTTGTTCATGTTCCGGATGAAGATCATATCCATTTTCAGGACATCGATCGGGATTGAAGTGATCATGTTCAGGGACGAATACCCTGTACCGAAATCATCCATTTCGATCCGGAAGCCCTTATCCCGCAACCGGTTTACGACATTGATCAGGCCTTTGGCATCATCCGCATATGCGGATTCGGTGATCTCAAGCATCAGATCATTTGCATCAAGTCCGTTCTTTGTAAGAAGTCCGGTCAGCCTCTCTTCCAGTTCCGGATCATAGATGTCAACTCTTGACACATTAACGGAAACCGGAATGGTCTGCTGATAGGTATCCTTCCATTTTCTGATCTGTGCGGCGGCTTCTTCCCATACATAGTGATCCAGTTTCTGGATGAGTCCGTTGCTTTCAAACAGCGGAATGAAATCGCCGGGACTGATCATACCGAGTTCCGGATGTTTCCATCTGATCAGTGCTTCGGCGCTGCGCAGCTTCGGTTCGTCGGAACGGATATCGTACTTTGGCTGGTAAAAAACGATCAGATCCTTGTTGGCGATCGCTTCGTCGATATCATTGATCAGCCGCTCATGATAGAGGTCGGTTTCGTTCTGTTCCGTGCTGTAGTAGAAGAATTGTCTGGTATAGTCGCCCCTGATCCTGTCACAGGCCTGTTTTGCATGGTCAAAACGTTCTTCGACGGGATGCGCTTTATCAACATTCTGATAGATTCCTGTTCTGACACGGATTCCGGGAATCTTTAAAAACTTTACCAGTTTCTCCTGCAGTCCGCAAAGTATCTCCTCATAGTCTTCCCGGTGCGTCACGTAAAAGAAAAAGTAATCGGCGTCCGGCCTGCTGCCGATACAGACACTGTCATCAAACAGGGACAGCAGCGCATCCGCCGTTTTCTGAAGCACCGTATCGCCCGTGCTGCGCCCGAACATCTCATTCAGGATATGAAAATGCCCGATGTTGAATACCAGCGCATCCATGGGTTCTTGTGCATAGTATGTGTCGATCTGGCTGATGTATTCCAGGAAAAATTCGCGTGTGTAAAGAGACGTCAGCGGGTCTTTTTCGGCACTTTTGATGATGCTTTTATCTTCATACAACTGGATGATCCGCTCGCATCTTGCCAGAATGACTTCCGGCATATCATAGGGCTTCGTGATAAAATCATCTGCGCCCATTTTAATGCTTTTTACCTCCGCAGGCTTTTCCGAAGTCATAACGATCACCGGGATGTTGGTAAGCAGTTCGTCTGCGCGGAGCTTTTCAAGGAGCGCAAATCCGTCCATGACCGGCATTAACAGATCCATCAGGATCAGGGAATACCTGCCGCCCTTTTCCGTGATCATTGCATATGCCTTTTCGCCGTCCTCTGCCTGATCGACCTCATATTTCTGTCCAAGGATATTGCTTAAGATCTCCCGGTTGACCTCCTCGTCATCCACAACGAGGACCCGTCGCTTCAGACCTGCTTTGTATCCAAAATCACTCATACTTTTTATCCTTTCTGTATTGATATGTATTAATGAAACCTGTATTCCCAGATCAGTTCCTCCATGGTCTGGTATAGCCTGTCCGGTTCCACCGGTTTCGAAAGATGTGCGTTCATGCCGACCTGCAGAGATCTCTGCACGTCTTCATCAAATGCGTTCGCTGTCATGGCAATGATCGGGATCTTTGAAGCATCCTCCCTGCCTAAGTGCCGGATCTTCTTCGTCGCTTCGAGGCCGTCCAGCTCCGGCATCCGCACATCCATAAGAATGGCATCATAATAGCCCTCTTCGCTGGCCGCAAACATCTCAACAACCACCTTTCCGTTGATGGCGTGGTCTGCCTGCATTTCTCTGATCGACAACAGTTCCTTCATGATCTCGGCATTGATCTCAACATCCTCTGCAATCAGGATCTTTCTGCCGGCAAGATCCGCCCGTTTCTTTTCTTTGTAGAGCGTCATGTTATTCTTTCTTGCGATCCTGTCGAACTCATCGATCACATTGGAGGCAAACAGCGGTTTGGCAAGGAACGAATCCACGCCGACATGGAGTGCTTCATCCATGATCTCATCCCAGTTAAATGAGGTAAGGATAATGATCGTCGTCTCATTATCGTAGAGTTCCCTGATCCGTTTTGCCGTTTCGATCCCGTCCATATCCGGCATCTTCCAGTCCAAAAGGACCAGATTGTACGGATCGTGTTTGGTATGCCGGATCTCAAGCATATCCAAAGCCTCCTGTCCGGATACGGCAATATCCGTCCGGATGCCGACTTCATCAAGAACCAGTCTTGCATGCTCTGCCGCCACTTCCTCATCATCGACAACCAGCACGTACATATCGGACGGATCAATGTAACTGGTGACAAGTCTCTGATGTTCACAGTCTTTCAGCGTGATATTGACAACAAACTCCGTTCCTTCCCCTTTCGTTGAGGAAACGGAAATGGTCCCGTTCATGATCTCCACGATGTTCTTCGTAATCGCCATGCCAAGTCCCGTACTGCCGTATTTATTTTTGTTATCGCTGTGTTCCTGTGTGAAGGTGTCAAAGATCTTGGGTAAGAAAGAAGGATCCATCCCGATCCCGGTATCGGTGATCACAAATTTGATCGTTGTCTGATCCTCATAGGAAGCTACTTTCTCAACTGCCAGTGTCACGCTTCCCGGCGCTTCCGTAAATTTGATCGCATTGCTTAAGATGTTGATGAGCACCTGCTTGAGTTTCATATCGTCCCCGATATAATAGTCGCTGATGCCGCCGGTCACCCTGCATTCATATTTCAGACCCTTTTCCGTACACTGGGCCATGACCATCGTGTTGATCTGTTCAAGCATGGCACGGAAAGAAAACTCTTCTCTTCGTATGACAATCCTTCCGGATTCGATCCGGCTCATGTCCAAAATGTCATTGATCAGCCCCAGCAGGTGTTTTGCACTCTCACCGATCTTCTCAAGGTATTCCTTTGTTGCCTGCGGCAGTGTCTCATCCCGCAGTGCCAGGGAATCAAGTCCGATGATCGCGTTCATGGGCGTGCGGATCTCATGACTCATGTTGGACAGAAAGGCGGTTTTGGCGCGGTTTGCTTCCTCTGCCGATTCCAGCGCTTCGCTGAGCATCTGGTTTTTTGCCATGCTTTCGCGCATTTCCTGATCGATCACGGTCAGTCCCAGGCCGACCGCATGGACAATATGATCATCGCGGTCTTCCGGATGTCTGACGCCGGCCATACGGATCATCTCGTAATACTCGTTACCGTCACGTTTTACCAGGTAGCGGTAACTGATGATCACATTCTCGGCGAGCGCTGCCCTTACATTATCCGGTTTGATAAAATCAAGGAAGTCCTGCCTGTAACTCTCGTCCACATAGTTTTCGCCGTACCAACTGAACCGCTCGAGATAAGGGAAATGGATCCCTTCTCCGGTCTGTTCTTTGTCATTCGGATCATCCCTGTAGCAGACCGCATCGTTTTTATCGAGGTCCACGTGATAAACGCATCGGTAATCCGCTGCCATGGCAGTGATCATTCTGTCCTGGTCTTCCCGGTATTTCTGCTGCTCGATGAGTTTCTCGGAAAGCGCGATCTTCTCTTCCATCTCTTTCTTTTTCCGCCGATTCCCCATGATCGCGAAAAAGAGAATGAGTGCGACGGCAACCAAAAGAATCAGCGCGATGGGCATCGTGTGATCCAACAGAAAATCTGCAGCCGTATAGGTATAGAGACCGTCCGTATAACGGTAGGGAAGATTCTGCAGATATTCTTCCCCGGCCACACTGATACCGCGATTGATCAGTTTCAAAAGCCCTTCGTTGCCGATCTTGATCCCAAAGCACCGATCATCGATATAATTCAGTTTTCTGGTGGAAAGGTCATTGAATCTGCTTCTCTTGGTGATTTCGTTCACACGCAGTCCGTTTAAGGTTGTGGCGCCGACCGTTTTCTCATCAACGGCCCTAAGGCAGTCTTCGATCGACGGATAAAAGGTGATCTTGGCGTCGGGATAATGTGCGCTGATATAGTAATACTGCATCCGGTTATTTTCATTGACCGCAAAGTTCTTCTCCGTCAGGTCTGTATATTCCCCTTTATAAACCAGTTCCGTTGCGGCAGATTCGACGGTGGAGGACTGGTAGATCCCGTTTAATTCCGAATAATACAATCCGCCGCCGACAGGAAAGGCAACATCGATGCTGCCGTTTCTTAAATCCGTGACCATTTCGTCATAGTTGTTGTAACCGGTATATACCGGTTTCAGATCAGAAATCTGAAGTTCTTCAAGCATGTGCGGCAGGAGCTCACTAATAAGACCCGTTACCGACCCCGTCTTGTCCGTATCGGAATAGGGAAGATAATTGTTAAGATACCCCACCTTCAGTTCCTGATGGGACCCAAGCCATTCTTTTTCGGCATTTGACATGGTTCTGCTCGTAATACTCGATGAGTAATACTTGATCCGCAGAGAATTGATATAGTTCGGTTCTTCCACTGCCAACTGTTCCTGTGCAACATTCAGTTCGTCAAGAAGATCCTTCCTGCCGATCGTGACACACAGATAGTAATCGGAAGAACCGAATACATACAGAAGCTCGGCATTGTTTCTGCCGGATGCGCCGTCGCTCTCGGCGACAAAAGCATCTACAACCCTTCCGTCAAAATCATCCAGCATATGCTGATAATCCGGATATTTATGAATGTCCGCTTTGATATCATGTTCTTCTAAGAAGCGCTCCAGCACGCCGACCATTGCACTGTCCAGAACACCGATCTTTTTCCCGGAAAGTGTTGCATAAGAATAGGTAATGCTGTCATCATCGGCATGTTTTACCATGTTATAGGTTTCGCTGCCCATGGCACTGTCCGGATAGCCGATGATAGATTCTCTCTCCTCCGTTTTGGCCAGACCCGCAAGCATGTCGACTCTGCCGTCCAAAAGCATCTGGTAAAGGTCAGCAAAATCACCATAGACATACTCATATTCCCAGCCCGTATATTCGGACAGTTTATGGTAATACTCATAGGCGTAGCCGGACTTGACCTCGCCGTCCTTTGCGCCTTCCTGAAAGATCTCATTTTCAAAATAGCCGATCTTAACCGTCTGCTGCGACAGATCCTGTGCTTTTACGGCAAAGGGAAGCGCCAGAACACAAAGGGAACTGATTAAAAAGAATGACAGGGTTTTTTTCATGGCATCATCTTCTCCCGGTTCATTTGTTTCTATTATACCAAAGCATATATTTTTAGCACCTATTTTTTCCCGTAAAACCATAGTATACTTTTAAGTAGCATCCAATAGAAAAACAGGAGGGATTATGAAAAAAGGATTTATATGGATCACTCTGCTTGCCATGATCGTCGCCTTTGGCACAGGGTGCGGTAAAAATGACAAACCGGCGGATCTGTCCGAATTTGCCGGGGACTGGTATGTGGACGGTTCCTTGGAAAACGGGTATCTTTCCATTGATGAGAGCGGACATGTCGAATCATACAGCTATGACGGAATGGTTAATTACGAAGGGCAGATGGTCTGTGAGGAATATGAGAATCCGGACGGAACAAAAGGATATCTCTACAGCATCTATGACGGCAGCGAATTCGTGATCGGTTTCTATGAACCCGAGGAAGAGGATTTTTACGAACTCTACAGCGGACAGGATGGCGAGATCCATTTCGTCAGGTCCGATCACTGCACGGATTAAACAAAAAACAGGCGGTCTGAATTGACCGCCTGTTTTTCTTTATCTCACATCCCTTATTCTCCGTACATATCTCCCTTGCCCCAGGATGTGACTTTTACTTTCTTGAAATGAGCCTCGCTGGTTTTGTCTCCATATCTCCAAAACGCTGTATACATCACAAGAAAGTTTCTCTCCTTTCCGGTAATGAACACTTTTGACTTGAAGTGGACATCAGCCCTGTCATTCCACATATTACCTGAGATCACGCATATCCGGTCTTTTCCGTCTCCGCCCTCGCGACTTACTTTATCCGTATAAGAAGGAGCGCCGAACAGTTTGGTAAAATCTCTTACGGCCTGATCTTCGACCTTTGATGCGCAGAATGAAGCCAGATCATTTTTATGCCCCTCAGCTGCTGCAGTAATGTTTCTGGCAAAGACATACATCTGGTCGCCATCATAAACATAGAGGGCTTCATCGTCCTCATCCGCATAATAACTGGCGGGATATTTGATCTGTACGCCTCTCCAATGTGACTGGATCGCCGTGCGTCCGTCTCCGAGGTCTTTGTAAAAAGGATCCTGGTTATCTACGGAATCCTGAAGCGCTTCTGTCCATTCATCGTCATCTTCCGGAGGATCTGACATTTCTTCGGTGTCGCCCTCTAAAGGCTGAGCCTCCATCTCCTCTTCTCCTTCGGAAACATCGGACAGGTCATCATATTCGCAGATGTAGCCCCTCTGGCTGTCGCGATTATCATCGTTCGTGATATCGTTCCATTTCATATCGTACCAGAAATGATTAAACCATTCGGTACCCTCAGCATTACTGGGTTCACCATCTGCCCAGTTGGTATAATTCCATTTCTCGCCGGTTACCCAGCACCAGTCGTTTTTATCGCCGCCGTAGGCACCGTCGCTGTAAGCGCCGAACCAAGGCCCTCTTTCACTGCCGTTAATGTTATTGAAAAGGCCTTCCAGATATTTCTGCTCCTCAGCAGAGGTAACGGTTGCCAGATGGCCGCCGCGCGCGATACACATTTTTCTTGCTTCTTCCCATGTCGTATCTTCATCGATGAATTGATAGGTATGTCCATTGAAGTCTGCCGTATATCGTTCTCCGGCAACACCTGTTCCGGTTGCCATTCCCGATTCGGATCCATCTGAATTTGAGGACTCCGCTTCTTCCGAGCCGCAGCCCACCAGCCCGATTATAAGGCTTAGGATCAATAGCAAACCTATTTTGCCCAAAACTTTCTTCTTCATAATTATTCTTCCTTTTACACCATCGACATTGTTTTGATTACCCGATCATCCGATTACCGGCTGTACGGTTCCATACTTCCCTGTTCGAAACCGCCGTTTCCGTCACTGTATGTGTAGGTAACATCATACAGACCGTCATAGGCGATACGGACCAGAGGATTATAAGGCCTCATAAAATCATTGATCTGCTTATAATAATCATCTTTCTTAACGCTTTCCCCGTTTATGGAGTATTTCGCGTCATCTTCCATACTGGATGCTTCGGCCACAAATACTTCTTCCAACTTGCCGTTCTCGATCCTTGCGAACACGTCTCTCATTCCGGCAGCCGCTCCGCTTATATGGATCAGATTTGCGCCGATCGCATAGTCAAGATTGGCTCCGTCAACACCTGCGATGGCACTTGCAACTTCAACGACCTCGTCATTGTAAATCGTGAAAATGAACGCATTTTCATGATCAAAAGATCCTTTGGAATCACTTGCGATCAGCTCAGGGATGTCGTCACCGTCATCATTGATAAACGCAAGTGTGAATTGATCTGCCAGTCCCTCAGCTTTCAGTTCTTCGATCTTATCTGCGTAATAATCAAAACCGCTGCCATCTCCGCCGGCAACATCAGCGGAATCCGAAATGTTTGCACGTTCGGCTTCAAGATCCGCAAGATCGGCCCACTCAACACTGTCAAGATCGCTCTCATAGGTGTCTGCGTTTTCCTCATAATAGTCTATCGGGCATCCGTAGCCATAGTAGAAAGTGAAGTAATCGGTAAGCGCAACCACGCCGACATTCTGTTTGGTATCTTCATTGGAGCCTGCCTCCCAATAGACTCTGTATGTGGGATAGGTCAATGACGTGGAGACCGTTTCGTCATCCACTACATCCGTGACGTTTGCATCGTTATCCACTACTTCGCCGACAAATGTCTTAACATAATCATCCAGTTCCTGCTCTTCCGTCATCATATTGTATCCGCACACATTGGTGATCACGGTAAGCCCGTCATCCGTCATGTCCTCATAGTAAAAAGTCCCGTCTTCATAACTTTCTTCATAGAGATTGGTAAGACCTGAATAGGAAGGGCCCCTTAATGCAAATTCATTGACGGCGAATTCTTCATCCTCATATTCGTCCGCTTCCTCATCCACATATTCGCCCGTTTCCTCGTCAACGATTTCCTCAAAGCTCTCCTCTGCTTCGACCGGCGCTTCTTCCTTGCCGCATCCGCACACACCGCAAAATACCAGTGCAAAGCTTAAAATAAGCGCCGTTGTTTTGATTTTCCTGATCATTTTGATTTCCTCCCAAAATATATTTCAACTCATATAATACCATTATTCATACAATGTAACAATATGCTATACTGAAAGAAAGCACAGAGGAAAAATCCGGATATGAAAAAGAAGATCAACCAAAACTATATCGCTGCCTTTTTCGGGATCGATGACAGCGAAGAAGGCAAACAGGAACTGGCAGAAATCGAATCCAGGCTGCACAAAGTGGTTTATGAAAACCATCAGGATATCTGTAAGATCAATTCCGAGGCTGACGGAATGTTTTTTATCGAATCGGGAACCGCGGTAGTTCTTGACGAAAACGACAAGCAGATCAATGTGCTTCATGTGGGGCAGTATTTTGGAGAGTATGCGGTTTTGTCCGGACAGAAACGTTTGTCAACGGTTCGTTCCCACGGGAAGACCGTCTTGTATAAAATGGAGAGCAGGGACCTTTTGGATTTTCTGTCCAAACACCCGAACATTTACGGCGAACTGATGAAACGGGTTTATGCACAGCTGTCCGGAAAACACTCTCAGATCCTCTCTCTTTCCGGTGCAAAACGCGGTGTGCTGTCACACCCGGCCAACTCCAAACCCTTATCCAAAAAGCAAATGTTCCTGCAATACGGGTTGATCCTGATCGTATATCTGGCCGCACTGCTTCTGATGCCGGTT
>JAEEGL014150574.1_pt1 | contig 10674 bp, 8 predicted proteins | sample 9134231 | NCBI WGS metagenome assembly JAEEGL01 (sample SAMN16246548, study PRJNA631951) | gut metagenome | biome: gut microbiome; feature: rumen; material: fiber-attached | host: Bos | place: Iran: Karaj | collected 2018-10 | reverse complement strand
GCTGCGGTATCCATATAATACTCCGTATTATAAAGGGTTCTGGGAATGAGGCAATTAAATTAGTTATTAAAAAATAAAAATGAAGTGTCTTTTTCCCAAAAGTATACGTAAGTTCGATTTTTAAGAAAGGGTTAACTGGATTGCAAAAGATGAACCGCCGGGAAGAAGAAGTGGATATAAAATTCCTTTATTTGTTACTACCCATAGTCTTATTGTTAGTCCAATTTGACGTGGTGAATTTACTATAACCGGTGTATTTGTCATACTGTCATCTAAGTAAATAAAATCACTGTTACTTATATCTCTTCCGTCATTTATTCCAATGAAGAAACTTTTTAGTATACTAAGGCTTGAAGGATCTATTACGCCCTGTTGTGCAGTTGTATTAACACTTATGCTTTCTCCTTTGAAATTCAGTTCATCGCAGCTTATTAGTAAATGAGATACTGGGAAAAAATCTCTTGGTATATCTTGTTTGTTTGGCGTTATTATTGCAGACATATCAAAAAGTGGAACTCGTTCTGTTATTGTTTGCGGGTAATTTTTTACTAATTGTTCCATATGACCATTCCATTCAAATGTCGAATCAGGTGCGTAAGTTGTTATTATACTTCCTTCAGAATAACCAGGTAAATCAAGTCCTCTTGGTACTGCAATTTCGCATCTTGCATCAGGATTAAAGTTCATACCGAAGAAATTTAGAGCTGTAGCATTCATTGACAATGTAACACTTGATATAATACTATCTGTATTTATTAGTTGACCTATCATTGTTAAAAGAAAAGAAATTGTTCCATTTGAATTATCTGTAAGTTCAAATTTGAAGCTTATATTGTTTATATCCCGTGGGCTATAGATATGTTTTTCAATAACATGTGTTCTATTGAAAATATCGTCCCATGAAAATATTGGCAAAGGATCATTAAGTAAATAGAAGAAGCCATTCCTTTCAATCCATTGTGGTTTAACTGGCATCATTATTGTAACTAATATTGCCCAAAAAATGTTATTTCCATCTTCGCCAAGTCTCCATGTTCTTGGCGAAGTTTCAAGTGGATAACGATTATAAAAGCCACTTATATTATTGTTTAAGATAGCATATGAAGTTCCATTATTTGGAATTTGGCTGCCGTCTCTTAAATTTTTTGTACAGAATAACAAAAATGTTAAATCTGAAGGTGTCAAATGTGCAGGTACTGTGTTTTTATCTTCAGCTGTAAATGCTCTTTTTGATGGTTCTAAATACATTATAGGCAAAGTACCTCTACTTAATTTAAATTTAGTAACACGCAGTTCTCCAACATAGTCGACTGGCTTTGTTGTTGTTGTTCTTGAAACTGCCGCAGCAGTTCCTTCAGCAGGGTTCTGATATTTTAAAAAATTGAAACGTTTCATAAGTATTTTCAAAATACTTATTAATTGAAAAGAAAATGTTTTCTGTTTCTGCTTCTCCTTATAATTCACGGTCACGTCAACTTTATGGTGGATGGGACCCTATCGCTAAAAATGCAAACCTTGCAAACGCTGCTGCAGTTGATACTTTTTACGGTGATCCAGTAGAAGGACCTGCAAGATATTATCGGGATCGTAAGTGGGCTAATTTGGCAATTAAATATGCTCCTGATGAAACAAATTATAGATTTGCAAAAGCTATTATGGATGCCACTAAAAACAAGTTGAAGGAATATAGAGCAGATGCGGCATGGAAAAAAGCATATGGTGCAGTTTTGAAAACCCGCAGACTTCCATATGTACGTCGTCCAATGACATCTGTAATGAAAAATGCTGTTTGGAATAATTTTGCCAGACTTGGAATTGATGATGTCTCACCTCAAGCTAATGAATTTCTGGCTCTAGCTTCAGGAGCTCCATATAGTAAAGCGCCGGATTATCCTAATGTTGGACCTGGTGTTGAACAAATGTTTGAAACTGGTCTATATGTTTCGCCAAAAGAAGCTAGAGCTTTACGTTTAGCTAATTTGCCACAAAATGTTGGCAGATATGTTTTGCCTGGAGATGCAGTAGAACCTCCATATTATTTCGGTGAGGGTGCTGCTGCCTGGCCAGTTCCTGCCCCAAACCGGCAGTAGCGGCTAGTTCTCTTCCGGCCGCTATAGGAAATACGGGAGACGTTCTAGAGGATGTTCTTGCTTCTTCAACTAGACGTAAAGGGAGAGGCAAGGCCGGCCCGAAAAAGTCATATCTTTTTGACACACCAGCGGATCTTGCTCGTACTGTTAACAACATGAAACGAATACCAGATCCTAGTTTCTGGTCATATGTCTTTAAAAATTACAAAATGGACTTTATTAGTGCGGCTGCTCCGCTCCTTTCTGCTTCTAAAAGAACATCTCTTCAAAATTATATGGTTGCAAATAATTTTGCTTTTTAAATTAAAGTTATAAAAGAAGGTGTGATGACAAAATTGGGTGCAGAACGATGAATAAATACTCTTTCTTCATCATTTATTGGCAATGAATCAAAACCATTCTTCTTTAATAAAGTCATTATTTGATTTTTCATGGTTTTCTTTGGGAAAATCACCCAATAATTACAATTTTCAATAACATACTTTGTTCTCTTATAATCTGATAAAGAATGGGATGTTATAATACAATTAATATTGTAACCACCATGTGATCTTCCATTTGCTAGTATATTGTCCATAAGAGCATGTAATACTTTATTTTTCTTCGGATCTCGTATTTTATCCACATCATCAAAGACACACCAACAATCACCATCTTTAGTAAGTTTTTCAAGAGTTATATTTTCTATAACTTCAGTTTGCATTTTTACCTTCCTCATATACATACCTTTAAATGCTCTGTCAGGTTCATCTAAATCTGTAAAAAGATATTTAGGTTGTTCTGGGAAAAATTTTAAAATATCATAAACTGTTGTACTTTTGCCGCAACCTGGTGGACCTGCAATGAAATATGAAAGACGTTCACCATAAAAAGGTATGAGATCTGGAATATAAATTGTTCCATGATCTTCCAAAGTATCCATTGTTATTGGAATACCATCACTGTTTATCGCCACCAAACTCATTTTGGAATATTTTCTCAGCGTAGGCTTCTGGTACTGTTATTGATGCAAGTTTGCGTTCAAGTTGTTCAAAGTCTTGTATACGAGATGTAAGAAAAGCTAAACACCAAATTCCACAGCTTACAGTGTTGTCACCGATTCTCTGTAGAGGAACAGAACAAAAATGGATTATATAACCGCGGTCATGCAAATAATGGAGAGCTTTTGAAATCTTATTGAAATGCTGACCTGGTGCTTTTCTTAAATCAGCACTGATCATAAGTTCGCCATCTGGCAAAAAGCCGTAAGATGAGAACCAACAAATATGGTTATCACGACGCACTAAAGCTGTCCAATGACCAACATCGCAATTTTTGTTTTCAACATGAAACAAAAAACGGGCAGGATGTGTAAGTAAAAGAAGGGCCAATTCACCTGGATCATCGGGTAATTCTTTATATTGGAAAAATTGGGTTGGTCTTTTCTTTCTTGCCAGACAGGCAGATAATTCTTCAAGAGAGAGGGCACGCATATTTTCAATAACTTTTCAAAAAAGTGTGAAAAAACGCACTATTTTAATCATTCTTATGAGTTTGTCAGTGAGAACTATTGCAGACCCTCGTGTTGTGAGTGAAGACGGAATTGTTTTTAATCAGTATGTTGGGCCGCTAAATTGGGAGCATTATAAAATTCCTGCCAGCGGTTTGAGCAACACTCAAATCACATTTGCTAATTTAGTAACTTTAGGCACAAACAGGATTTATGACTCATCATTTCAAATCGAATATACTATTGAACTTTCATTTGATAATGGTGGAGTAACTCCTGCGCCTACGACTGAAAGATTACGCCAAATTATGCGTTTTCATCCTTTCCCTATGCATTGGGTTACTGATCAATTGAGAGTTAATATTAATGGTGCAGCATGTATGACAAGGCCTCAAGAGAATTTGCTCCAGCGTATGATGTATTGGCGTCAAAAAATACTTGACAAATCATGTTCTTATTGCCCTCATACTAAATCTCCTGCAATTTTAGATACACCATTGGTACTTGAAGAACTTGTACCAGTTGATCAAGGGATGTTAAATCATCAAATGAAATATGGCAAAAATGGAAGTCAAAATTATGGTACTCCTCTTAACTGTGTTTCTTTCGAAAGTGATAACAGTGGCACAACAACAAATATCCGCATCACATTCCGTGAACCTGTACTTTGTGCGCCCTTTAATCAGCGTTTAGACAAAATTTATCAGAGTCCTTTATTTAATATCACAAGTATTGATATTGTCTACCAATTAAACAACTTGAGAACAATGTTGGAAAATTGTGATATATGTGATGCAACACAGGATACTACTGCACATTTGACTTACCTGCAGAATCAGGCTGTTGATGGTTTGGCTAATTTGTCACCAGCAGGCTTAACCAGTCTCAATATTACATCAGCCCAATTATGTTTCAATGTTGCAAGTTTGCCTACAGGTATGACTGTACCACCAATGTTGAATTTACCTTATTATGACAATGTTTGTTATGTGACAAATGCAAATGTGCCAGCTGGTACTACTGGTGAAGTTCCTTTAACAAGTGGTGTTTATACGTTAGCACAAGTTCCTACTGCTATTTATATTTTTGTGGGACCAAATCAACTTTACAGAAGTGAAGGACAAATAACTAATAAACTAGATTGTGGTTTTTGTCCAATTCGTGATATCAATATTACAATGGGGAACAATACGCAAATTCTTACAACTACATCTGAATTTGATCGCTATCAAATGGCCCTTGCAAATGGCCTAGAAGATGTGACTTGGGAAGAATTTACACAATCTATTATTCCTTTACCCAATACAGGTAATCATGGTCTTGATCCACGTTCTTATAACGAAGGTCAACATTCTTGTAAATGTATTTTACGTTTGATCCCCGGTGTTGATCTTCTTATCCCTGATAGGCGTCTTGTAGGTGGAACTGACGCCGAACAGATGGTGTTCCAGGTACGTTTAACTGCCGATGTCACTGGTATACCTGATTCAATGCAACCTTATTTGGCACTTTGGATCATGTTTGAATATTGTGGTATACTCACAATTGAACCTGTCCATGCTAGTATAGATATGCTTCCTTTAAAAACAATACCGCCCATTGGAGATATCGAACTTCCTTCACAATTAGCTGAAAATGCAACAGGAGGAGGTGAAGGCACAAATCCCAGGGGCGCTGGTATATGGGATTTAATTAAAACAGGGTATAGATTTGTTAAAGGGGCATGGAATTCGAGAATTGGAAAGAAAATAAGAGGTGTAGCAGATTCTATTCTTTCTGGTGAGGCACCTGCTACAAAAATGGTGAAAGGAGGTTCTATTATTGGAGGAGGTGATTTTTATGACTGAAGAGCTTCTAAATGTTCCTTACTATATAAGGGTTTAGTATGAATTAAATCAGGCAAAATATATCTCTTTCGGTCATCAGCACTTAATACTATTTTAGACAAAGTCACACTCTTTACCAAATGGTATTTACTTCTTATTGCGTCAAAGTCAATAGTATATCCCTCTCCTTTAGAAAAAAGTACTTTTTCAAAATCTTCCCATGTTAGTTTTTCTTTTTCCTTCATGGGACAACCTTTTACGCTCATTTTAACACTTTCATCATCACATAACATCATATAAGTCTTTGCTCTAAGTCCAATGAATTTAACTATCCTATGATTTCCAGTTTCACTCTTAAAAAGACCAGGTTCATTATTATGCTTAGTATGAATTTCATCTGAAGGAATTTCATCAAAATTACTGGTATCTATTATTTGTTCTTCAGTTGTATTGAGCTCTCTAGCCAAATCTAAAAGCGAAGATACCTTTGTAGGGAAAAATATAGTTAAAGCATCAGTATCGGTATAATAAACTCGACAATCAGGATAATGTACACGTACCTTGTCATAGAAAAATATATACATCCATAACTTAGAAAATTCCGTTATACAAGCACCAAGATAAATAGGTTTATTAACAATAAACTGATCTTTTGTTCCTTCATACAAAACCCAATCGTCCATTTCTGTTATAACACGTTTTACTTTAATATGATTTTCTGGGTCAACATTTTCCTTAGGTTCCAGATAAAAATCAGCTCTTTGAGTTTCATCCTCATAAGTTTTGCCATATAGAGAATTATTTAAAAGCTTATAAAGCATTTTCTTTATAGGATCATCTGAATGTTCTTTTCTTTTTGTAAGATTGTTTTGGACATAATCACGAAATACAGGTTCATCTTTTCCACTTAATATAAACCATATCTTTGTTATTTCAATAATCCCATGTGTTATATACCATTCCAAATTACGTGAATGACAACAATAATGTTCATGTTTTCCTACAACTTGGGTAAGACCTTTAAAGAACATAGAATCAGGGTTTTCAGTTTCATAATATTGCATTGCCTGATAATTATAAACACCTTTTACAAGTCTTTTACTTGCTATTGGAATATAATCAAGATATTCTTCTTTTTCCAAAACAGTCATATCAATCTCGAAAAAAGCACTTCTTCCATTTTTATGAAGTTCTTGTATAAAAGCCAATAAACCACCAATATCTGGTATTATTTCTTCTTTCCAGTCATGACATGGATATTCGTATTTTAACATCACTGTAGCATACAAAGAATTACAATCTAAATCAAATAAACAACCACCATCTGTTGAACTTTTATATAATCTTGTATAAACTCCAGTTTGACCTCCTCTTATAGTCGAATTAATAACATCGTAGTACTTTGAATTAACAATCGGTTCAAGAGGGAACTTATTTTGTTTTAGCCAGGCTGCCCATGTTAATGAAGGTGTTCCATAATAAGAATGTATGTTGATTCTAAATTCTTCTTCTGCACTTTTAGCAAAGAAATCCATTACATCTTTTAACTGACTTACATCGCATTTTAAATAATCTTTATAATAATCCATAACTGTGTGCCACTCGCATTGTTTATAATTTGCTTCAAGCCAGTCTGAAAATTCTAGAAGTTCCTCTTTACTGTATTTATAACAAAACAATTCTTCAGCAATGTCACATCTTGCCCATCCCCACAATTCCGATATTCCCCTTTCAAGATCATTCTTAGACATAATAGCATTATAAGGGAATGGATTTTTACGCAATAATATTGTTTGTTTATACTCATCAAAAGAAGATTTAAAACATGTAAATGGACAACCACTCTTTTTAGACGACTTAACCCAGTTATCAAGAGAATCACTTACAAAAGCAAAAGAATCCCTAAAATGTAGATTTTTGTTCCTATATTTGACAGAGAAAAATCTTACTTTTTGTCCACTATCACCCACAATACTAAAATCTTTGACAAAACCTTTCCTACTAGCACATAAATCTCGTAATATAAAATGAAAATCATATCCCTCTCCATTATGGAAATAAATAATAACATCTGTTGTTGGAAGTTTAACTAAAGAATTAAGAAATTCTTTTATATCACGTTCAATACGAACCTCTTTGTTATAATCATCAACCCAACCTACAAGTATATTTTCATGTAAACGTTCGCCATCTTTACTTGGTAAAATAGCAGATTCCAAATCAGCATAAACACATATCCATAAATCAGTAGCTTCAGGCTCTTTATAAACAATAGGATCACCATTTAAAACAATTGTCGATAATAAACTCAATTTCTTGCAATGATAATTAACATGTATATTAAAGACATCTTCATCATCGAATTGTAATCCACAATTAGGACAAACATTATTACGAAAATGTCTTAAAAAATGTCCCCAACTCGAAGAATCCTGATAATAATCACCACAAATTGGACATATATTGAGTTCCTTCTTACCAGTGATTTTTGAATTAACCGAATTATAAGCGCTCATTGAAAGGAACATGCCGTAATCCTTATCTCTTGCTTTTTTAGGTACACGACTTGGTAACCATAGAGCACAATGACCTTGAACTTTTTGCCATTCTGGCATTGAAACATATAAAACTTTCCCATCCAAAGAATAATAATTACGGCCGAGATGGAAAAATTCTATTTCTTTGTGACTATGATTATATTTGTCAAGTTTGCTAATCCATATAATAAAAACAATAAATCTATCGCCATTTTCTACGCACAATCTTTTTAAATCTTCAAGATATACACAATCCTGTTTAATCGGTAAAGGACACTTACAGAAAACTGGCATATCATGGTCATTAATTGTACATGTACAAGATAATGCTCTGTAAATACAGCCATGGAGATATTGATTCTTTTCCTCATCCCTGCTACTAAAAAGAACAAATTGTGCCCTAAATCCTTTAAATTTACTTTCTCCCGGTACTAATAATGATTCCCAATAGATATTATTGCCATCAATACCTTTACCTATGTAATTAACAGCCCTAGATTTTATCGCAGGACTAATCTGGAACATAATAGATGAAATACCAAAATTAAGAACTTCACTAATGTCTGTTTCATAGAAATCATCCATATGGTCACCGTAAAACTTGCTTGCAAGTCCAAACATAAAATTAGCACGATTTACTGCTGCTTGATCAGTGTTAATAGCCAATACATTGACATTTTGTGTAATCGAGAATGTAACCTGAGCACCATTAAAACGTGTCACTGTTATAATAAGTGTATACTGGTTATTAGGAGAAGAAACTAAATACGAACCTCTTGGAGAAGCTAATTGATTTCTTAAAAAATCCATAAAACCAATGAGAAGCCATGCAAAACCACCAGGACCAAGGGGATTGTGGTTACCTTGTATTGCTTGTTGAATATTTTTGATATTTAAATTAGTTAATAAATAAGCAGCATGCGGTATAACAGGATTATGTACAACTTGTTCAAAACTGTTTGTCAAAAGATTCTTTCCTATAATCCAATATCCAACAGCATAATATAAAGCTGGTTTATAGGCTAAAATCAAGGGACCATTATAATGATTGGCAATATTTTTGTAAGGTTCATATCTTTGCATTATTAAAGCTAAAGCAGTAAATGGTTCCACAGGCATATTTTCTTGTAGAGCAATAAAATTAATAATATCAACAATACCAATTCTAAGCAATTTAGTGAAACGATCATTGGTAAAATCAACAAAAAGTCCATTAGCTTTAGTCCTTATTGATTGCAACAATTCAACTGATACATTCTTTAATTTAATGGGGATAGCCTGCGGTCTTTTTGGTTCTATAACACGCAATATTGTAGAATCTTTATTAAAAACATCTGGTGAAACAGTTTTAAATTCAATATTAGGCATAGGCCTATATTGTCCTGGTCTAACAACTGGATAAAACCAATGAAAAGGCAACCATTGATCTAAGTCATCTATTGTTCTCAAAGCTACTAAATAAGACGGTGAATTAAGGGGGTAACTTGTTGTTAAAAATTCCCGTACAATATCTATTTGTGTCTCATGTAGAGACACCCAGTCCATAATCTCGCTATACGATTTAAAAGAATAAGACATGTTAATACTTAATTTGAAAATGTAACTTATTCTTTCCAGCCATATATGATCCGGTAGAGTATAAAGTGCTGGCTCTACATTCCAAGAAAACACCAAAATATTCTCAGGACTTATTATTTGAAGGCCATTTAGGGAAGGCGGAGGAGGTGGTGGAAAATCACTTCTTCCTCGTTTTGAAGGTATTATTTCCCTTGAAGGAGGATTATCACGAGACATAATAAGAAAGTTATTGAAAATAGAATTTCACTTCAAAAGATTAAGAGAAATGAAAGAAAAAGAAGTGATAAGAAAAAACTTTCACATTTAAATTCTCTTATTCCTGAAAACAAAAAGTTATTAATATTTATAATGCTCGATATCCCAATCAATGTTATCAAACTCGTAATCAGCCTCTGAAAAAGAATCATTAAGAGTTTTCATAAGATTCTTTATAACTGCAACACGATCCTTGAACTCTTCGACGAAATTCTGCAGTTTTCGACGGGATTCTTCGGCTTCCAGAAGTTTCTGTTCGGCCAAATCAGCTCTTTCTCTTGCCATTCTCAATTGAGCGCCAACATTTTCACTTGTTTCCTTCTCTTTTTCGAGTTGCTTCTCAAGATCAGAAATCGCAGTTGTCTGAATTCTGGTCTGCTCTTGTTCAGTTGCCAATTCTTGTTCAAGACGTGCAACTTTCAATTTGAGTTGTTCGCCTTCATCATGAAGGTTGTCGATGAGTGACTGACGGTTTCTTAATTGTTGTCTGAAGAAACCAATACGCACGTTAGGAAGCTCCTTACGAGGTTTACCGGACATGATCAGAAAGAAAAAAAGAAAGAAAATTTTGAAAAAATTATTAATAAAATTCAAAAAGTTATAAAAATCCAGAATTCTAAGAGTTTTGGGAGACAAAATTTGCGCTCCAAAATTTGCACTCCAAAATTTGAAAAGACCACTTAATTAACCGAAATCTTAACCGTCACAAAAAATAATTACACCAAACTTAACCGCCACAATAAGAAACTTTTATCAATTAAAACACATGACGTCATAAAATCTTTCGAACTTACGTATAGTTCTGGGAAACACCCACAAATAAAGGTAAATCAATAACAATCGTGTTGCCTCATTCCCAGAACCCTTTATAATACGGAGTATTATATGGATACCGCAGC
>JAEEGL013881576.1_pt1 | contig 10674 bp, 1 predicted proteins | sample 9134231 | NCBI WGS metagenome assembly JAEEGL01 (sample SAMN16246548, study PRJNA631951) | gut metagenome | biome: gut microbiome; feature: rumen; material: fiber-attached | host: Bos | place: Iran: Karaj | collected 2018-10 | reverse complement strand
TTCCCCGCGCGACATACTTGTGGTGAAATCCACCGAGACGGGGAGGATCAACATAGACAAGAAGGCCACCGTGTCTGGCGTTGTGTTCGACGTGCCGTCGAACAAGACGCTGACCGTCACAAATCCCTCCAATCTGCGCGCCGCGCGAATGCGCGTAAGGGGCGGCGGGACGCTCCGGCTCGACGGCGCGCCCGGCGCGCCCGGCGGCGTCTCGGTCGAGGCCGGAAGCTGCATCGAATTCAAGGGTGAGGCAAAGCGCGCATTGCTGGACGCGGGTCTGTCCGTGACAAGGCCGGAGGCGCTTCTCGGCCTGACGGGCGACGTCCCGATTGCGAGGATAACCGGCGAGGGGGAGTTCGACGAATCCGACCTCGCAAAAATCGCGTTCCCGGATGGAATTCGCGCGGCGGCGAGAGTCTCCGGCGACGGCAAGACGATTCTCTTTGGCCTTGCGAAGTACGAAGTCATGATAAGCGAAACGACGTCGCTTTCGCAGATTCTCGGCACTAGCCCGGTTCCCGCCGAGCTCGCCCCCGGCGACATGCTTGTCATGACCGTCACCGGAAACGCGACGCTTGACATCAACACCAACGCCCATCCCTTCGCCGTCAAGTTCAACGTTAATTCAACCAAGACGCTTACGCTTACGGGCCGTGACATCGCGGCGCCTTTCGTCCAGGTTGACGGCGGCAGGGTGGTCGCGTCGAACGTCGAGGCGAGCGTGGGTGCGAAGATCGCCAGGTTCGGTCGGCTCCTCGGCAACGGCACGTTCTCTGCACACACCAGGATCAATAGTTGCGAACTTGAGGATGTCTCCGGGTTCACCGGGGCGTTGACCGTCGGCCCCAATAGCTCGGCGTCAGACCATGAGGCTTGGAAGGTACAGTTAAAAGGCGGTGTCAGCATCAGTCCGCCGTCCGGCGACATGGCCTTGCTGCCCGGCGGGACGGCCGTGGTCGCGGCTGCGAACAACCAGTTCTCGGAGGGCAAGTACGCAATCGTGGTCGGGAAACTCGTGATAAAGCCCGGCGCGACTCTTTACGGGAGGGAGTCCAGGGACACTGCCGACTGCCGGTACAAGCTCGAACTTGGATCGTTGATCAAGGCGTGCTTCACGGAGTACGACAAGTGTCCGAATGTGAAGAACGATTGCGGGAACGCGGCCAATTGAGAAGTTGGAGGAATGGCAATGAGCAAGGCGGGAATCACGAGAAAAGACTTCCTCCAGGGGGCGCTGGCCTCGATCGGGCTTGGCTTCCTCGGCGCTGGGCGGCGGGTTTTCGCCGTCCCGCCCGGATGGACGCCGGGGGGGGCGGCCAAGCTCACGTTCGGCGTCATCTCCGACACGCACGTTCGGGTTGACTATGGCCATGCTGGACAAGTAGTCCCTCTTATTCGGTGTTGGCGGACTTACACGGATGTACGCTTCAAGAACGCGCTCGGCTATTTCCAGTCGCAAAGCGTCGATGCCGTCATGCATTGCGGCGACTGGGCGGACAAGGGACAGCTTGAGGAGCTGAAACTGCATAAAGACGCCTGGAATGCCGTGTTCACGGATCCGGACTGCCAGCCCAAGAAGTTGTTTGTGACCGGCAACCACGACCACTTCGACGTGACTTGGATGAAAGAATACTGGGAACACTGGGATACTGCAGATGATGCCTACAGGAGCCATCTTATCAGGACGTGGCTTCAGGATGCCACTAAAAACCCCGACGGCACTCTCGTGGAGAGCGAGAACGACAAATGGAGTGAGATATGGGGCGAGCCCTACAGCGACGTCTGGTACAAGGTGGTGAACGGCTACCACTTCTTCGGGTGCAACTTCCTGGACGAAGGGGAGGCTGACCAGACATATATTGGCGTTGGTGGAGGGACGGTTGCTTTCCCGCAGTTCCAGAACAAAAAGTACACGAAATACGCCTTGAACGGGCTGCGGATGGCGGAGAAGATCAAGGAAGTGCAGGACGAGCAGGAACACAATGGCAAGAAGCTGGGCGTGACTACGCCGGTTTTCATCATGATGCACTACATTCCGCACGAAGACGTGTCTGCCGCCATAACGTCCGCGCTTGGTCTGCAGAATGGGGAGAAGTACTGCAAGGGACTGATGTTCAGGGGGCATGGGCACATAAGCAATTCGCGGTGGAATTCGATAGAGTGGCCGAAGGACCTGTGCGTCCCGTGCATCCAGTGCGGGTCGATCGGCGAAAAGGGATGGGGAGGGGAAGGCGATTCGCCGCAGTTCGCAATGGGATTCGGCGACGGACGAGCCGAAGGCTCGGAAAACAGCGATGCGTGCCATGGCCTTCTCGTCAAGGTTTACGACGACTGCATCGTCATAAGGCGCCTCGACCTGTACTGCGACACGGGCAACTACTACTGCGTCACGGGCGACTACGCCCAGCCGCAGCCGCCTGACCATGGAAAGGGCCACAACCAGCCGGACAAGGGAGGCGTGCAGCCAATCGGGCCGGACTGGGTGATAAAGTTCGACGAGATAACGAACGCCGCCGGCACCGTCGCCGCAAGCCATCCTTTCCTGGAAGCCGGACTTCTCAAGTACATTGACAAGCCGGAATTCCCATCTGGCGCGACGCTTCAGACCCGCATAGAGGAGGATGCCGTGGTGCTTGACATTCCGAAGGCGGACGGCAACACGAATCCCGACGGAACCATCAGGTCGCGCGTGTACGGCTACAACGTGGAAGTCGTCGGCCAGGGCGGGGCGTTCAGGACGAGCGCTTACGCGAACGGCTACAACTTCGGCTGCGGGTACGAGCCTGACGGCGGCGTGACGAACGTGCGCATACCCAAGAGCTCGCTTCCTCCCGGCGGCAACTTGACGTTCCGGGTCTGGCCGTGCTCGATGCTAGGGACGAGGGGTGAGCCGATCTTCACGCGGATTCAGTGCATCCGGGTCAACTTGGAGAAGACCGTCCCGGACGTGAAGCGCCCGCATCGGTTCGTCATCACGAGCGGCGCGAACCTGCAGAACACGACATGCGTCGTCGCGGACAAACTGCCGTGGGTCAGGTGCGTCTGCGTGGAGGACGGCGAGATTGTCGTTTACACAAGAACGTCCGGCGGCGCCGTTCTGCGCCTGGAATAAGGGATCACGCCATGCCAATGCGAATGTCGAGACTTCGAACCTTGTTCGCCGCGGCTGCCGCGCTGTTTGCATTCGCGCCATGTGCCGATGCAGAAATGGGCGACCACTTCAAGCAGGAAGAGGGCCAGTTCCGGGTGGAGAATGCCGGAAGCTGGACGCCTTCGTCCCCCTTCAGGGATGAAGAAGCCAACTACAACAAAGCCGTCTTTAAGGATGGAATCGCGACAAACGGGATGGCCCGTCTGGAGAACCATACGTTCACTCCGGAAACGAGCTGCTTCGGCGACTGGGCGGCGGTAAGAACCAGGGTCAAGTTCGTCGGTCCGGGGACGAGCGAATTGGGCGTCGCCCAGGCCGCATTGCGGATGGCGGACGTCAAGGACAGGCAGATGTTCATGGTGCGCTCCGGGCCGGAATGGCTCGCGGCTGGCGCGGACGGCGTGGAGGCGGGATACGACAGGGACTACGTGGTAGAGTTTGACGTGTACTACAGCGTCGGCACATATACCGTCAAAGTCAACGACAACTTCCTTTCGGCGTTTACGAACGGGGCGACGGCCTTTCGCCTGCCTTCGGGAGCGACAAACTACAGCGGCATCCGCTTTGACGGGGAGGCGGACTTCAAATACGCGCTGGGAGACTGCGCCGCGAGCAATCCATGCGCATGGACGGGGAAAGGCGACGGCCAGTGGACGATCACCGGCAACTGGAGTAGCGTGCCGTCGTCTAAGAAAGGCAAGGCGCCGAGCTTCATGGAGGGCCTGATCGACGCCGATGGCCGCAGGGAGGTGAGGTTCAGCAGACTGGTCAGCCTTAACTGCGGAGAGCCCCTCAATTTCGCCGCAGGCACGGCGTCCGACCCGATAGTGTTCCACGCCGACAGTCCGAACGCCGGCCTTTCGTACAAACACGACCTCGTGTTCAGCGACTTCGGGAAGTCCGTAATGCGTTTCGACGGCGGCACCTGGAGCTTCCGCAGGATATACCTGTCCAGCGGCGGCGGCGACATGACTACCGTCGTCACCAACAATAACGGCAGCTTGACGGTCTCCAACTTCTACGTCGCGAGCGGCATTGGCTCTGTCGCGGAGTTCTGGAACCAGGGGCCGAATTGCGTCTTTGTTGCGACGAACATCTACGTCGGGAGCGGGATGCGCTCGTCCGCAGCGTTCTCCAACCAGGGCGGCAACGTTACTGTTTCGAGGTTCGACATCGGGAGGGGGCAGTCGTCGAGCGGTGCGTTCACCAACGCGAGCGGCGTCGTGGCGGCTGGAGCGCTGAACATCGGTTGTGCCGTGGGCTCCGTCGGAGAACTGCACAATGAAAGCGGCGTGATGCGGATGACCGGCAATGTGTCGTTGGGGACAGGCGTCGGATCGCAAGGCCTCCTAGACGTCTGCGGAGGCGCCGTCACCAACACGTCTAGAAACATGAATGTCGGAACCGACAGGCTCTCCACCGGCGTCTTTACGGTCAGGAACTCTGGAAGGTATGTTTCGACGCATGGCGCGCACGCACTTTCCGTCGGCATCGACGGGACGGGGGAGTTCAACGTCATCGACGGCGGCGAGGCCGTTTTCAACGGGGAGATCAAGCTATGCCCCGACGGCGGAGAAGGCAATGCGTCCGTCAACGTCGCCGGCGGCGGCGTCCTGACGACGAAGAAGATATCCCGCGGCGGCGGGACGGGCAATGCGTCCGTGACGCTTGACGGCGGGACGATAAGGGCGCAGCAGGCCAGCGAAGATCTCATTGTGGCGGGCGGACGGCTGACGGTGTCCGTCGGCGCGCGCGGCGGCGTTATCGATAACGCAGGCAATAGCATTGCCGTCTCCGCACCCATCGCCGGCAACGGCAGGCTGACGTTCGCCGGCACTGGGACGACGACGCTTTCTGCGCCTTCTGCGCGGTGCGGCTGTCCCGTGACGCTTGCGGCGGGGACGCTTACGATGGCGAACGGCTCGACGCTCGACGGCTCGACGCTGAAGCTTGGCGCGAACAAGAACGATTCAGTCACGCTCGACTATGGCGGCGGGGTGCTTGCTGCAAACCTGACGACGTGCATGTCCAACACCGTTGGCGGAGTGAACGGCGGGAGCGTGACGCTTGCCAACGGCACCTTCGTCTTCTCTGAACACCTGCGCGCATGCAACGGCACGCTAACGCTCAAGAACAACGCACACGTGGAGATGAACAGTGGAAGCGGCTGCTGGGTCTGCGTTGGCGGCGACTACTTGTCGGATAATCTGACGGATCTTGACGCCAAGCTTATAATCGACGGCGGCTCGATCACCAACAACACAAACAAGGGTTTAGCAATCGGCGACTTCGGATCTCGTGCGGGGAATGCCCCTGCGGATTCGGAATCGAAAGCCTTGATGGTCGTCAAGAACGGCGGAACGTACTGGGGGTCAAAGGACATCAAGGTCGCGCAGGGCTGCGAAGGGCATCTCGTCATAGACGGCGAGAACAGCAAGGTGACAGGAATGGGGGGGCTGACCTTCTGCGGTGAATCGCGGTGCGACGCGAACGAGTACGGCTACGTTGTCCTTACGAACGGCGGAGTGCTCGCGACAAAGAAGGTAACCTACGGGAACGGAGCGGGCACGGGATTCCTTCGCTTCTACGGCGGCACGCTGCAGGCGACGGGCGACGGCACGCTGCTGGAGGGCAAGGAAAAGGTCAGAGTAGAAGTTTGCGAACCGGGCGGCGCGATAGACAACGGCGGCTACAGCGTCACCATCGCGAAGGACATCATCGGCGGTGGCGTGCTTGCCCTCGCCGGCGAGGGCACTACGACGCTTGCGGTGAACCAGACTGGAACAGGCAACCTTGTCTGCGCGGGCGGCACGACGAAGGTGGCGGCGGGAATCAGCATCGGTCGTCCCGTCGTCGTCATGATGCCGGGCGCGACGCTTTCAGCTGGGGGCGAATCGCAAACGGTGTTCTCCGGCCTTGCCCTCAATGGCGGTTCGACCCTGGAGGTCAACGGTGTCGCCTCAGGCGTCACGCCCATTTCCGCCACGTCGCTTTCCGTCGAGGGAAACGGGACGGCGACAGTGAGCGTCCCGACGTTGAACTCGCTGACGCCAGGCGTTTACACGCTCGTGAAGCTCGTGGATGCAGGGAGCCAGATTGCGGACGCCGACAGGTTCAAGCTCGAAACAGGAAACGAGGAGACGCCCTGCAGGGAATACCGGATCGAGGTCGCGGAGAACAGCCTTGCCCTGAGAGTCCTCGGTGTCCGTGAATGGAAAGAAGACCACACGGATGGCGAACTCTGCGTCGGGAGCAACTGGAAGGGCGAGCAGGCGCCTGGCACGAACGACATTGCCTATATTTGCGTGACGGCCGGAGATGCGACTCTGATGTGCAACTCGGCGTTCACCCCCCATGCGATCGTGTTCAAGGAAGATTCCAAGCTGGTGACGATTGGTGGGGGCGGCAGCGTCTCCAACGTGTTCGCGATCCAGAATCTCGCCACGGACAAGCACCATGTGTTCGGTGTGCCTGTCAAGTTCAAGGAGGGTGTCGCGGCGGATTTGACGATGAGCGAGGCCTCGTATATGCATTTCACAATGGGCCTGACGGCGTACGACATCGCCAATGCAGGCGCCGACGCATACTGCTACGGCAAGTTCGAGTTCCTTCGCGAGAACATCGACTGGGGGACAAAGGACAACATACACCTCATCAAGAAATCCAAGACGACGTTGACGCTGCACGCGGCCACCGTAAAATCGACTGGCGTGAGAAACTTCGACACGCGCACCAATACGCTCCTAAGGGTTGTCGGAGACTATGCCTTCGCCAACGGCGACGATGAGCCCATCAACAGCCTTTTCGTCGCGTTCAAGAACTACGGCGCGGTGGAAGTGACGGGCGACATAACCGTGAGCGGCAACGTCCTCCTCTATCCTAATTCCGGACAGTCGTCGGGCCCTATAAAGGCCAACGGCGTAGTCAACAACTCGACGGCGGGCGCCGTCCGCCTCGCCACTGACAACGCGGCCTACAGTGGAAGCTGGGAGATCGGCGCCGGCGGACTTCGCGGCGGCACGTTCGGCTATGTCGTAAGAGCCGAGGACGTCGCGGGGGCGCGGCTGAATCCGCTCGCCGACTACACGATTTCCACGCCTGTCGCCGTCAGCAACACGCTCTGGATCGGCACGACGTGTGCGACGAATGACAAAAATAATTGTACGGTCACGGTCGCCGCGCCGATTTCCGGCACGGGGGAGCTCGTCGCGACGGGGACTGGCGCGCTGTGCATTTCGAACGACTGCGACATCGCGCGCGGAATTCTCGCCACGAATTCCGTGAAGCTAATCGTCGCAGACGGCGTGAATCTCGGATCGGGCGACGTGACGATGGCGAGCAACACGACGCTGTCCGCAACGGGTGCCGCTGCGGTCGGCGGGACGCTCGCGCTCGCTCCCTGTTCGCGCCTTGTCGTCAATGTGGCGGACGGCGTGGTGCCGCTGACGCTTGGGGCGGGTCTGGCCCTGCCGGAGAGCGGCATGGCGACGCTAGCGCTCGCGAATGACGGCGGCGTGTTCAGCGCGGGCAAGTACGCGATCTACAGGAAGAGCGCGGACAACGTGTCCGCGGCCGACGCCAGCAATGCGAACGCCCATCTTTCGCCTTCTGTCGTTGCGGGTGCGCGATATTCCTTCCTCCCCGGCGGCGACACGCTGTACCTTGTCGTCGGCGAGGAAGGGGAGACGATGTGGACCGGCCTCGGCGACGGGGAGAACTTCGGCGATCCGGACAACTGGACGCCCGTCGCCGTGCCCGGCGCGGGGACGAACGTCGTGATCGGCGTCGCGACAAACTCGACGCTCGTCTGCAACGTCGCCGGCTTCCAGGTCGGCTCCATCACGTTCCCGTCGTGGTCACAGGCCGTGGCGGTCACCAGCTTGCCAGGCTGCTCCGTCAGCGGCGCCGGGGCGGTGACGAACCTATCGTCCTCCGTGTCGCATACGATCTACGCGGAGGTGCATTTCGCTGGCGGGATCGCCGTTTCCCAGAATGCGCACTACAACGCAATGAACTTGTCGCATGTCGAATTCGCGGGCGGCGCATACGCAGCCGCCGGCGGGACGGTTGAGGATGGCTATTCCCGCGCCGTTTTCGGCAAGTACTACTTTGCGAACGACGGAGCGGACTATGACCCATGGACGGCCACCGATGGCGGAGACGCCACCCGGTACGTCTTGGCCGCCGGCTCGTCTCTGTACGTGCCGAAGGCCGGCGAGACAAGGCAACTTCGCGTCCAAGGCGGGGCGAAGCTGTTTGTCGGCGAACAGACGCTGGAGGAAGGACGCCTCTCCTGGCGCAACTACGGCGAGATCGTCGTCACCAACCTGACCGTTGCCGGGACCAACAACCTGTACCTGACATACAGACAGGGCACTCAGTCCGCGTCGCTGTTCAAGTTCGAGAGCGTGACGAACAAGATATCCAATGCCAAATGGCTTTATTTCGGCGACGAGGTCGATTCCTCGCGGCAGACAATCGTCTTCGGCGCAGGCGGCGTCGTGTTCGCCGGCGACTCCACGACGACCTGCGTCTGCTTCGGAAACCCAAGCAAGGACGACACCGAGACGACGGTCCGTCCGTGGCATTCCGACTTCACGATCGGCACGGGTGCCCACGACGGGAACAAGATCGTGTTCGACCACGACGTCGTGTTCAATACGGATGTCGAGGGCGGCGCGGTCGGCGAGCCGACTGACAGAACCATAACGCTTGCCGCTGCCACATACGCGCGCAACTCGCCGACGGTCACCGTTTCAGGCACTGGCAAGCTGCTCGTTAACAAGCCCGCCGCCAACGCCGCCGAGCCGACGGTGACGGTGACGAACTCGGCGACGCTGGCGTTCGCGACTGGCGCGAGCCTCGGCACCGGCGACACTACGGTCCACGGCAACGCGACGCTGCAGGTGTCGGGGGGCGGCAACGCGTTCGGCGCGCTGGAGTTCAAGGCGGGCGCGACGTTGAAGGTCGATGCCCTGACGGCGGGGACTCCGGCGCTGACCGTGAGCGACCTGACGCTCCCCTCCGGCGAGAGTGGCAATGTGACCATTTCCTTCGACACGGCGCCTTCGTCGGGCCACGCCTACACGCTTGTTGCGAAGTCCGGTGACGGCGACTTTGCGTCCCTCGGCGTCTCAAGGTTCGTCGGCGCGCCGTCGGGGTGGAGCGTCATGCTCTCCGGCGACAATAAGAGCGTAATGCTGGTGAAGGATGGCGAACGCTACTGGACGGGCGCGTCGGCGGACGGCACGCTGTGGACGACGAACGAGAACTGGCTCGACGGCTCGGCGCCGTCGGAATCGGAAACCGTCACCGCATACTTCGTCGAGGGCGTAATCACGGGCTCTAAGACGGCGACGTTCGACGCGTCTGTGAGCTGCAGCGGATATCTCCATGTCAACGCAGGCACGGTCGAGTCGCCGGTCGTCTTCGCGGCGTCGGCTGCCGCTAAAGGGCTTTCATCCCGCCAGCTGTCCCTCGCGCAGTCCAAGGATTCCGTCCTTTGGCTGAATGGCGGCACCTACAATTTTGCCAATGCCAACTCGTTTGTCGGCGGGAACGGCTTTGTCGGTCGCCTCAACATCGGCGGCGGGCCGGTCGCGACGACGAACAGCTTCGGGAATTGCAGCATCTTCGTTCGTCCGGGCGGCATAGTCGCGGGCACTAACGCGACGTTGACAGTCAAGAACATTGACCTCGGCGGCTGGGGGAGCGCGTTCTACGCCTCGAACGTCACCACGGAACTGACAGGCGGCTTCCACCTCGGGTTCAACGACGACAGCCAGACCGTCGGCGGGGCCGGCATTTCAAGAGCCGTGTTCAACGGCGGCACTTTGGAGGTCGGTGGCAATTTTGGCGTCGGCGTGCGCACCCTCTCTTGCGGAGAGCTGTACGCGACCAACCTGAACCTCTCCGCCAGGGCCGGAAACAGCAACGGTGTCGGCCGAAACAGAATCGGCGGATGGTACAACGATGCTGTCAAGGGCGCGTACGCCACCGGCGTTGTCGATAAGGCCGGCGGCGACTGGACGTTTTCGGGCAACCTTGAACTGGGTTATGGCATGAACTCCGTTGCAAGGTTCTACCACAGGGGCGGGTCGACGACCGTCACCAACTACATAGATGTCGGCGTGACGGCCGGGTCGGATGCGTATCTTGAGATAAGCGGCGGCGTTGTGTCGAACACGGTCAAGAGGCTGATTGTCGGCGCCGGTGGCGGCGTTGACAGCTGCAACAACGTCGTGAAGATAACGTCCGGCGGCAAGTACGCGAACACTGCCGGCGATGTCAGATGGGACCTCTGCGTCGGCTACTGCGCTTCCGGCACGCTCCTTGTCGATGGCGGCGAGATCGATATCGTCGGCCCGCTCGGCATCTGCGTTAACAGCGGGCAGTCCGGCAACGGCGACGTGACGATTTCGAACGGAGGCGTCGTGACGGCTCGGAAGATATACCACCACAACGGCTCCGGCAACGCGACGCTCACGATTGACGAAGGTACAGTGCGCGCGAATACTTCGGGG
>JAEEGL013448500.1_pt1 | contig 10674 bp, 8 predicted proteins | sample 9134231 | NCBI WGS metagenome assembly JAEEGL01 (sample SAMN16246548, study PRJNA631951) | gut metagenome | biome: gut microbiome; feature: rumen; material: fiber-attached | host: Bos | place: Iran: Karaj | collected 2018-10 | reverse complement strand
GGGCTTTGTGCCCGACGTGCTGAACACCGCGATTTACGACGAGATCATCCCGGTCGCCAACGAGGACGCATTTGCCACGGGCAAGCGGATCGGCAAAACCGAGGGCTTCCTTGTCGGCATCAGCTCCGGCGCGGCGGCTTTTGCGGCAATCCAGCTCGCCAAGCGCCCCGAAAACGCGCGCAAGACCATCGTCGTTCTGCTGCCGGATACCGGCGAACGGTATCTGTCCACGCCGCTGTTTGCAGATTGACAAAACGGAAAGGTATAGAAAAGCTGTCGGGCGCGCACCTGACAGCTTTTTCGTTATGATCGCCGGGCAAAGCCCGATTCAGCCCATGCCATAGGCTTCGATTCATCCCATGCATAGCATGGCTTTTGCTCAAACGTATCCCTGCTCGCGCATGGCCTTGATGACCTTGCGGAAGCCCGCGATATTCGCGCCGACGACGAAGTTGCCGGGGACGTTGTAATCGAGCGCGGCTTGGGAGATTTCCTCATAGATGTTGTGCATGATCTCCTTCAGCTCCGCGTCCACATCCTCAAACGTGCGGCGCTTGCGCGAGGCGTTCTGGCTCATTTCGAGCGCTGAGACCGCGACGCCGCCCGCGTTGGACGCCTTGCCGGGGATGAACACGACGCTGTGGCTTTGCAGGTAGGCCGTCGCTTCACGCGTGGTCGGCATGTTCGCGCCCTCGAATACCGCGATGCAGCCGTTTTTGACAAGCGTTTTCGCATCGTCGAGATCCAGCTCGTTCTGCACCGCGCACGGCAGCGCGATATCGCACGGGATGCGCCACACCTTTTCGCCCGGATAGAACGTCGCGCTCGGTACGCGCTCGGCGTAGACCGAGATGCGGGCGCGCTCGACCTCCTTGATCTGCTGCAGCATTGCCACGTCGATGCCGTTCGGATCGTAGACGAAGCCCGACGAATCGGACACGGTCACGACCTTTGCGCCGCATTCCTCGGCCTTTTCGACCGCATACGTCGCCACGTTGCCGGAGCCGGAGACGCAGACCGTCGCGCCGTTGAACGACTTGCCGATGGCCGCGAGCGCCTCGCTTGCGATATACACAAGGCCGTAGCCGGTCGCTTCGGTACGGACGAGCGAGCCGCCGTAGGACAGGCCCTTGCCGGACAGCGTGCCGTCCACGGTATTGCGAAGCCGCTTATACTGGCCGTAGAGATACCCGATCTCCCGCGCGCCGACGCCGATATCGCCCGCCGGAACGTCGGTATCGGGGCCGATATGCCGATACAGCTCGGTCATGAACGACTGGCAGAAGCGCATGATCTCGCCGTCGGATTTGCCCTTGGGATCGAAGTCCGAGCCGCCCTTGGCGCCGCCGATGCCCTGCCCGGTCAACGCGTTTTTGAACGTCTGTTCGAGCGCGAGGAAGTTCAGCATCGAACGGTTCACGCTCGGATGGAAGCGCAGGCCGCCCTTATACGGGCCGAGCGCGCTGTTGAACTGAATGCGGTAGCCGCGGTTGACCTGCACCTCGCCGTTGTCGTCCACCCATGTGACGCGGAACGAAATGCTGCGCTCCGGCTCGAGCAGCCGTTCGAGCAGCTTGGTCTTGCGGTATTCGTCCTCATGCCGGTCGATGGCAAGCCGCAGCGAGTCCAAAATCTCGCCCATCGCCTGATGGTACAGCGGCTCGTTCGGGTTCTTCTGCATCAATCGTGCCTTGACTTCGTCGATATATGTCATTGTCGTGCCTTTCCGCCGCGTTCGCGGCCTGTGGATTGTCGAACGGGCCTTGTGTTTCTCCTGTGTTCTCTGATCGGCCCGTCCATATTTATATATTTTATATAAATTATAGAACTGCTCGAGTCGCAGAGCAAGAGGACAGTGGTAAAACCTTCGCAAGACGGAGGTGAAAAAAGGGTAAAGAACGTGCCGTGCCTTTTTGCAAAAGCGGATCATCAACCGTGCGCAGCGTACGGGATTCCGTGCCGTCCTTTACTGCATCGCCGGTTTCTGTTGAATAGGTCTGTATTGAGTAGTTATGTATTGAGTTGTTCTGTATTTTATTGTTCTGTATTTAATAGCATGGGGTTTTCGGCCGGTCGAAGTCCGGGCGTTCGAATTCCGACCGTTCGAAAACCGTAGAGTCGAGGATTTGCGTAAAATCCATTCGTCCGAAAATCCACATCTTTGTAAACAATCCCCCGCACGGGGCGCTGCGGCAGGCCGCGCGGTTGCTTTTTCGGGGGTCGCATGGTATAATATAATGATTTTTGTCGAAGGGCAAACGGTATGGTCTTTTCGAGTACGACATTTTTATTCCTGTTTTTGCCGGCGCTGCTGCTCCTGTATTTTATCGGCAAGGATATCCGGTGGCGCAACGGCGTGCTTTTGGCGTTCTCCGTTTTGTTTTACAGCGTCGGCGAGCCGGTCTGGGTGTTCGGCATGCTCGTCGTCACGCTCGTCAACTGGTATCTGGCGCTTGTGATCGACCGCAAAAAAAATAAGCGGCTGCGGAAAATCCTGCTCGCCGCTGCGGTCGTCGTGTCGCTTGTGCTGCTGGTTTGGTTCAAGTATGCGGCGTTCCTTGTGAACACGCTGATGGCGCTGTTTGGCGCGGCATACCGGATGCCGGAGCAGCATCTTCCCATCGGCATCTCGTTCTATACGTTTCAGGTGTTGACCTATACGGTGGATATCTACCGCAAAAAGGCCAAGCCGCAGACGAATCCCGCGCGGGCGCTGCTGTATATCTCCTGCTTCCCGCAGCTGATCGCGGGGCCGATCGTACAGTATGCGGACGTAGCCGACGCCCTTGCGCACCGCAAGACCACGCCGGTCGCATTCTACACCGGGATGCGGCGGTTTGTAATCGGGCTTGCGAAAAAGATCCTGCTGGCGAACATTGCCGGGCAGATTTTGGAGGAAACGCAGCTCGCCGGGCAGGGCACGGCGCTGTCCTTCCTCGGCGCGTGGCTGAGCGCGATCCTCTACGCGATGCAGCTGTATTTCGATTTTTCCGCCTATTCGGACATGGCTATCGGCCTCGGCAAGGTGTTCGGGTTCCGGTATAAAGAGAACTTTGACTACCCCTATATCGCCGCTTCGATCACCGAGTTCTGGCGGCGGTGGCACATGAGCCTCTCCGGGTTCTTCCGCGATTACGTCTACATTCCCCTCGGCGGCAACCGCAAGGGTGCGGCGCGGCAGATCTTGAACCTTGCCATCGTATGGAGTCTGACCGGGCTTTGGCACGGCGCAAGCTGGAACTTCGTGCTGTGGGGCGTGTACTACTTTGCCCTGCTCGTGCTGGAACGCTTTGTGCTGAAGGCGGCTTTGGACAAGCTGCCGAAAGCCTTGCGGCATGTATTGACGATGCTGCTTGTGCTGATCGGGTGGGTGCTGTTCTACTACACCGACTTTGCGGCGCTCTGGCAGCACGTCCTGGCGCTGTTCGGCATGTCCAATGCGGGCGGCTTCGGCTTTGCGCCGCTGTGGGACGACAAGCTCGTTGCCGTGCTGCAAAAGTACACGGTGCTGCCGCTGTTGATGGCGGTCTGCTGCGGTCCGGTGCTGCCGTGGGTCAAGACATGGACGGAGAAAACCGAACGCCGGCGCCGCGTGTTCGATGCGCTCGCCACCGTCGCAGCGACCGGGCTTTTGGCGCTGTCCGTCGTCTTTTTGATGGGACAGACCTACAATCCGTTTATCTATTTCCGTTTTTAAGAGGTACGCCATGGGACGCAAAATTTCCTTTATTCTCGCCTATTGGTGGTGCATGGCGCTGCTCGTGCTCGGATTGATCCCGCTTTTCCTGGGCAACAAGGAGGGCGGCGTATCCGAAGCCGAAAACCGCACGCTGCAGGCCGCGCCGACATTCTCCGTCGGCAAGTGGTTCGACGGCTCGTTTATGAGCGAGCTGGAAGCCTACCTGTCCGATCAGATGCTGGGGCGCGACCGGATCCTCAAAACCTCGCGCGGGATCCTCGACGTGTTCAACGTCACAAGCGAGCAGGATCGGCTGCTGAGAGCCGACCTTGACGCCGAGCTGGACGAAATGGCCAACGCGGGCGCGGACGCCGAGCCGCTGCCGGACGAGCCGGAGGAGCCGAACGAGCCCGTCCCCGCCGCGCCGGAGGTGTGGAGCATCACGATCACGACCGAAGCCACGCCCGAGGCCGCCGCGCCGACCGTTCCGCCCGAAGCGACGGCGACCGAAACCCCGGCCCCGGCTGCAAACGAGCCGACGCCCGTGCCGACCGTCGATCCGTCCGTGAAGGACCTTTCGATCACGCGCAAGTTTGCCTTGATCCGCGCCGACGGCTCGACGACCGCGCGGTTCCGGTTCGGACAGGAGGCGATGGAAAAGACGATTGCTTCGCTGAACGCCTACCGTGACGCGCTCCCCGAAACCGGCAGCGTGATCTTCACCTATATCCCCTACTCCTACGACGCCAACGAATGGCTGTTCGATACGAACAAATACAGCGGCTGGATGAGCGACGTGGAGCCGACGATCCAGGCGAACGTGAAGGACGGCGTCTATGTCTATTCGACCGTGGAAGAATTAAGGGATCACATGGCCGCGGGCGAGCCGGTCTACTACAAGGTCGATCACCATTGGTCGGGGCTCGGCGCGTACTATATGCAGCGGCTGATGATGCGCTCCTGGGGCGTGCCGTCCACCGACTATCAGGACTATGAATACACCGTGCACGAGGGGTTCCGAGGCTCGCTGTCGAGCAAGGTTTCCTCGTCGCTGTCCGACCGGCTCGAGGTGCCGGCCGCGCTTGCGCCGACGCATGCGTACGTCTACCGCAAGCTGAACGTGCGCGTCCGCGAATGCCGTTACATGGAGCCGGAGCGCGTATCCTATTCCGCCTTCCTCGGCGGCACGCACGACCCGTTCTATGTCGCGGAAACCGGGTTCCACACCGGCCACGCGGCGCTGGTGATCTGCGACTCGTTCGGCAACGCGTTCGTGCCGTATATTGCGCCGTACTACGACCGCGTATGCCTCGTTGACCTCAGAGATACGCACACGTTCGTGACCGGCGGAGGCGGCGCGCCGCTGCGCGATTACTTCAAGGAATTCGGCATCGACGACGTATACTTCATCGTGTCGCGCGGGACGGGCATTCTCTCGTCCTACATGCAGTACACGGTGCGAAAGTATCTGTGAGGGCGGCGCGTATGGCAAAGAAGAAAAAGGCATTGACGCGCACGTTCGTGCGCTGGGCCGTGCTGCTGTCCACGCTGTCGATGGCGGTGCTGGTGCTGCTCGGCCTGCTCTATCTACGGAACCGGCCGCAGATTTTGCAAAAGCGTGCCGAGGCCGCGCTCGAAAGCGGCAGCTACGACAAGGCCATTGCGGCGCTGTCCGAGCTGGAGCAGACCGAGCAAACCGCCGAAATGCTCCTTGCCGCGCGGTATGAAGCGGCGGCAAAGCTGCTTCTGGACGGCAAATATGAGGAGGCCGAAACCGCGTTTGCGGGGCTCGGCGATTACAAGGACGCGCGCACGCAGATCTTAGCCTGCCGCTACGGGCTTGCCGAGCTTGCTTACCAAAACGGCGACTATGAGGACGCGCGGACAAAATTCTATGCGCTCTCCGGCTACAAGGATGCGCTGACGCGGTACAACGACTGCCGCTATGCCATCGCGCTGCAAGCGGAAGCGGCTGACCCCGAAAAGGCGTTTGCGCTGTTCCGGGAGCTCGGCGGGTTCTCCGACGCACCGGCGCAGGCCGAGCGGATCGCCATGCAGCTTACCGGCATGACCGATCCCGAAAACGCGGTGAACCGGATGCTCGGCGTGTCCGAGGAGGAGATTTTGGTGCAGGATCGCATCAAGGCCGTGCGCGATACGCTCCCGCAGCACGCGCTGGCCGTCGGGTTCTATCACACCGTCGGTCTGCGGCAGGACGGCACGGTCGTCGCCGCGGGGCGCAATACCGACGGGCAATGCAACGTGACCGACTGGAGCGGGATCGTCGCCATCGACTGCGGCGCGTATCATACGGTCGGCCTGAAGGCGGACGGCACTGTGGTCGCGGTCGGCCGCAACGAAGAGGGGCAATGCGACGTGGCCGAATGGGGCGATATCGTCGAGATCGTCTGCACCGATTACGACACCGTCGGGCTGAAGCGCGACGGCACCGTTGTGCGCACCGGCTACCACGCCTACGCCGAGCTGCTCGGCTGGAGCGACATCGTCACCATCGGCGGCGGGTCATATGCGGCGGTCGCGGTGACGGAAGCCGGACAGCTGCTGTCCTCGCATCCCTCGTCACGCAGCGAAAGCATCGTCGGCGCGATTGCGGTCGATGCCTCCACCGGCTATACCCTCGCCCTGCTGCCGAACGGCACGCTGCTGTATACCGACGGCGAAACCGGCATATCCGACGCGGTTGCGATCTCGGCGGCAAGCACCGGATTTATGGCGCTGTCCGAAACCGGCACGGTCTATACGCATTGGTTCCGCGAACGCGACGCCATCGACTTTTCCGATCTCGAAACCGCTGTGGCGATTGCCGCGGGCGGCACACATTCGGCGGTGCTGCTTTCGGACGGCACGGTGATCGCAAGGGGGCTAAGCGACGACGGCGAATGCGCCACGGAAAGCTGGAACCTCGGCGCGAAGGCGCAATAATACGCATGACCTTTGGCAGATTCTTCTTCACGGGGAATCTGCTTTTTGTCTGCCGTGCCGCAGGCGAATATCCCTGCCAACGTCATATTGACAGCATTGCCCGCCCATGCTATACTGTTGCACAGCAAAATATATCTTCAGGGCGGGGTGCAATTCCCCACCGGCAGTTACAGTCTGCGAGCCTTTGGCATGAATCGGTGCAATTCCGATACCGACGGTATAGTCCGGATGAAAGAAGATCAGGCGCTCCGGGGTATGTCTTCGGGGCGCTTTTTCGCCCTCCGAAAGGAGAAAATCATGGAAACCAAACGCAACGCTGTCAACGCCAAGACCCTCGCCACGATCGGTATGCTCTGCGCAATCGCTTTTGTCGCAAAGCTGCTCTCCTCCGTCCTCCCGACCGTTGCGGGCTTTTTGTCCTTCGATCTCAAGGACGTCGTCATTGTGATCGGCGGCTTTATGCTGGGGCCGCTTGCCGCCGCCGCGATCACCTTGGTCGTATCGCTTGTCGAGATGGTGACGGTGAGCAGCACCGGGCTGATCGGCCTTGTGATGAACGTGCTGGCCAGCTGCTCGTTTGCCTGCACCGCCGCGGTGATCTACCGGCGCAGGCATAACCTTTGGGGCGCGGTCGTCGGACTGATCACGGGCATCCTGTTTATGACGGCGGTGATGCTGCTTTGGAACTGGCTGATCACGCCGCTGTATATGAAGGTGGATCGCTCGGTCGTCGTCGGGATGCTGCTGCCGGTGTTTCTGCCGTTCAATCTCGTCAAGGGCGGGCTGAACGCGGCTTTGGCGATGCTGCTGTATAAACCGGTCGTGACTGCGCTCCGCAAGGCGCATCTGATTGAGGAACGCGGCACGGGCAAGCGGGAAACGAAATGGGGCGTCGTCATCGTCTCGGCGGTGCTGCTCGTCACCTTCGTGCTGCTCGCGCTTGTGCTGACCGGTATACTTTGAAAAATGCAAGGCGGACGGCTTTGCTCCGTCCGGAAAGGAAACGTTATGAACGCAATCGTATCGGTGATCGGACAGAACCGCGTCGGCATCATTGCGGCGATCAGCTCTAAGCTCGCGTCGCTCGGCATCGACATTCTGGACGTATCGCAAACCATCCTGAACGGCAATTTCACGATGATCATGGTCGTGGATATCTCCGGCTCCTCCGCGCCGTTTACCACGCTCCGCGACGAGCTTGACGTGCTCGGAAAGCAGCTGCAGCTGTCCGTGAAGATTCAGCGGCAGGAAATCTTTGAAGCGATGTATACGGTGTGACGGCGATGCTGACGAAAAACGACATTCTTTCAACCATCGAAATGATCGACCAGCAGCACCTGGATATCCGCACGATCACGATGGGCATTTCCCTGATCGACTGTGCGGACGCCTCCGTTTCCCGCGCGTGCGACAAGATCTACGACAAGATCACGCGCTACGCGAAGGATCTGGTGCGCGTCGGAGAGAGCATCGAAACCGAGTTCGGCATTCCGATTGTCAACAAGCGCATTTCGGTCACGCCGATCGCGCTCGTCGCCGCTGCGTCGGACACGGATTCCTACGTCCCGTTCTGCAAGGCGCTCGACCGTGCGGCCAAGACCTGCGGCGTAGACTACCTCGGCGGATTTTCGGCGCTCGTGCAAAAGGGCATGACCAAGGCCGATGAAACGCTGATCCGCTCGATCCCCGAGGCGCTCGCCTCGACCGACGTGGTCTGTTCCTCGGTCAATGTCGGTTCGACCAAGGCCGGCATCAATATGGACGCGGTGCGCCTGATGGGACAGGTCATTCGCCAAACCGCCGAGCTGACCGACGGCGCGGGCTGCTGCAAGCTCGTCGTGTTCTGCAACGCGGTCGAGGACAACCCGTTTATGGCGGGCGCGTTCCATGGCGTCGGCGAGCCCGAAAAGGTGATCAACGTCGGCGTATCCGGCCCCGGCGTCGTGTATCACGCGCTGCAGGCCGTCAAGGGCGCGCCGTTCGACGTGGTAGCCGAAACGGTCAAGCGCACGGCGTTCCGCATCACGCGCATGGGGCAGCTTGTGGCGATGGAAGCGTCGCGCAGGCTCCAAACGCCGTTCGGCATTGTCGATCTGTCCTTGGCCCCGACGCCCGCCATCGGCGATTCGGTCGCCCGGATTTTGGAGGAAATGGGGCTGGAAACGTGCGGCACGCACGGCACGACCGCCGCGCTGGCGCTGCTGAACGACGCGGTCAAGAAGGGCGGCGTAATGGCGTCCTCCTCGGTCGGCGGGCTGTCCGGCGCGTTCATTCCGGTATCGGAGGATGAAGGCATGATCGCCGCGGCGTCGTCCGGTGTGCTGACGCTCGAAAAATTGGAGGCCATGACGTGTGTATGCTCGGTCGGGCTCGATATGATCGCCGTCCCCGGCGACACGAGCGCGGCGACGATCTCCGCGATCATTGCGGATGAAGCGGCCATCGGCATGGTGAACAGCAAAACGACGGCGGTGCGCGTACTGCCCGCCATCGGCAAAACCGTCGGCGATACCGTGGAGATGGGCGGCTTGATGGGCAGCGCGCCGGTCATGCCCGTGAAAGCGGCGTCGAGCGAAGCGTTCATTGCCCGCGGCGGCCGGATTCCCGCGCCGATGCAGAGCCTGAAAAACTGACGAAAGGAAACAACCATGGAGCTTCGGTTGGATACAAGCAAGGTGTACGCGATTGCCTTGGAGGGCGGCGGCGCAAAGGGCGGCTATGAGATCGGCGTGTGGCAGGCGCTTGAAGAAGCGGGCGTCCGCTATGCCGCCGTGTCCGGCACGTCGGTCGGCGCGCTGAACGGCGCGTTGATGGCCATGCGCGACTTTCCCAAGGCCGTCGAAGCGTGGAGCAATATCCGCATGTCGAGCATCGTCGCCGTCAGCGAGAGCGAGGAGGGCGACCTCAAAAAGCTGTTCGGCGGCGCAATGCCGATCGGCGAACTGCCCGAATACCTGCCGAAGCTGCTGTCGCTTTTGAAAAACCGCGGCATGGATATCGCGCCGATGCGCGCATGGATGCGGGCCGTCATCGAGCCGGAGCGCATCCGCAGCTCCGACGTGGCGCTGTTCGTGACGACCGTGTCGCTCAGCGACCGCAAGGGCATTGAGGTCAAGGTCAACGACCTTTTGACCGACGACGCCGTGTTTGATATGCTTCTTGCAAGCGCCTACCATCCCGCCTTTAAGAACGAACCCCTGTCCGACGGCAAGCAGTACCTTGACGGCGGCGCGTTCGATTCCCTGCCGCTGCATGTGCTTGTCGAAAACGGCTATAAGGACATCATCGGCGTGCGCCTGCCCGGCGGACTGGGCATCGAGCGCCGGTTTGACCTGCCCGCGGACGTGCATGTTTCGATCATCAAACCGGAAATCGACCTCGGCGGTGCGCTCGATTTCGACGCCGACCGCGCCAAGTATCACCTCCGCGTCGGCTATTTCGACGCCAAAAGGCTGCTCTACGGCCTGTACGGCAAACGCTATTATGTCGAACGCACGCTGTCCGACCGCAACGCGCTCGACTGGCTCTTAGACCGGTACGAACGCGACGCCGAGATTCCCCGGCTCCGCACGCTGATCGAGCAGACGCTGCCCGCCGAAGCAAGGCGGCTGAACGTCCGCGAGGGGGACTACTATGAACTGATGATCGCCACGCTCGAGGAGGAGGCGCTTGCCCGCGGCGTCGAGCCGCTGTGCATCCGCACCGACCGCGCCATGATGCGCGCCGTCTCCGACGCCGACCTCGCCCGCCGCAAAGCGGACGCGCAGGCCGCGGCGAAGGTGTGAAGAGAGAAAACAAGAAGCCGTTAAGCGCGCGAAGGTGCTGCTTAACGGCTTGTTTTTGGTTGAGAGGGAACGGTATTGATAACCGTTGCTTTTCAGTAAGATAGTTCTTGCGAAATGTGTACTATTTTGATGTACCATTTTGAAGGTAAGCCAGCCCTTTCAAAAAGGCTGTGTACCATTTATGTACAACTGAATAAGAAAGTCAACACATCAAAAAAGGAGGAACAGCTCATTTGCTGTCCCTCCGAAAAAGTCCCTGTTTTAGGG
>JAEEGL013005279.1_pt1 | contig 10674 bp, 7 predicted proteins | sample 9134231 | NCBI WGS metagenome assembly JAEEGL01 (sample SAMN16246548, study PRJNA631951) | gut metagenome | biome: gut microbiome; feature: rumen; material: fiber-attached | host: Bos | place: Iran: Karaj | collected 2018-10 | reverse complement strand
CTTTCGCCACTCGTGCGAACAAAGAGGGCATACGCATCATGAGTGAGTTTCAGGACATGCTCGTAGGCATGGGACTTTCGCCAAAGGTGAATCTCATCGGCATGAGTTGGGGCGGTTTTTTCTCGCTTCGCTATGCGGAGGAGAATCCAGACAGAATCGCCGCCATCTACCTTGACGCGCCTGTCTGCAATGCGGCTGATCCCGACAGCAATCCAGAGCACCTTGCGCGCCGCAAGAGCATTGAGGACGCTTATGGATTGTCATTTGAGGAACTCAAGAGCTCCAAGATGAATCCGCTCAACAACATTGAGGCCATCGTCAATGCAAAGATTCCGCTAATGGCGGTGCTCGGGCAGGCAGACATGTCAGTCTGCATCGAAAACAACTTTGACCTCTTTGAGAAACGACTGCTCGAACTAGGTGGTTCAATCAAAGCCATTCGCAGAAACTATTGGGGACATCATCCGCATGGGCTAGACGACACTACGCCCCTTTTAGAGTTCCACTGCGCCGCAAGAGAGTGCTGAATTGAAATTAACTCTTATTATTGCAGGAGCCTGAGAGGTTTTTCAGCCAAGAGTTGAACTGGTCCAGCGAGAGGACTTCGATATGCGGGTCGCTTGTTGCGACAGTGAGATGCTCTGCCGTTCCATACCCCCAGTTCGCATAGTGAAGCTGAACGTTTTCGAGCAAGGGGTCTGACTCGACGCGCAGGAGCGTCTCTAACCTGTCCTCAACGAAATGGATTGCGGTCGGATTGGTCTTGAGTTGCGTGGCAAGTAGCTCCTCTTTCTTGCGCTTGCGCTCAAGTCCCCAGATGTTCTCTATGGGGAAATCAACTCCAAAGTGTTGGAGTTGCGCATTCACGAAGCGTTCTTGCTTTGTGGTCAGTATCAAGACCTTGCATCCTGTCTGGAGGACACTGTTCAAAGCATCAGCCACGCCAGGGTAAATACCGTTGTTTCCAAGCCATCCCTCCAAATCCTCTTGAATCCATGCATCTCGTATAGCTCCGAACAATGACATCAGAGACTGCTTGTCTTGACCGTACTTCTCCATGATGCGATTGAAATGTGTCTGGATGTTGTTCTGGAACTCCTCGTATGGCACACCATCCCTTAGCATTCTGTTCAAAAGAATCGAATGGTATCCTGTTTCCAAATAAGGACGGACTTTTCGGAATGCCTCAATTTGTTCTTCGCTTGGCAATGGTTCTGGAAAATCCTCTGGCCAAAGTGAGTGCGCGGCTTTCCAGCCTGATATTGCGGTTTCGCGCACACTGTCGCAGATAACGCCGTCAAAGTCAAGCGCGAGCACTAGGCCAGTGGCGACCTCTGAGAAGTCATTGCCTTCAAGTTCTTTCTTAAGTTTATAATATGCCATCTTTGCGGCTTCTCTTTCGGCAAGTTTGCTGCTGGCTCCACTGCCGCGTCCGAGTTCTCTTCCGTTAAGAAGTACTCTGATTTCATATAGAGGCTGATGCACAGGACCTTGAACAGTGACTTTCTCATATATTGGGCGTCCAAGATTGTTGCCTTGCGTCAGTATCTGCAAAGAGCCTTTGGGGTTTTCTTCAAGCACGAGCATGTCGCTCACGTATGCAAGGTCAGGGAGCATGCCGAGGCAGATTGTTTTTGCAGCGTCATATCCTCCGTCAAGATAAACCGCCCCGAGAAATGACTCGAAAGCGTCACCAAGGAGCGAGGCGCGCTCTCGACCGTTCGAGATGCACTCACCTTTGCCGAGTTGGATAACTATGTCAAGGCCAAGTTTGCGGGCGTATTTTGCGGTAGCCTCCTCGTTGGCGAGAAATGAGCGTGTGCGTGTAAGAAGTCCCTCTTGCGCCTTTGGCATGTTTTCATAAAGATAAGATGACAGTATGAGTTCGAGCACGGCGTCGCCAAGGAACTCCAGCCGCTGGTTGTCGCCTGGAGTCTCCATGCATTCCGCCGCGAATGACGGATGCGTCAGAGCCTGCATGAGCAGACATCCGTCTTTGAAATGGTATCCAGCTGTATCCTGAACTTTTTTGAGTGCAGCCTCAAGTTCCTCGCCTTTCAAGTTGAAAAACGTGTTTTTCATATTATGTTAAATACTTTGAATTGTTAGTTTCTAAAATAAATAATGGAGAAAACACATGTACGAAGCATCAGATTTGAAGAAAGGCCTGAAGATTGAAATCGACAACGAACCCTACCTCATCACTGAATTTGACTTTTGCAAGCCTGGCAAAGGGCAAGCCCTCTACCGCTGCAAATGCAAGAACATGATTTCTGGCGGCACAATTGACAGGACTTTCCGTTCCGTTGACAAAATCGGCAAGCCCGACCTTGAAGAGAAGCCCCTCACATTCTTGTACGAAGAAGGCGAGGCGTACATCTTCCAGGACGAGAACTACGAAGACATCCGCATCACCGCTGACCTTCTTGGCAACCAGAAATACTTCTTGGATGACAACATGGAGTGCACAGTGCTGTTCTTCCGCGACCGTCCAATCGAAATCACGCTTCCCTACTTTGTCGAGAAGAAGATTGCCGAGACCGAGCCAGGCGCCAAAGGTGACACAGCCACTAACACTCTTAAGCCCGCGAAGATTGAGAACGGCTACGAAGTCGCAGTTCCTTTGTTTGTCAACGTCGGCGACACTATCCGCATAGACACCAGAACTGGTCAGTACGCGGAGCGTGTCAGCAAAGCTTAATCCGTCAATTGAGTGAGTATAGAATATAATGCCCCTGTTGGTTTTCGCAACAGATGGCGGGGCTTTTTGTGAAACGGAATTGCGCTGAATATGTCAAACATAACCGAATTCAAGTCGTGGAAGAAACTTCAGGAGCATTATGAGCAGGTGAAGAAGCTTCATCTTCGTGATCTGTTCAAGAATGATCTAGATAGGGCAGGGCGCTTCAGCCTACAGTTTGAGGACCTGCTGTTGGACTATTCCAAGAACAGGATAACTGCGGAGACAATGGATGACCTTTTCGCTTTGGCGCGTGAGGCAGGGCTCGACAAGGCCATTGAGGAGATGTTCAGCGGCGCGAAAATCAACCGCACAGAGAACCGTGCGGTGCTCCACACGGCTTTGAGAAACCGCAGTGGGCGTCCTGTCTATGTTGATGGCAAGGATGTCATGCCAGGCGTTCTTTCCGTGCTTGACCGCATGTGCGCTTTTGCTAAAAAGGTGCGCTCTGGCGAGTGGCGTGGATTCACAGGCAAGCCGATTCGCAACATCATCAACATCGGCATTGGTGGCTCTGATCTGGGCCCGAAGATGGCATGCGAGGCTCTTAAGCAGTACGCCTTACCGTATTTGAATGTCCAGTTTGTATCCAATGTCGATGGATACCACATCGCGGGCACACTCAAGGGACTTAATCCAGAGGAGACGCTTTTCATAGTTTCATCCAAAACATTCACGACGCAGGAGACGATGACGAACGCTCTGAGTGCGCGCAACTGGCTCATGCAGTCATTTGCATCGCGCGAGGCTGTCGCCAAGCATTTTGTCGCGGTCTCTACGAATGCAAAGGACGTGCAGGCATTCGGCATTCTTCCAGAGAACATGTTTGAGTTTTGGGACTGGGTTGGCGGACGTTATTCGATGTGCTCGGCAATCGGTCTGCCAATTATGATCAGCATCGGTCCCGAAAATTTCATATCCATGCTTGAAGGAATGCACGCGATGGACGAGCATTTCCGCACTGCGCCGTTCGAGAAGAACATGCCAGTCATCATGGCTCTTATCGGCATCTGGTACAACAACTTCTTTGGCGCGGAGACCCACGCTATTCTTCCATATGACCAAGGGATGCACAGATTTGCGGCGCATTTGCAGCAGGTCGATATGGAGAGCAACGGCAAATCCGTCTCAAAGGACGGCGAACGCGTAACATGGCAGACAGGTCCTGTGGTTTGGGGCGAGCCTGGCACCAACAGTCAGCACAGTTTCTTCCAATTGCTGCATCAGGGCACAAAGCTAATTCCTGCTGATTTCATCGGATTCTGCAAGTCCATGTCCCCTGTCGGCGACCACCATGAGAAATTGATGGCGAACTTTGTCGCCCAAACAGAGGCGATGGCGTTCGGCAAGACTACAGAGCAGGTCCTTGCTGAGGAACCAGGCATTGACATGGCTCTCGCGCTTCAAAAGACTTTTGAAGGCAACAGGCCCACAAACACACTGCTTGCTGACATGCTCACGCCGAGGATGCTTGGCATTCTTATGGCACTTTATGAGCAGAAAATCTTCACGCAAGGTGTCATCTGGAATGTTTATTCATTCGATCAGTGGGGCGTTCAGCTCGGCAAGGTTCTTGCCAAACGCATCCTGAAGGACTTTAGCTCCAAAGGCGAACTCACGCACGACAGTTCCACCAACGCGCTTATTGCGCGAATCCGCGGCTGAGGCGCATTTACAAACCATGGGAGGAGACGGGGGCACTGATAACGGACGAGTGGCGGAGGTTCTTTTTGACCTGTCGCTCGACCATGGTTTTGACTATGCAGTGCCCCCACAGCTTTTATCTGTAGTGCGACCAGGCATGCGAGTTCGTGTGCCGCTGAAGGACAGTGTACGCACCGCATACGTTGTCCGCATGAAGGAGAGTTCCGACTTCTCAAATTTGCGGCCTATAATCTGCCTTGAGAATGAACGTGAGCAGATTCCAGCGCCATTGATTGCGTTGGGCGATTGGATTGCCGATTACTATTGCTGTCCACGCGAGCATACTTTGCGTATTCTTTTGCCAGCCGTTGTTCGCAGTGGCGAGATGAAGCACAAGCAGGTGCTTTTTGTTTCTCTGACTGAAAAGGCCCTTGAGGACCCGCACTGCATTGGACTGACGGCCCGGCAGAAAGCCGTTGTTCTGGCACTCAGAAAACACGGTGCAATGCCACAGCAGGAGCTTGCGGAAATTGCCGAGACCAGTCTCGCAGTCATCACGAAACTTGAGGATATGGGTTGGGTATGCCGCGAGAAGCGAGTCGTGGACCGTGACCCGTCGATGGATGACATTGTCAAACAGGACAAACCGCGAGAACTCACAGTCGAACAGTCCGCCGCTCTCAAGGAGATAGTCAGCGCGATGGACACAGGTTCTCCTTCGGTTCTTCTCCTTCACGGAGTCACCGCGAGCGGCAAGACGGAGGTCTATCTTCAGGCGATTGCGCACTGTCTGGAGCAGGGCAAAGATGCGATAGTTCTGGTGCCAGAGATTTCGCTGACGCCTCAGACGTGCGATAGGTTCCGCCAACGCTTTGGGAATCTTGTGAGTGTTATGCACAGCGCATTGTCGCAGGGTGAACGTTTTGACGAGTGGACCCGCATCAACGACGGACGTTCAAGAATTGCGATTGGCGCGCGCTCCGCCCTTTTCGCGCCGTTCAGACATTTGGGCCTCATTGTCGTTGACGAAGAGCATGAGGGAACCTATAAGCAGGACGAGTCGCCACGCTACAATGCCCGCGATATTGCGGTTGTTCGAGGCAAACTTGAACATGCGACTGTCCTTCTAGGCTCTGCGACGCCCTCGCTAGAATCATATTACAATTGCGAATTAGGGAAATACAAGCTCATTGAGATGAAAGAACGAATTGACAATCGCCAGATGCCTTTGATTGAGCTTGTTGATATGTCGATCGAGACTTCAAAGACAGGCAAGAGTCAACTGTTCTCCACGAGGCTCAAGGAGAAGATCACTGGACGTCTCAACGATGGCGAGCAAGTTATCCTCTTTCTCAACAGGCGCGGTTATGCCACGCAGCTTCTCTGCCCGCAGTGCGGATATGTCTCCATGTGTTCGAATTGCAGCGTCGCGCACACTTACCACAAGAAGGAGTCAAAACTTGTCTGCCATCTATGTGGCGACGAGAAGCCAGCGCCGCAGGTCTGCCCGCAGTGCGGTAGCGAGGCGATAAAATACACGGGCGTCGGCACAGAGAAGATTGAAGCTCTTGTTGCCGCCTCATTTCCCATGGCGCGCGTGGCGCGGATGGACTCTGACACAATGACCCGTAAGGACGCCTACCGAAAGGTTCTCGATGAATTCAGGCGGCAGAAGATTGACATACTCATCGGAACACAGATGATTGCCAAAGGCCTTGATTTTCCGAATGTTACTCTTGTCGGCGTTCTTATGGCGGACAGCGGTTTGCATATCCCTGACTTCAGGAGCGGCGAGCGTACTTTTCAGCTAATAACGCAGGTCGCGGGACGAGCGGGACGCGGCGAAAGGCCTGGACTTGTGATTGTCCAGACATTCTCTCCTGGCCATTTTGTATTGCAGACTGCCGTGCGGCAAGATTTCAAAGCTTTCTATGATGAGGAGATGCCAAGCCGTAGGATGCTTGACTTTCCGCCCGCCTCGCATATGATTATGATACACTTCAGGAGCACTGATGAGGCCGCGTTACAGTCTGCCGCCGAGGAGTTTGCTGCGAAACTGACACCGTTGCTTGGCAAGGATGTGAAGGTCGTGGGGCCGCAACCATCGCCGCTTTCAAAGATTAAGACATATTTTAGATTCCAGATGCTGCTTTATGGCGGGAACATAAGGGATTTGACTCGCATTGTGCGTCCGCTGATTGTCGGCGTCAAACCACCGAAAAACGTGGAAATTTACGCCGACGTTGACCCAAGAATGCTTAGTTGATTTGTTTGCGGGAATTACCTCTATATATAATTAATAGGAATTGTTCACGCAGTCGCCTTGAGAAACGCCTTTCTGTAGTAGAGATAGTAAATGCCGTAAGGCACATACATCAGAAGTCCTGCAAATGGAATGATTGAGGAGACTAGCACGACGATGAGCATGAACAGCACCTTCATGAAGGTGAAAAGCAGTTTGCCCATGCACCCAGGCAGGGGATTCATGAAGGCACGAAGGCGCGACATCACCAGTGCGTTGAAGGAGATTAGGAAACAGGGGAAACCGATAATGGGTATGCCGTTGACGAGCAGGCCAATCAGTCCGATAACGGTGACACGGCGGTCCAGAATCTCCACAATCTCCTTTGCCGCACCATCTTTCCAAAGTTCCGCGTGGCATTTTTCGCAGGAAGTGTAGTGCAGATGTGTGGCGCAGTGGGGGCAGCGGTGCATCAGAAGCATTTTTCGGCGATGAATATGTAACCGCTCCGCATCATTCAAGTCAATGAGTTGTTTTTCTGGAAGACCAAACAGGCCAACGGCGTAAACCTCTGGCTGCGCCGCTCCACATTCTGGACACTTTTCCGCCAGGCTGGAGATTGACTTGCCGCAGGTTGGACAGAGGTGGTTCGTGCTCTCCTCCATCTTCTTTAAGGTAATCTGGGCAACTTTGCCTGCCGCGATGACTATGAGAGTGATGATAAACGCCAAGAAGGGCAGGAGTATCGCCATCATTAGAATGAAGAGCGCCAGACTATCCTCCGCTCCAACAAACATCGTCTGGAGGTGGAAGTCGTTATCTGGGTCTATCAGATTGATGAAGTTGGCAACGACCGCCCGTAGCTGAACGAGAAAGGCTGTCAGGGCACCACAGCACGCCGCACCCACTATGGCAAGTGGCAAGAGCACCGCCATCTGCACATCTGGCATAAAGAACTGCACCTCCTGCAGACTCTTCGCCTCATGGACATTCAGGAAGCCAAAGCTGATAAGCGCTGAGAATACCACCTTCACGCATTCGTCAAACTTTGTGCTCGTGAGAAATTCACGCAGCGTCGTGTTCCAGTTTGCAACAATTTCCAGAACTGCCAATGCACCAAAAAACACGAAAAGCAAATCGTTGTTCATCCAGGCTGGTGTCATCGCCTGTAATTTAGCCACGCCTGCTGCCAGACATTCCAACTGGCCGCCATACCGTATCAGAACCATATAGAGGAAAACAGGTGTGAACATACGTATGCTAGCTATGCCGCATAACGAAACCAGCATCGAAATCGCATTGATGAATGAACCGATGTTATGCATATATAATTCCTTCCCTCTAACTACAGAGGTAATTTCGCAATAGTTCTGAAATTTCCTCTTCAATTATACATAAATCTTAGAAAAAAGCAAGAATTCCTCCGTTTTTGTTGATACTTTTAACATTGTGGTTGCAAATGGAATAATTGTGTATAAAGTATAGGAAATATATTACCTAATTATATAAGGAGTGCCTTCATGATCATCAACAGTGATTTTCACATTCATACACATTGTTCCTGCGATTCTGCAAGCGCGCAGATTCCTGACTTAGTTCGTGCTGCCAAAGAGATTGGTCTTTCGCATTTCGGTATATCAGACCATCTTCACACACGCTTCAACCTGCCAGACATTGAAGTTGCGGCAAAGGAGTTTCGCGAGTTTGGTCCAGTGCCTGGTTTTCATTTCGGAATTGAAATTTCTTGCGCTACCCTTTGGGAATGCGAGAAGATTGCCCGCCGCGACTACGCTTCTTGCTTTAAGTATAATCTGAAGGGGACAATGTTCCAGACGATGACGCCCATTGATGGCGTCATGTACGGCGGTCCCGCCAATGGTCCTCTTTGGGTTGACATCACCAAAGAGGAGATCGATAGGCTTGGCATAGAATATCTTATCGGCGGAGTCCATAAGCCGAACTACACCGAACAGGAGCCAAAGACAATGATAGACGACTTCTTCAACCAGTCGTGCTATCTTATCAACCATGAATTCATAGACATTCTCGCACATCCGTGGGACATGTTGGCATTCTGGAGCGGTTACAACATCATCACTCATGACCCCAAGGACATAGATTACAACGTCTATTACAAGATTCCACAGGAATATTGGGATGAACTTGAACATCTTTTCCTGACGAAGCACAAACTCGCGGAGGTCAATGCATTCATACTGTACATCAAGGAAGACATCCAGAGGCTCTATCTAGAGCACATTGCCAAATGGCGTGATGCTGGAGTGAAATTCACCTTTGGAAGCGACCTGCACGGTGCGCAGTACAACCCAATGCAACGTGAGCAATGCGAGGCCCTGCTCGTTAAATACGGCTTCACAGAAGCAGATTTCCAACTCCCGCCACGCTTGAAGTAACAGGTGGAGGAGTAAGAGGAGTGGTTGCGCCTTGATTGAGAATCCTATAAACTTTGACACGGCTGCGGCAGGACGTCCACTACCGCAGCTTGCGCAGTGGTATGCAGAACTGCTGCCGTTGTACAGCATCAATCCTCATGGCGGCACATGCTATTCAGAGCGGAGTCGCCGACTGGTCATTGACGCTGAACGTCGCCTTCTTGCTCTGCTCGGCATAACAGAAGGAAGTGCGGATGTTATCTGGACCAGCGGCGTGACGGAGGCACTTAACCTTGCGGCGACGGCGCTTCGCGACAAAGATGTTCTGCTAGATCCAGGCGCGCACGAAGCGCTCTCAAAGCCGCTGCTGGTCGGTAGATGCGCAAAATTCCAGATTGAAAGAAGCGGGCGGCTTTATTCGGACGTTTCTTGTGACAATGCAGCCTTGAGCCACATAAACAACGAGACGGGCGTGGAGCAGGATCTTGAACGGATAGGGCGCGAGATAGGCGACGGTCTCCTTCTCGTGGATGCGGCACAGAGTTTCTGCCGCACATGGATTCCGTGGAATGAGGCTGGAATCGACATGCTTGCCATTTCTTCGCGGAAGATAGGTGGTCCTGCAAATGTAGGCGCATTGATCTGCCGTCGTGGGCAGGTCGCCTTACAGCCGCTTATATTAGGTGGCGGACAACAGCATGGCTTGCGTTCGGGAACGCTTGATGTCTGTGGCATAGAGATGTTTGTGCGTGCGGCGGAATGTTTGAGTGCTACAATGGCCGAACGCCAGTCGATAATCAAGGGATTGAATGTGGAGTTCCGCAAGAGCCTCGAGTTGTTCAATTGGAGGAATGAATTGGTCTGCGGAGCAGGCGACAGGCACATTCACATGCTGTATCTGCCTGGTTTTGAGGGAGCTGTCGTCTCCAGAATTCTTGCAGAGAATCATGGAATCATGATAGCCTCATCATCGGCGTGCTCCGCAGAACATGGCGGGGGGAGCACCACCATGAGAGCGATGGGATATTCTGCACAGGCTGCGAAAGAGGCGATACGGATAAGTATTGATGGAAATACAACATCTGATGAAATAAAACGCCTTTTTGATGCGTTGGATAAGACACTGAAAAACTTTTGAAGGAGGATTGTTGGATGAAGACGATAGGTCTTTATGGGAGAAAATACGTTGAGATAGAACATCGTGAACTGGAACTTCCAGATGTCGATGATTTGAATGTCCTAGTTAAAGTCCATGCCTGCGGTGTCTGCGGAACAGATTTAAACTTTCTGCGCGACTGGGAGGGCGATGCGCAACCGATGGGACATGAACTGGCGGGCGAAGTCGTGGAAATTGGACGAAAGGTTGAGAACGTCCGCGTCGGACAGCGCGTTATAGTTGAGGACTGCACCTACTGTGGAATCTGCCCCGACTGCAAGCTTGGGCGCACAGAACTTTGCAGAAACATGTATGATTTGCAGGGGCGTCCTGGCATGAGCAAATATCTTCTTGTGAATTGTAGGAATCTCGTGCCCTTCGACGGCATGGACTACACGACCGCCTGTCTCACCGAGCCGCTTGCGGTCGCCATGGGAGCTGTGCTTGCAGCGGACATTCCGATGGGCGGCAGTGTAATGGTTTTGGGGCATGGTCCGAT
>JAEEGL012611427.1_pt1 | contig 10674 bp, 9 predicted proteins | sample 9134231 | NCBI WGS metagenome assembly JAEEGL01 (sample SAMN16246548, study PRJNA631951) | gut metagenome | biome: gut microbiome; feature: rumen; material: fiber-attached | host: Bos | place: Iran: Karaj | collected 2018-10 | reverse complement strand
CTAAATTTGGTTCAAAATGGCGGTTTAGCTCAGCGGTAGAGCACTGGAATCATAATCCATTGGTCCGGGGTTCAAATCCCTGAACCGCTATTAAATAAAAAAAGAGGCGCGTATGTCGAAAAAAATTCTAGCGATTTTGGTTCTGGCTACCGCCTCTTTTTTTGTTGCTTGTAATCAAGAAGAGAAGGTGACTCCCGAGGTCATTCAGGCAAAGGTGGCTGCTGAAAAGGCTGCTCCCATTGTCAAGGTGGACCAGTTCCAGTCTCCTTCCAGCCCTGTAATCGATTCTACCAAGGCTAAGCAGTATGTTAAGGCAAGTGCCGCCCTGGTGGAACTGGGTGTCACCTGGTCCGAAAAGATCGACAAGGCTGAAGATTCCGAGAAGGTCCAGATTTTGAATGCTTACAACGTGGCCCGTGATCAGCTCTGCGCCCGCGTGGGCCTTGCCGGCATCGCCGAGTTCAACTGGATTACCAAGGTGGCGCTCCCCAACCCGCAGAACGCCGCGGTATTTGAAGCGGCTGGCCTTCGCAAGTAAGATTCAAATTATATGTTGTTTTGAAAAGCCCGAACGTTGTTTCGGGTTTTATTGTTTTACGGTTCCAGTTTCCAGACCTCTTACGGGGATATAGCTGATGCTGCCGTTGGCTGAGATAATCATAGCCACGCCGGCCATGTAGTTAAGCCATCTTTTATTGGTGTAGTACCGCAGGTTTGCGTGGCCCTCTGTCACGTAGGCCAGCAGGGGCACCAGCAGGTAGTCGTGGGTGCACAATATGTTTACGCGTTTCATGTTCCCCAGGTTGCCCTTGATTTCGCTGATGAGCTGTTCGCTACGGGTCTTTAGGTCGTAGAAGGCGTCAGAGTAGGCGCCGGTGAATGCATACTTTGCATAGACCGCCCAGCCTCCGCCGTCGGAACCTGAATAACTTTCGACCTTCTTTGAATCTTTGACATACCATGCCCCATCTAGTGTGGAGAGTTCTTCTAGCTGGTAGTTGGCTTGGCCCTTTCCCTTGGCTATGTTGTCGCAGGTTTCCTGGGTGCGTGTGTAACCTGAATACCCAAAGTAAAAGTCTTCCTTGTTTACTGCGGCAAGCCGGGCACCTAGTTCTTGAGCGTATTTTATGCCGTTCTCGGTTAGGTGACCACTTTTGCCTGTGCTGCTTGTTCGTTCGCTGTGACGGATAATGAAGATGACCTTTTCACTTGGCTGTAGACCTGCATAGACTTTTGAGATATCAGTAAAGCCGTCGGCTTCTTCTGCCGTGGCCGTGCGCCATTTGCCACTATCGTAGATGTAATTGGCGTCATGGTTTACACGGCCTTCGCGGATTTCTTTGTCGAACTCGCCTTTTCCAAAACCTACGGTATCTTTTTCGATGCCTTTCGCTACGCGCCACTGCTGCAGGCTTGCGTCGCAGATAAAGCGGACTCTCGAGTGGTCGGCGTGTTCGTAGTCATTGGCAAAGTAGATGCTCTGTCCCTGGTTGACGTAGGTGACCTTTCCCGCATTCGAGCTGTTGCAGGGCTCGAACCCGTAGGCCAGGGGCATAAATCCGCGGACGTACTTCTCGAAATCCGGTACGGGGCCGAGATTCCAGTCGGAAACGTTCTTGCGGATGTTGGTGTACTTTCCGGCGGAATCAATTCCTGCAATCCAGTCTGCAATCTTGATTTTCCAGTTGGGGTCGTTCCATACGCCGTCACCCTTGATGTCTTCGGCCAGGTTGTTCGCCAGGTTCATCATCTCGTTTTCGTCACGCCCGCCCTGCAGCATTACGGATATGGCGAGCAGTCCGGCGCTGTATTCGTCGTTATTGAAGATGCTCATTTCTTCGGCGGCGGGCATGTCGGTTCCGGCATTGATTCCGAAGGCGGCGAGAACTTCCCGCTCGGCCTGTGCCTTTGCGGTATTGATGTCGAAGTGGTTCATCAGGAGCTGGTCTACGCGGGGAATTTCAAGGTGCGTGAGGATGTTCACGTTTGCCTTTGACGGGGAACAGGTCCTGGCGGCAAGCGTGACGGGGTTGTCAGAAGATCCACCATTCAGTTCGTTCCTGTACAGGCCTGTTACCTTGATCTTGACGCAATTGGAATCGGAGTGTACCTTGTTGAGGACGAATTGTCCGTCGTTTGCAATGACGCAGCCGTCTGCCACCTGCCGCATTTCGTGTCCGAAGAAGGAGTCGACTTCCTGGACGGTAACGCTTGCGCCTGGGATAAAGGGCCCCTTCTGGGCAATTCCTTCGATGGAGGAATCAAATCCTGATGGTACGAACGTTTCGGGATTGTTGTAGTTCTGGTTCCAGGGATTTCCGTAATACGGGTTGGTGGGTGTATTCTGGTTTCTGTTAGGTACTGAGTCGGTTCGGGCTTCGTTGGTAATTTTTGCTACCGCCTGCAAGGAACCGTCGTTGCAGGTGATGCTGAAGTCAGTACTGTCGGCGGCACCCCGCCATTCCCCGTTCACACAAAAGTAGGGGAGGCTTTCACCGTTTACAAACAGGAAACGTCCCTTGCGGCTTTCGTCGCAATCCGGGAGCTTGTCCACATCTTCTACGGTCAGGGTATCGAGAACAGAAAATTTTTTTTCGTCGGGTACGGATTCGTTCGGGATGGAAGCACTTGCCGAACTTTCTTCGTTTCCGTCAACTTCTTCGGCACTGCTGCTCCCACTAGAGGAACAACCTGCGATAAGGCAGGCGAATACTAGAAAGGATGCTATGTGCCAAGTTCTGTTCATTTTGTACAAATTACATAATCACAGATATAATTCAAGCCCATCTTTTAAGATATATGGTCATATTTCTATATTTGTAAATAGATAGATACAAGGGATGGCTTTATGAAGTTGCGTTTTTCGCTATTGCTGACAATAAGTGCCGCGCTTTTTGCCGGCTGCAATAACGGTGGCGGGGCCACCGTACCGCCTCCTGCTTCTGAATCATCTACTTCTTACAATAGCCTTGCCGAGCTGGCCTTGAATGTGGAGTGTTCTGGCTATATAGAAGGGGCAGTATACTTCATCGCAAGTGAAAATGTAAATTACGTCTGCGGCAGGGATGCTTACGGCAATTGGGCTTGGCTTGTGCAGCGGCCATTGGTACCAGATTATGGTGAAAATCAGGATTATTGCAGTATGAATCCGGCGGCCTGTGTAGACAACGGTTCAACGCCATCGCAGCAGACAAATCCGGGTGGCAACCAGCCGAACGGAGGTACCTATCTGTCTTCGGCATCTGGCAATCCTCCCGTGTCTGATAATACAAGTGGTTCTCAGTGGCCCATCAAGGGAACGGTGATTGATTCACGTGATGGCCATGTCTACAATACGGTAAAGATGCCGGATGGTAAGGTATGGATGGCCGATAATCTGAGTTTTGCGACGGAAAATAGCTGGTGCTATGATAACCTGCCAGCCAACTGTTTAAAGTATGGACGGCTTTATACCTGGAGCGCAGCCCTGGATAGTGCCGGTGTCTTTAGTATGACGACAGCGGGGTGTGGTGTCAACTTTGGTGCGGATTGCATTATGGCCAAGTTTGTTCAGGGGGAGCTTCTCCGTACTTATGCAAGGGGAATCTGTCCCGAAAAATGGCATCTCCCTACCTCTGATGAATGGGAAAGATTGATAGGTGCTGTATATGATGATCAATCTGCTGCCCTGATGTCCGGCCTCATTCCTGTGGCGACTTACCTTAAATCAACCAGTGGCTGGGATATGCTGTGTGACGACTGTGTAGGCAATGGCAACGATTTTTACGGTTTTAACGTGCTTCCCAGTGGATGGTATACCGGTGATGAACGGCCTCCGCAAGATATAGAGTTCCAGCAGGAATGGGAAGGCGCCTTTTTCTGGACGGTGGAATCGTGCATGTATTGCGCTAATTACCGTGATGAATCATACATTGCAGAGTTCAGCAATGATGACAGGCAGGTGACAATTAGCACGACATACAACGATTTTGCCATGTCCGTACGTTGTGTCCAGGACTAGGTGTTCCTTGTATTTTTATGTTTTATGTCTGTAATACGAGAGGAAACTTTATGAAAAAATTTTTCACAATACTCTTGACTATGGCTGCCCTGGCCCTTGCCGAAAATGTCCAGGTTCTTGAACCCTCCGGTGCGGAGTTTTCTACCGACGCCCCGCAGGTGGTCATGTCCATCTTGCGTTCCGCCGTGGCCCAGACCGGGAACACTCCGGTGGAATCTTCTGCCGATGTACAGCTCCGTACGACCCTCAGTACCATGGGGTCCTCTATCGTGGTTGTGGTGGAGCAGGTCAAGAACGGGACTGTTGTGGGTTCTGGCCGCCAGAAGACGCCGACCATCGATGACCTGGATGTGGCTATCGACGATGCCGTGAAGGCGGCCCTGGCAAACCTGGATGCCTCCGGTGCTCCCGAGTCGGCGGCATACGCTCCGGAGTCCGGCTACCAGGAAGGCCCTGACGTGGTTTACGTGATACCCGTGGAGCGTCGCGGTAGTGAAGACCCCAATGACAATTTTGCACACAAGCGCCCCACCCGCAACTACGTGAGCTACGGCTTGGGTATGGCCATGTGGCACAACTATGATTTTGAAGATGACGATTACGAAGTGGAAATGTCCTGGGAACAGGCCTTCGTATTCCATTATGCACGTATTTTCGAGGTGATTCCCCATGCGGCCATTACCATCATCAACAACATGAACATCTCCTTCGGCTCGGACTGGGAATGGCACGAAACATTCCTGATTGGCGGGCGCTATTTTGTGAGCACCGGAAACATCACTCCCTACATCGGGCTTGGTGGCGGTCTCGGTATCCAGACGGACGAGCATTACGATACCGCCGCCGAAGGGTTCGCCATCGGCCTTGCCGCCGGTGCGGAACTGGGAATCATCTTTTTCCGCGATTCCGCTACCCAGCTGGAGCTTGGCCTTGCCTGGGATGCCCTGTGGGATGGCTTTGAGAGCTTTGATCGCCGTTTCGGTTCGGGCAGCTTCTACGTAGCCATCAACTACTAGTCGCCTGCTTTAGCAAACAGAAAAAATCGCCGTTCAGTGAGCAACAAGTGCCTCGTATTAACGAGGCACGTTTGCGAGAGTGAGCACCCACCAGAGATGCCATTCCCAATTTTAGTGCGAACGGTCTTCGTAAAGGCGGGACTTTTTCTTTCAAGGGGAATTCAAAGTCTAGAAGAAGATGAATGCTCCGAGGCTTGTCACGATAGAACCTTCGTCGGCGAAGCCGGAGAAGGGGTTCTCGAGGAACTGCTTGGTGAAGGCGAGTTCCACGGCGGCGGGGCCATATTCGAAGCGTGCGCCCAGGTTCACGGTAGTTCCGCCCACGGTAGTGGCGATGGTCTTCGTTTCTTCGCTGTTCAGTTCACGGTCGGTGAACGTGGCGGCCATCCAGTCATAGGATGCACCACCGAAGGCCATGAAGTACTTGCTCAGCTGGACTTCACCCAGGATGTTCGGGGTCAAGATGACATCGCCTTCCAGGTGTTTATCGCTGAGGGAATCAATGTCGTCGTACTTATACATGGGAACGCTGGTGTTCAGGCCCAGGTACACGTTGGCATTTTCGGAGCTGAGTACTGCGGCACCCACGGTGAAGCTCGGGGCGATGAAAATATGGGCCAGGGTGTCGGACAGGGTGGTCTTGGTAGTGACCAGGTAGTTTTTGCCGTCTTTCACCTGAAGCTGGGAGACCTTGGTCTTGTGCTTGTATTCGTTGCGCATGCCTTCGACGCCGAAGGTCCAGTAGTACACGTCACCGCTATAGGAAACTCCCAAGTAGCCAGATGCAGCCCAGGCATCTTCTTCTACTTCGGAATCAGGCTGGCTCAGGAAGTAGTCGCCATGCGGAGTGAGATAATGGCCGCTGACCAATACGTCAAAGGAGCCGAAGTTGGCGGAAACGTTTCCACCGACCATGGAACCTGCTACGGTGCTCTTTTCCGTTTCTTCGGTATTGTTGGCGTGGTCAGTATAGCGCCAGTTCTTGCCCATGGAGTAATCCAAGGATACGCCGAACTTCTGGAAGGCGATACCTGCGGTCAGGAGCCCCATGGAGTCGTTGTTGCCGAGGGAGAGGAAGTAGGTCCAGCTGTCACCGAAGGCGACGGTACCTTCTTGAGCCACCGGGTCGAAGTAGGCCAGCTTGGAGCCGAACATGAAGTGGGGTAAACCGACGTTTCCGCCGATGGTGGCGGCGGCGGCTTCGTTCCCGACAGTGTTATAGGCATTTCCGTGGAGGATGTCGCCCAGCTTGTTCGCGGGAGCCTTTGCCACCTTGGAAGTATCGTTTGCAAGCGAATCGACGGCGGCCTTAGCGCTGTCGGCGATGGCCACCTGTTCGGGTGCTGCCGCTGCGGAGTCGGCTACTGTGGAGTCGGCTGCCGGTGCGGGCTCGGCTACGGCCACAGAGTCTGCGGCGGGTGCGGCTGGTGCTGGTTCTGCCACAGGCACGGCTTCGGGGGCGGGAGCGGTAGAATTGGCCGCTGTGGAGTCGGCTGCCGGTGCGGGCTCGGCTACGGCCACAGAATCAGCTGCCGGTGCGGCTGGTGCTGGTTCTGCCACAGGCACGGCTTCGGGGGCGGGAGCCGGTTCGGCTACAGGGACCGCCGCAGGAGCAGGTTGCGGAGTCGGGGCCGCTGCAGGAGCGGGAGTCGCTGCGGGTGCATTTTGAGCCTGGACACTGGCAGCCAGGCCGAGAGCTAAGAGCAAAAGGAATTTCTTTTTCATAGTACCTTAAACATAGATAAATGAAATGAAAAGGGGTCACAGAAAATTCATTTTTTTTGTAGACGCTTGTAAACAGAAAAGAAGTGGGCTGTGTTGTGACAATGCGAGAAAAAGTCTAGTTTTATATTCAAAGACCCATCAATGGAGTAAAAAAATGAAATTTTGCCAATTAATCGGTGCCATATCTATCGGCGCGTTCCTTCTTCTAGGGTGTGAAGGCGAAAACATCACCGAAGTCGGTTCTAAGGAAACCGACAGGTCTCTTGCCGATAGGGTTGGTCCGGTAAGCCAGTATGGCGAGCTTTTGGCGGGTCAGGTCGACGGGATTGGGCATATCTATGGCTCCTGCAAGGGAATTTCAGCTGGAAACGAGGTCCAGATTCGCGGCATGAGCATGTTCTGGAGTGTTTCGAAGCGTGAAGGCGCAGATTTTTATAATGAAACTACTATCAACAACCTGGTCAGGGATTTGAAGATTGAAGTCGTCCGTTTGGCCATCGGAACCGAAGAAAACTGGGGTGTTGGCGGATTCGTAAAGGACCCCGACGCACAGCGTGCTCTAATCGAAGCTGCTGTGAAGGCGGCCGTCAAGAACGATATTTACGTAATTATAGACTGGCATTCTCACACGGCCACAGATCAACTTGAACAGGCAGCTCTGTTCTTTGATGAAATGGCGGAGAAATACGGTGAATATAACAATGTGATTTTTGAGATTTTCAATGAACCCACAAACCAGGGGTGGCCGCTGATTAAGGAATATGCTGATAGCATTGTCACCGTTATTCGTAAGCATTCCGACAACCTGATTCTGGTGGGTAACCCCACTTGGGATCAGAGGCCCGATGTTGCTATCGGCAAGGAAGTAGAGGATCCTAAGCACAATGTGGCCTATACGTTCCACTATTATGCCATGTCGCACGGCAAGAGCCAGATGAACAACGCAGACAGGGCTATGAAAGCGGGGCTTTCAGTTTTCGTAAGCGAATGGGGTACGGTGGAGTCTAGCGGTAATGGTACGCCAGGCGAAGACAAGAACCTGCAATGGCAAGAATGGATGGATGCCAACAAGCTCTCTTCTGCAAACTGGTCTATCAGCAACAAGAACGAAGGAGCTTCGTTATTCGTTCCGGGCTCAACTCCCGAATCCTATGAATTCTCGGCTTCAGGTGAAATGGTCAAGGGATTCCTGGCCAAGAATCCGGACAGCTATACAGCCTGCAAGTATTAATCGCAATCGAGACAGATCCATTCAACGACGCCGTCACAGGCGTCTTTTTTTCCGGATAGCCTTTCGCAGGAATAACTTTCGATATCGATAAGGAACCCGAGATCTCCGGCGTTCTGGGTACAGCAGCCTTCGCAGTCGCTGTCGGAGCACATGTCGTACACGACGGCATCGAGGGTATGCCCGTTCTGGCGGAGTCTGAAGGTTTTCAGCTTGTACTTGTCCCAGTCTTTTTCGTGGATAGAGATGATGTTGTGCTCGCTGACCCACTGTTCGGTCTGCTGGTTTTCTAGGCCTGCAAAATAGCCGGCCCATTCGCAACCGTTGTACACGACGCATTCTTCGCTGCCGGGGTCTGGCCAAGAAATGTACCAGGTGAGGTAGGCCTTGTTCCAGATGGTGTCGGCCTTTGCGGCAGAGGCGCTGGATCCAACAGTGCCGCCGCTTTCGCTGCTGGCGATGGTTGCATCGGAACTTGCCGGTGTTGCGGAACTGGATTCGGGCGTGGTGCCGGAATTGCTGGAACTGTCGTCACCGCAGGCGGCAAGGCTTGCAGTCGTCACAAAAAACAGGCTGAGCAGAAATTGTCTCGTCGTCATAACATCTCCCTATAACACAATTTACAATAATTGGGTGCGGGAAACTTCTATATTGAGACTCATGAAACAGTTTAAGAGTCTTTTAGCAATTGCATGTACCACAATTCTTGTAGCTGCGGCTACAGTAAATGCGAAGAGTGCTGCGCCTCAAACCTATACTGAAGACATCAAGATTGTCAAGATTGACGACCGCAATTTTGATTCCGAAGTTCTGCAATCCCAAAAACCGGTGATTCTGGAGATTTCATCGACCAGCTGTCCGCCCTGCCTTATCATGATACCCACACTTATTGGCATCGCGAAAAATTACAGCGATATTAAGATTGCGACGGTGGGCATCGACGAGCCTGGTATTGAAAAAATTAAGGCGTCTCTTCCGATTCAGGCATTCCCGACATTTTTCCTTATCAGGGATGGCAAGATTGTCAACAAGCTGGTGGGTGCAGTCAAGGAAGAGGAGCTGCTCAGTGCCTTGCAGTATACGCCTTCAAAGAAGGCTGCGCAACCTGCAAAGACCAAGAAGGCAAAGAATTCACCTAAGAATCTGGTGTGCAAGACCAACGGCCAGTTCAACGGACTCAAGAACATGGTGACCATCTCCTTCGTGTTCGGCAACACGGAAATCGAGAATGTGGATATCGTAACCGACGTGTTCGTGCCGCCGGAACTGGGCGATAGGCGCGAGCAGATGATCGAGCATGTTCGTGCCAGCGGCAAGGGCGAGGTAGAGCCCACTATGACCGGGTTCCGCATGCATATTGACAATGACTGCCGCTTTATGAAGGTGATGGACATGAAACGCACCTCGACCTATGGTGAGATGCGTGCCGGGCTGGAGCTGCAGGGATTTAACTGCCAGTAAAGGGGTGGGCTAGACCTGTAGGTTCTCTAGCTTATTTTTTCGCTTTTCCCAATCGGGAAGGCGCGTTTCCAGCAGGCGATAAAACTTTTTATCGTGGTTCGGGTATTTCAGGTGGCATAGTTCATGCACCACCACGTATTCGATACATTCCTTCGGGGCGGCAATGAGCCTTATGTTCAAAGTCAATATACCGCCTTTCGATAGCGAGCCCCAGCGAGTCTTCATATCGCGAATTTGAAGACGGGGCAACTTGGCCGCAAGCAGGAAGCGGGCAACACATGCTTCAAAAATTTTCTCAAATTGCACCTTTGCTCGTTCATGCAGCCATTCGTCAAGAAGATTCTTTACAATTGCGGGGCGAACATCCGCAGAAACTACTCTAATAAATCCGCCATCAATCTTTACCTCGCGGCAATTGCCCTTTTCAATCTTCAATCGATAACGGTGACCCATGTACAAGTGAGTCTCGCCACCAAGATATTGTCTTGGAGGAGGTGCTTTAGGGAATTTTGCAAACCAGTCCTGTTTTTCGACAATCCACGATGCCTTCTTCTGCACCTTCTGCGCAATCGCTTCGAGTGTTGCCCCCTGCGGTGCCCTTACCTGTACGGCGCTATCGGGCATTACAGAAATTTCTAGGGTCTTGCGGCGGCAAAATTCAACTGCATACGCAATCTTGCGGTCTCCATATTCAAAAACGCCCTGCTCATTCATGCGAACGCCGCCTTGCCACATTCATAATTTTCTCTTCTAGGGAATCAATGTCCGCATTTGACCAGCCAAAGCGTTCACGCACTTGAATTTCGTCGAACAAGAAGTCGTCCAATTCGTTTCGCACATTGTTCTGGGCATCAGAATCATTCCAGAACTGAATCTTGTTGTACTTTTCAAAAGATTTGACCGTAAACAGAGCCATTTTCACAGCAATACGTTTAGCCTCAGCCGCATCGCATTTGCCGTCATGCATAAACGCCGACAAGGCGACGCCATAATATGCGGCGGCATCCTCGTTTTCGCTAATTTCAGCCGGAACATCATCACGTTTCTTGCTTTTGAAATTCTCCTCCAGGCCTTTCACCTTGGAGAGATACTCCTCTTCGGTGATCTTTCCCGTCTGGAAACTATCGATGACATCTTGAATCATCTTCGAGAACTTAGTGTAAAAAGCGGGATCTTCTTCCATTTTCTCGGTAATAGTCTTCTTAAGTGCATGGGCAATGGCATCGGCACTGGAAGCCTTGCTG
>JAEEGL010862054.1_pt1 | contig 10674 bp, 3 predicted proteins | sample 9134231 | NCBI WGS metagenome assembly JAEEGL01 (sample SAMN16246548, study PRJNA631951) | gut metagenome | biome: gut microbiome; feature: rumen; material: fiber-attached | host: Bos | place: Iran: Karaj | collected 2018-10 | reverse complement strand
GCTGAGGTCCAGGTCCTCGCTGCTCTTGACGGCAGGAGAGGGATTCTTGGTGATGATGTAATCACCTTCAGCCGTGAGTTCGATGGATTTGATGGGGCTGGTAGCGTCCGTAATTTCAAACTTACCGACAACCTTGTCAGCCTCCTCTCCTCCACCACCGTTTTCCTTGTTGCAGGAGGTGAACCCTGCGATAGAAATGAGAACTGCGCTTGCCAAGACGAGCAATTTCCGTGTAATCATGGTCGTATGTTTTAAATTATAGCATCCATCTGTTTGCTGCATGATTCGCTGCAAATTCCGTTCCATTGGTCCATTGGCTTTCTTCAGGGGATCGGCGACCGGGCCTCGGCCTATTTCGGGATGACGATGTTAATGCGCTCAATTTCAATCTTTTCCCATACGTGCTCCTGCACATAGGGCTCCTCGGAGAGGTAGTTGTCCAACCCGCTGCGGTCGGGGAAATCCAAGATCAGCGCGGACCCTTTCATCTTTCCCTCCCCGTCCAGCAGTCCTCCGGCACAGATGACATGCCCGCCCAACCGGGCCATTCCTTCGAGATGGCGGGGACGGACCGCCATCCGCTTTTCCAGCATGCCTTCACCGTCGTAGGCTTTGAGTAAGAATTGCATGGGGTGAGGTTTTTAGGTGGTTGAGAAACAATCTTGACTTCAGTTAAGAGTTAGTGACTTTTCCATTCTGTATTATTATATCCCCGTCCCAAAGACATTGATCCAAGGACGACCCATACCCCGAGTTACAATGCTTGTTAATCCTTGGTATTCTTTTTTTTCAGTTGGTGTAAAAGATACTTCAATAGTTTTGGATTCTCCTGGTATTATTGTTAGCGAATACTCACTCATCGAAAAAGGACTATTTGCATCAACGCCAATTTCAATTGTTGAATCTCCGGTGTTAATAACGGTAATCGATTTAACGGAAGTCGTTCCTATAGGGACTTCGCCAAAAACCAAATCACCGGGTATTACAGACCAAGAACTACGAGGACCAAAAACCGGACGGATTAATTGTCCAGCATCTCGAACGGTTATGTCGGAAACCATCCCATCATTCTCATTTATTAGCATTCCGGTGGGGGCATATGGCCCTTGAATATACCATTTTGAATATTCAAGAGAAGAACTGATATATTCTCCTGATGGGATGAACAGACTATTATCAGTGAATCCTTCAATATTGCTGTGAACAATACAGCCAGAGATACCAGTCCCTTGATAATCACTGACAAAGGAAATATCACAGTTAGAGATTAATTCATCAATTTCAAATTGTGTAGGCATCCGCCATCCTCCTCCAAGGTGATTCTGCGCAGCATCATCTTCGGCATCGAGAAAATACTTATAATCAACAATTCCATACTCACTCAGCCAATTATATTTTGTATAAATTCTATCTGTATTTGAATACCACTTATAATTGTCAAGTGAAAAACGGTTTTTCGTGTTAGTTTCACCCCAAGCGAATAAACTACCGGATTCTTCGGGTCTTGTCGCCCCCAAATTGAACGAAGCCCATTTGACGGAAAGGCCGAGGTCGACTTGCTCAGGTACACTAATCTCTGGAATCGTTTCGGAGTCGTCATATACCGGCCGGATGGGTGTACCCCAATCCCGGAAAGTTCTTAAGGTGTGAACGTAGTTATCGCCATAATGGTAGGATAATGCATGCACATAGTCAAAAGCATCATTTGAGTACGTGCTTAATGATGAGGATAAGAACTCGGCAAAGTAACTTCCAGTGGTCCCTTCCGATATAGGAATGAAGATGGATTTTCCGTTTGGTCCGGTAACGGAGCATCCCTTGACTCCGTTCTGCGTCGCCGGGGTCCAAGTACAGTTGTCTCGGAGTTCCATAAGTTCATCATTGGTGGGCATTCTCCATTTTCCTCCCAAATTGACGGATGCCGCATCATCTGATGCTTCCAGAGTTACTGTCCCGTCGGTCGCATTGTATTTGGTAAAACCATCAGGTCCACTCCAAATGTACTCTGTACTTGAACTGGATAGATCTGTTTCACCCCAACGATAATAGCCACCTACATTGCTTGGAGTGGAAGAACCCAGATTGCAAGTCGCCCAGGCGACAGACAAGCCGATATCCACATAATCCGAACTGTATGAGATCTCCTTCGTGGTGAACTGAATCGTGTTGCCGTACAAGGTCGTACCATGCTCCTCGCCAAGAATCACAAACGCACGGGCATAATATGCCGTGTTGGGTTTCAATTCATTAATGATTCTCGAACTGCCGACCTCTGATGTGAAATAAGCGAGATAATTCCCATCCCCAAGGTCTCCCATCACAGGTTCACTTCTGTTTGTGGAATAAATGACGCCATACTCATAAACCGTATCCTGGGAGGTGATGGTGAAAGGTATCTCCGCAGAACAAGGGCCAATGTTCGTGGGGGTATTTGTCTTGATTGTAGTTTCAGACCTGTTGTCATAGACGGGCCGGATGGGCGTTCCCCAATTCCGGAATGTCCTCAAGAAGTATACAAAGTTTTCATCATAACGATAAGATAAGGCATGCACATATCGATAAGCATCATTTGAGTAGGTGCTTAATGATGATGATAAGAACTCGGCAGAGAATTCTCCTGAAGTTCCTACCGAGATAGGAATAAAGATGGATTTTCCGTTCGGTCCGGTTACGGTGGATCCCTTGACACCGTTCTGCGTCGTCGGGGTCCAAGTGCAGTTGTTTCGGAGTTCCGTAAGTTCATCATTGGTGGGCATCCTCCATTTCCCTCCCAGATTGACAGATGCCGCATCATCAGATGCTTCCAGAGTTACCTTCCCGTCGGTCGCATTGTATTTGGTAAAACCGTCAGGTCCGCTCCAAATGTACCCTGTACTTGAACTGGATAGATCTGTTTCACCCCAACGATAATAGCCACCTACATTGCTTGGAGTGGAAGAACCCAGATTGCAAGTCGCCCAGGCGACAGACAAGCCGATATCCACATAATCCGAACTGTAGGAGATCTCCTTCGTGGTGAACTGAATTGTGTTCCCGTACACGGTTGTTCCATGTTCCTCTCCGAGAATCACAAACGCGCGGGCATAATACGTCGTGTTGGGTTTTAATTCATTAATGATTCTCGAACTGCCGACTTCTGACGTGATAACCGCAATATAATTCCCATCCCCAAGATTTCCGATCATAGGTTCACTTCTGTTTGTGGAATAAATGACGCCATACTCATAAACAGTATCTTGGGTGGAGATGGAGAATGGAATCTCGGCTGAACAAGGGCCGATGTTAGTGGGGGTAATCGTTACGACCTTGGTAACGGTCCCATCATCATAGACAGGGCGAACTGAGTATCCATAGTAACGGCCGCTGAGGAAACACCCCATACCGGATGGATATATCTGTAGGAGATATGAATAGAACGTGTCTTCTGAGGCTTCCGCACTGAGGCTCGAAGACCAGTAATAACCATTGGATTCGGGCTCAAAGAAAGACGAACGGTAGGATGTATCCTCCAAAAGACCAGAGCAAGGAAGGAAGATACTGTTTCCGTTGGGACCCTCAACTTTGAAGCCGTCCACTCCATTTATCTGCGTATATTCCCAAGTGCAATTCTCCCGCAATTCATCTTGCTCTTCTTTTGTCGGCATTCTCCAATTCCCACCGAGATTCACATGAGCGGCATCATCCTCCGGGTCCAAAACAGTTTTCCCGTCAGTAAAACCAGAATTACCATATGATGAGTTGGTGTTGTATTTCGTCAATGTATAATAACTCCCCAAACACCACTTATAAGATGCCCAAGCATAGCCGGCTTCATAGCCGGGTTTCCATGACAGTAGATCTTGACTGGAATAATAGGGCTCCGTCTCTCCCCAAGCATAATAATCGCCAGATTCTTCCGGTTTCGCTGCTCCCAGATTGAACGATGCCCATTTCAGTCCGGACGGCAGACCCAGATCGACTATTTCGGGCACCGTTACTGATGGACCTGATGCAAGATCCTTCAGAACGCCCCATGTCGACCGCCTGACAGTAGTGGGCGAATCAGAAGAAAATATCTCCACTAGTTCGTTCGCGTATAGTTCCATCGTATATCCATGCTCAAGAACCTGAGGAGCGAGCACAATATAATAGAACGAACCAGCCTTGAAAGATTCGCCATCTGGAGCGAGAAGGGTGACAGAATCGTTTCCGTTGTGAATGCTGTTGACTTGAGGCATTCCATCGGAAGCAAATTCGACCGAGAGTCGACCGGCTAAAGGTTCCCCGCCATTTCCTCTGAAAACGACCTTCTTGATGTCATTCCGGGCCAAAGAGAACTTGACGCCGCCGCAGACATTGTAAAAATAGAGGTTGTAATTCTTGGATTTGGCGACACAAATGAACAGATTGTCGGCGAAAGTTCCTTCCTGGGCCATCTGCTCTGCCGGAAGGCCAATTTCAAGTACATTGCCGGAAAGCGTTGTTTCATCAGAATACGGATAGGAGGCGAAGAACTCAGTCTCTCCATCCAAGACAAAGGAGCCTAATAACCCCGTGAATTCGGCATAATCGGAAGGTTCGGTATTGTTCGATGAGAACTTACCGGATCGACTTCCATAGAATACATTGATGTTGTCTCCCGGACTCCAAAATACGCTCCCATCCTGCTGCAGGATTGTTTTTGTTTTATTCTCGCCGGAAGTGGCATAGAACGTAATCGCGCCGTCAATATAGGAAACATTCTTTTCCATTTCCCGGGTGCACCCTATCGCGAGCACCAAAACAGGAATCATCATCCATTTCGTTTTCATCTTCTTTCCTCCTCTTCAATTAATTCCACGGTTCTTCTTGCGTACCCTCAACATTCCCGGAATTCGCGATACCATAACCCTTGACATACAGGATGAAATCGCTCTCGTTTCTCGCATCAGAAGTGATGGCAACGGTCGTCATGTCCCAAGTTTCAGGATCTTCGATGACCAGGTTGGGATCGTTTTTGGGTGTGTAATAAACTGTCAGTGTTTTGGACGCTCCAGGTTCAATAGATGCGGATGTCCACTCTAACCCAATTCGACTTGTGGACCGGACTTCGGTGATGTGGAGAGTTCCCTTACCCGTATTATGGATGGTGATTGTCTTGCGGGCAGTCGTTCCCAACTTGACTCCGCCGAAATTCAGGTTGCCGGATACTTCGATCATGGGTTTTGGTGTATAATCCTCGACCGCGCGGACCGTCAAGCCTTTGTATCTCTCCCGATAACTGTACCACGCTTTATCTGAACGCAGTTCCCATGTGGTGGCATAAGTCTCATCATGCTCTAGATTCGAGGCCCAGTAATAGCCCACGGAATTAACTTCCGTGTTAGAATACTCAATCGAGCCGGCGGCAGGCAGGAAAAGGCTATTGCCGTTGATATTGCTGGTGACCAGATACCCGTTAATCCCACTTTGTGATGTCCATGTCCATGAACAGTTCTTCTTCAGTTCTTCCCATTCTTTCCGAGTTGGAATCCGGGCCAGACCGCCATACTTCGCCTGGGCATAATCATCTTCGTAGGTCAACATCCGCAAATAATCAGAATAACCTTGATATCCATAGATGTCCGGCGACTGGCAATACTTTGTGATGAATCCGCTGCCCGAGAAATACGCATCGCCATTATAGTACTTGTAATTGTTATAAAGATATTGTGTCTTTGTGGCTGTTTCCGCCCATGCGACATAATGGCCATAGTCCTCCGGTTTCGACGCCCCGACATTTGCGCTTGCCCATTTTACACTTAATCCCATATCCACAAAGGTGCTGCTCGTACTGCTTTTTATGCCGGTCCCCGATACTTCGATGGAGATACTTTCGTTCTCGGCATCGGTATACACGACGATGGAGCCGCTATAGTATTTCGCCGAGGTAGGGGTAAAGGAGACGGTGATGGAGGCATTATAGCCTTCCTTGAGGGAAGAGACGCTACAACTGGCGGTAAACCCGTCGGGGCAATTGATTCCCAGAATACTCAAAGGGGCCTCTCCTGTGTTCCGGATTCTGGTCGTGAGCGTTCCGGACGTACCTAAATTGACATTACCAAAGTCAAGTCTCTCACCGGAAGTAATCTCCAGATAGCCCTGCTCCTCTTCGCCGATTCCGGAAAGAGGAATGACCAGATCGCCACTGGAGGAGTTGGATTTGATGGTGATCTTGCCGGAATAAGACTTGACTTCGGTTGGCGCGAAATATGCGGAGAAGGTCTTGCTCGCCCCGGCTGCCAACCCCAAAGTGTTTCCCTCGGCCCAGGTTTGGTCGACAATGAACCCATCGGTGGCTTCCATGGAATACAGGGTCACGGCCTTTGTCCCGGTGTTTGTAACAGTGAAATTCTTGTGGGTTCGGTTGCCTATGGTCTGATATCCGAAGGAAAGGCTTGAAGGCGATGCCGTCAAAACCTTAGAGGTGGCCTTGATGCCGTTACCAGAAAGCCACACCGTACTCGTCCCTTGGGTCGCATTACTGGCGTTGGACTTTATGGATACTATCGCATTATAACTCCGCACGGCCTCCGGAATGAAAGAAACGATGAAATCCTTTGACTTTCCAGGAGAAATCGAACAGGAACTATCCGGTGTAATGGAAAAATAAGAAGGATTCACCGTATTGTCCGTGGCGACAATCTTGATGGAACTGATATTCAAGGCCGTCGTTCCGGTATTCTTGACCGTGAAAGACTTAGGAACACTTTCTCCAATTTCAACATCGCCCCATGTCAATTCATCTCCAACGATTTGAATCAAGGCATTCTCCGGTTCCGAAGTACCAGTTCCGCATAAAGTGACGGTCGCCTTATTGCTGCCGACCGAATTGGAAGAGACAATCGTTAGTGTCTCCTCATAGTACTTTTCTTCAATGGGCTGGAAAGATACCGTGATTGTCTTGGAAGCGCCTGCGGCAATAGAGCCTCCAGAAGTCCATCCGGACAATTGGAACAAATCTCCATAGTTGTTTGTTTTGGAGATGCTTGTAATCTGAAGCGTACCTGTTCCCGCATTCGTGATAGTAATGTCTCTGGTCTTCTGGGTAAACTTTATCTGGTTACCGAAATCCAGACGGTTGGTGGACACGCTGAGCCGGGGTTCCGGGTCGGGTTGCGTGGCTTGACGGACCGTTACGAAACAACTGGCTGTCTTCCCGCCATCGACCGTGGTGGCTGTAACTACAGCCGATCCCTCTGCTACTCCTGTTACCACTCCCGTCGAAGAAACCTTTGCCTTGGAAGGATTACTGCTAGACCAGGTCACGCTTTTGTTAGAGGCATTTTCAGGCAGGACAGTCGCAATCAGCGTTTCAGAATTGCCGACAGTCAATACAAGATCTGTCTTGTTCAGGGATACGCTCTGGACATGAACGGTAGATTGCGTAACGGATACATGACATTGAGCCGTTTTCCCTCCGTCTTCAGTTGTCACCGTAATGACCGCATTACCCATTGAGATGCCTTTTACCACACCCTGTGAAGATACAGTCGCTTTTGACTCGTCGCTGCTAGACCAGGTCACCTTTTTGTTCGAGGCATTCTCTGGAAAGACCGTTGCGACCAGCGTCGCGGTGTTGCCGACGCCCAATTCTAAACTTGACATGTTGAGGGAAACACTGCTCACATGGACGGAAGGACTACCTGTCGTGAAGGAAAGAACCTCTCCTTTCCCTGTCTGAGAATACTCATCCGTTGCATAGGCGACAAACAAGTACTTGCTGTCTTGCTCGATATCAGTCAGGTCAATCCCGAAATAGTCTTTATAATCACCGGCGGAGAGGACCTTTTTCCCACCCATGACGAGCCTTTCCTTTTCGCTCGCGGACAATTCCGTCGATCCTTCCTGGGCCGTCAACTTGTAATAATAGAAACCAGTTTCAAGTCCCTCCAACGAGCGGTTGGTAACCATGCCGGAAAGGAAGGCCTTTTGAGTATCGACGGAAGCGGGGAACGTTTCGACTTGAGGTATCTCTGGCTTTAGTTCCCCTATGGTAAAAGGTTCCCCTTCGCTTCGGTATGAAGCCAACAATTCCCCTCGGTATGTAAAATTTGCGACAATAGACCATGTATGTTCTCCGACAATGTCAGTATATCCTTTGTAATACTTATTGTATGTGGTTGATACTTTTTTATCTCTGAAATATACGTCGTATGAATACAGATAGTTATCAGATGTTGAATTCTGATCCCAAGTGAGTTCAAAGTATCCATTATTCACCTCGGCTTTGAGGTCCTTCGGATATGGATTGACTAAAAACACATCTGGATTGTCATTCTTTGTATCTCCATGCAAGGACAGCGGTTGAACGTGATCAATAACCCAATCATGAAGAAATGTCTCTGTCACAAGAGGGTCTCTCTCAACATATTCAACGGCTTGTGGAAAACTCAAACCACTACACAACGAATGAACCATACTCTTCACGATTGGGTTATTGAACTGACGGGCGAGTTCAAAATAGTTGCCGCAATAACCAGCAGCACCGTGTTGTAAAAAGAAATCGGCCAGATCTGAAAGACGATAAGTTAGGCAAGCGCTCATGCATATTATCGTATTATTAAAAGTGTTCTCAGACAAATCTGTTGTTGTCCCTTTGAGCCAAGAGTCTGTGATGTAATAATGCAGATTCTTCCCCTTTTCCCCTAGAGTAACTCTTGCTAATTGTTCTCGCTGAGGCAAGTCGTCGGCATCCTCATAAGTTACGCCAGTGTCAATTGCAGTCTGATATACCTGGTTTCCTGATGAAGTGTAACTATATATCCCATGTGTCGCAAAAATAATGAGACCGTACTGTTTTAATTTATCTCCAGTTAAATCGGATATCGTGAATTTCTTGTTTTTTAGAGGAACCATTTCATAGCCGATAGCATTCAATTGAGACTCAATGTAATTGAAATCGACATAGATGAAGCCTTTTTCTAAATCACCATCAACTCCCCTTGAATGATATGGCGCTACTACCAATGCTTTTTTCTTCCCGGGGGTTAAAGGGGAATTGGAGGCTTTCGAAACACGATTAGGCTGTATCGCCTGATTCATACTGGGGAGATCCTCCTCATATTCGCCTTCTAGGTCATTGTATCCGGGTAATTCATATACATAATTGATCCAACTACCATCCTTTAGTTGTATACTGAATCCATTATTAACCTCATTAACTATAGCACTGTTTACATTTTCCAGCAACGTTATTTGCTTGACGACTTCCTGAGTTTTATCACCATAATCACCATCAGTGTCAAAAGACGTTAGAATAGAACTAATCCCTTCTGACACATCAATGGCTAGTTGGTCTGATTCTATCCACTCCTCCTTCGTCTCCGGAAACTTTGTCGTTGTTGCCTCATACTCAATCCCTTCATCCGCCTTTTCGAGATTACCGAAGATGCTTCGTTTAATCGTGACGGCCTTCTCCGACACCTTCCTGGCATAGTCCGAATCCTTATAGAACCTCAACTTATATCCGCCCTCAAGAGAACCAGGGATGGCAACGATATAGTACCACGCGCCAGGTTCGAATGTGTCTTGCCCGGAAGGAGGAAGGAGCGTAATGAACTGACTGCCCCCCGTGACCTCTTTTACGACCGGGAGACCATCATCAAATCCAATCTTCACCTTACCCGATATAACTTCACCAGAAAGCCCCTCGAACATAACCTTCTTGATACCTTCTTCCGTAACACTGAACCGAATACCACCGCCCACATTATAGAACTGAAGGGTAGAGGAATTCGAATGGGCGATAGCAAGGTTCATATCCTTCCCAAACGAACCTTCCCGCGCCACTTGTTCAGAGGGGAGGGTAGTCGTTATCGTCTCCCCATCGAAAACCGCATCATCGGAGAAAGGATACACAGCCCAAAGATCCAAATCTTCCGGCCAGGTAGCATCTCCGAAAGTTCCCTTGAATGTTGCCGTACCAGATGCGGCCGTAATATCCGTCGTGAACTTGGCGGACTGTTCTCCCATAAAGACAGCGATCTCATCACCCGGCTCCCAATAGACATGAACACCGGATTCCACGACTGTTTTCGTATCGGCCGGAGATTCGGTTCTGGCGAAGATGGACAGATTGGCATCCGGGACATCGACTTCCTGATTCCGGGAACAAGCCACCAGGGTAAGAGCGGCGGCGGTAATGATATAAAAACTCTTTTTCATGGCGATTGTCGATTTAGTCCCAATCTTCATAACCGATATCCTCATTGCCACCGGGGATCGTGCTGTCGCAGATGGCATTTTCGATGATCAATGGAATGATGCGAAGGGCGGGGGAGACATACTCCTGGCTTTGGGCTTCAGATGTTTTCATAGGGTATAGTGCTAACTGCTCCAAATTTAATGAAAAGGGGAGATAAATACAATTCTATGTATCCCAGAATAAGAGATACTTACCTGACCTGTATCGTCATCGGAACCTCAAGTCTCAAGCCGCCCCAGTTATCATCGACGGTCATAATCTGGCCCTCGACTGTTTGCCCCGGGGTGTAGCCGTATCTCTTCAAAAGGTCACCGTTGAGTCTCCATTCGAGGTTCATCGGGTTCTGGCTGAGGATGACTCAGGCTCTACGCCAAGAGTGTGTCCAGAGTGGGCGTTCTCCTCGAAATCAATCTTCCACGAAACCTGCCTTCTATGTGTCGAATCGTGGCCGACCCCGGATCACTGATGTG
>JAEEGL010023716.1_pt1 | contig 10674 bp, 6 predicted proteins | sample 9134231 | NCBI WGS metagenome assembly JAEEGL01 (sample SAMN16246548, study PRJNA631951) | gut metagenome | biome: gut microbiome; feature: rumen; material: fiber-attached | host: Bos | place: Iran: Karaj | collected 2018-10 | reverse complement strand
CTCTCTCGCGACTCGGAAATGAAAGCAAGCTTTCATTGTCTCTCGCTGCTCGGAGCCTTGTAAATTTTATCATTAGTCTGTCTCAGAACGACTATCCAAGATTTCTATTCCTATTAATAAGAATTGAAACGGTTTGTTTCGTTTTACCCAAGAGCATTTCTGCTCTCGCTTCTTGTACTACTTCTGTCTATGTAAATCTTTCAAAGAACTCTTTTTCTCATGCCTCAACCCAAATTTTTAGGCGAAAGCGAGTGCAAAGGTACAACAAATATCAATACCATCCAAATTTTAAAGCAAAAAAATTCCCGAAACTGCAAAAGTTTTCGGGATAATTTACAAACCACCCCGACACATTATTAATATAATAAGATGCTATTCGAATATCTCTTCGATATCAGTCATATCGTCCCCTCCTGGTTCATCTGAAAGCGGACAAGGATTAAAGCCTGCAGGTATATCAAAAACAGCATCTTCAGTATATCCAAGACGATTGTCACCATAAACCTTCTGCATATAAAGAGCAAAAATAGGCAACGCCATAGAAGCACCTTGTCCCATAGCCATAGAGTCGAAATGGATATCGCGATCATCACCACCTACCCAACAGGCATTAACCAAGTTCGGGGTGAGTCCCATAAACCAAGCATCACTGTTATTATTGGTGGTACCAGTCTTACCTGCAAGTTGACCTTTCAAATTATATCTGAAACGCAGACGCCCTGCAGTACCACCATCAACAACGCTCTGAAGCATATAAAGCATCTTATGAGCACTCTCTTCACTGATCACTTCATTCATTCGGGGCTGGAACTGGGCTACCACATTACCCTCATTATCCTCGATCCTGGTCACAAACATGAGAGAAGCACGGATACCATGATTCACAAAAGCGGTATAAGCACTAGCCATTTCACCAACACTGATATCACAAGGACCAAGGCACAATGACATAGACGGGTGAATCTCAGGATTACGGATGCCATATTCATGGAGGAGGTCAACAAAAGCCTGTGGACTGAGTTTACTCATGATATAAGCCGAAATCCAGTTATTAGACTGCTGCAGGCCCCATTTCAAAGTCACCATCTCACCATAACGTGCCTTTCCAGAATTACGAGGTGTCCAAGGTTGTCCAGCAACAATGTAGGTTTGCTGCACGTTAGGGGCTAAGTCACATGGCGAAAAGCCATTCTCCATAGCTAAAGAATAGAGATATGGCTTAATGGTTGATCCCACCTGACGGCGACCTTCCATGACCATATCATAAGCAAAGTGTTCATAGTTCAAGCCGCCCACATAGGCCTTCACATGACCATTCTGAGGACAGACGCTCACGAAACCTGAGCGGAGAAACGATTTGTAATATTTTATCGAATCAATAGGAGTCATCGTCGTATCAACCGATCCATGATAGGTAAAGACCGACATGCGGACCGGCGTATGGAAAGAACGACGTATTTCTTCTTCGGAAGCACCACTCTCACGAAGTGCACGATAGCGATCGCTCTGACGCATATTCCTATTCAAGATACTTTGCACCTGATCTGGTGAAAGGTGAGCAGTAAAAGGAGCATTTTTCTTTTTCTTGTTTTCTGTAGCAAAAGCAGGCTGAAGATATTTCGCTACATGCTGGAAGACAGCATCCTCAGCATAAGCCTGCATACGGGAATCAATGGTCGTATAAACTTTCAGCCCATCAGTATAAATATTATACGCATCACCGTTACGCTTCTTGTTTTTGTTGCACCAACCATATAAAGGATCTGATTCCCAATTAATTGAATCGTTAAAATAACTAACCATATTCCACGCAGGATAGAGCGAACGGTCTGGTTTTTTTGCTGTCATATAGCGACGTAAGAACTCACGTAAATAAACGGCCAGACCTTCTTTATGATCAGCAGTATGGAACTTCAGCTCCATAGGTTGCACGGCATATTTTTCGTAGTCTGCTTCGCTCAGATATCCCTCCTTTACCATCTGCTGAAGAACGACATTACGGCGCTCACGACTACGTTCCGGATTACGGACAGGATTGAAGTAAGACGGGTTCTTACAAAGTCCGACAAGCGTGGCGGCCTCAGTCACAGTGAGATCTTTCGGTTCCTTACTGAAATAGACATCCGAAGCGGTCTTAATACCAACCGCATTATGAAGAAAGTCAAAATAATTCAGATACATTGTAATAATCTCGTCTTTCGTATAATTACGTTCGAGCTGTACAGCGATCACCCACTCAATCGGTTTCTGCAGCACGCGTTCCAAGGTTGTGCTGGCATGTTCAGAATAGAGTTGCTTAGCCAATTGCTGGGTGATAGTAGAACCACCACCAGCACTCTTCTGTCCAAGCAAGCCACGCTTGATGACAGCACGAGCAAGCGCGATAAAGTCAATACCTGAATGATCATAGAAGCGGGCATCCTCAGTTGCAATTAGTGCCTGAACCAATGATTTTGGCAGATTTGAGTAATCTACCATCACGCGGTTCTCACGGTTATAGTTCCATGTACCTATGATTTTTCCGTCGGCAGAATATATCTGGGTAGCAAATCGGTTAATCGGATTCTGGAGGTCTTCGATGGGTGGCATATAACCGATCCATCCCTTATCAATAGCATAAAATGCACCCGCTACCCCAATGACTGTCACAAACAATAAAGTCCACAAGAAATATACAAATATCTTTCTCATACGCTCGATTTTCTCTACTTTTTTAAGTATCTTGGTGCAAAATTACAATTTTCTCTCAAAATATCGCACTTAAATCAGAAATAATGTGTAATTTTGTGCCAACAAAATAAAAGATTGGATGGAAAAGCATAATTTTGTGACTATTGCCGACCTCACAAAGGAGAAAATCCTTTATATGATTGAGATGGCAGAAGAGTTCGAAAAGTACCCTAACCGGGAGCTTTTAAAAGGTAAAGTAGTGGCAACGCTCTTTTTTGAGCCATCAACCCGTACGCGACTGAGTTTCGAGACTGCCGCCAATCGTCTTGGTGCTCGTGTGATAGGCTTCGCAGATCCCAAGATTACTAGTGGAACAAAGGGGGAAACACTGAAAGACACTATTCTGATGGTTTCCAATTACGCCGATGTGATTGTGATGCGCCACTATATAGAGGGTGCTGCCCAGTATGCCTCAGAAGTTGCCCCCATCCCCATCGTAAATGCAGGCGACGGTGCCCATCAGCATCCCTCACAGTGTATGCTTGACCTCTACTCTATCTATAAGACACAAGGTACACTCGAGAACCTTAATATATATATGGTAGGTGATTTGAAGTACGGACGTACCGTTCATTCTTTGCTAATGGCTATGCGCCATTTCAACCCGACATTCCATTTTGTGGCTCCGAAAGAGTTGGCTATGCCCAACGAGTATAAGTTGTACTGCAAAGAACACGGTATTAAGTATCAAGAGCATACCGCCTTTAACGATAAGATCATCGCTGATGCAGACATCCTTTACATGACTCGTGTTCAGAAAGAACGTTTCTCTGACTTAATGGAATATGAACGCGTAAAGAACGTATATGTGCTGAACAACGATTTGTTGAAGAGTGCCAAGCCTAACATGAAGATTCTGCACCCCCTGCCCCGTGTGAACGAGATTGCCTATGAGGTGGATGACAATCCTCATGCCTACTATATCCAGCAGGCAGGAAACGGACTGTTTGCCCGCGAGGCCATCTTCTGCGATGTGCTTGGCATCGGTCTCGATGAAGTTAAAAACGATAAAACCATTATTCTATGAACAAGAAAGAACGTCTGGTAGCCGCCATTGAAAACGGCACAGTGATAGACCATATCCCTACTGACAAAACCTATCAGGTAGCCAGTCTGTTGGGACTCTTCAACCTGAAGACACCCGTCACCATCGGTTTCAACTACCCATCACAGAAAGTTGGCAGCAAGGGTATCATCAAGGTAAGCGACAAGTTCTTTACCGATGATGAGATTTCACGTTTGTCAGTCGTTGCTCCTAATGTGATTCTGAGTATCATTCGCGATTATGAGGTAGTAGAGAAGAAGGCAGTCGTGACACCCGATGAGATCAAAGGCATCGTGAAGTGCAACAATCCAAAGTGTATCACTAACAACGAGCCGATGGACACTCATTTCCATGTGGAGAATGGCATTCTCACATGTCACTATTGTGAAAAAGAACAGGATATTAATAAGGTAGAATTAGTATAAACCCAATAAACAAAACAATGAACAGAGACAACACAATCTTTGAGTTGATTGAGAAAGAGCATCAGCGCCAGCTGAAAGGCATAGAGCTGATTGCGAGTGAAAACTTTGTAAGCGACCAGGTGATGGAAGCCATGGGCTCTTACCTTACCAACAAGTATGCAGAAGGCTATCCTGGACACCGTTACTATGGCGGTTGCCAGGTAGTAGACGAGGTTGAGCAGCTGGCTATCGACCGTGTTTGCAAGCTGTTTGGTGCAGAGTATGCTAACGTGCAGCCCCACTCTGGTGCCCAAGCTAATGCAGCCGTTCTGCTGGCAGTACTGAAGCCAGGTGATACCTTCATGGGACTGAACTTGGATCATGGTGGTCACCTTTCACACGGATCACACGTCAACACTTCTGGTCTGATCTACAACCCCATCGGCTACAACCTGAATAAGGAGACTGGTCGTGTAGATTATGACGAGATGGAGCAGTTGGCACTCGAGCACAAGCCAAAGCTGATTATCGGTGGTGGTAGTGCTTACAGCCGTGAGTGGGACTACAAGCGTATGCGTGAGATTGCCGACAAGGTAGGTGCTCTGCTGATGATCGATATGGCTCACCCCGCAGGTCTGATTGCAGCCGGTCTGCTGGAGAACCCTGTCAAGTATGCCCATATCGTCACCTCTACAACCCATAAGACCCTTCGTGGTCCTCGTGGTGGTATCATCCTGCTGGGCAAGGACTTCGAGAATCCTTGGGGTCTGAAGACACCAAAGGGTGTGACGAAGATGATGTCGCAGTTGCTCAACTCAGCCGTATTCCCTGGTCAGCAGGGTGGTCCTTTGGAGCACGTCATTGCAGCCAAGGCCGTAGCCTTCGGCGAGGCTTTGAAGCCAGAGTTCAAGGAGTGGGCCAAGCAGGTACAGAAGAATGCCAAGGTATTGGCCGACGAGCTCATCAAGCGCGGCTTCACCATTGTCAGCGGTGGTACCGACAACCACTCTATGCTGGTTGACCTGCGTTCCAAGTATCCTGAACTGACTGGTAAGGTGGCCGAGAATGCCCTCGTTGCAGCAGATATCACCGTCAACAAGAACATGGTACCTTTCGACACTCGTTCCGCTTTCCAGACCAGCGGTATCCGTCTGGGTACTCCCGCCATCACCACCCGTGGTGCCAAGGAAGACCTGATGGTACTCATTGCCGAGTTGATCGAGGAAGTGCTCAACGATCCTGAGAACGAACAGGTGATCAGCAGCGTTCGTGCACGTGTCAACGAGAAGATGAAAGCGTATCCGCTTTTCGCTTATTAAACGACAATAATGACCCTATCAAACTACTTTCAAACGAAGCTACTAACATTACTTGCCCTGTTGCTGCTCTCCATTCCCACGAATGTGAGAGCGCAGCAGTTGCAAGCATCACTATCCCACTACTCTACAGAAGACGGTATGCCCAGCAATGCCGTTGCTGGTCTTCGAACCGACGATTATGGCTTTCTCTGGTTAGCCACATGGAACGGCATTTCACGCTTCGACGGCTACCATTTCTACAACTACAAGACGGGTATTGCCAGCGGTATCCCTGGTCTCCACAACCGTGTGGATCACATGGTTGTCGACCAGGCGCAGAATGTTTGGTTGAAGATGTACGATGGACGTGTCTTTGTCATCAATCGCAAGACCGACCGTATAGAAGACCCCTTGGAGGGCGTCAGTGGTCATGAGCAGTTCCACGTCGATTATTTCTTCACCCCCTACGTGACTTCTATAGGTGATGTTCTGATTTCCTATACCGATATCGGTCTTTATAAGCTGCGTTTAGATCGTACCGGATTCAAGCAAGACCTGATCATGACAGGCAATCTGACCGTCAATGCCGTTGTAGAAGGCTATCGTAATGACCTCTGGGTTGCTACAGACCAAGGCGTGCATCGCATCAACATGCCCAATCTCTCGCTAGAACGTAAAGGTTATTTCCTCAATGAGCATATTACCCGTTTGGCGACTAACGGTTACAATATTTTTGCAGCTACCAAATCCGGTAAAATTTTTCAGTTCTCCTACGGACAGGACTCCACCTTAGTAAAAGATGTAGGTCGCGAGATTACCAGCCTTTATGTTGACACTCACGGACTGGTGTGGTTCTCGGACTTAGGTGATGGAGCCTATCGTCTGAATCCAGAAACGGGCGACACCAAACTTTTCACCCAGCGCGTACTATCACCAGAGTTTACCAGCCGTGGTGCCGAATATGGCGAGGCCTTAGGTGTGCTGTGGGTCAGAATGAATCATGGCGGCTACGGCTACTACAATCGTGAGACCGACGAAATAGAATATTTCCACAACGATCCCAGTAACCCCTGGAACCTCTCCAACACGGTCAATGCCCGTTTGGAGATGAATGAAGGTGTCATCTGGGAGTCTACCAACCGTCGCGGACTCGAAAAGTTGGAAGTCCTTAAACAAACTATTCCGCGTCTTTTATTAGTCCAGAATTCCACGTCGAGCCTTGACAATGAGATTCGCGCCATGTTGCACGACAAGACCCGTAACCGCACCTATCTGGCGAATAAGCACGGACAGATTTTCGTGTTTGACGGTAAGATGAATCTGCTGACTACCATAACGCAAGATTCTCAAGGACAGCCTTTTGGACGTGCATATGGTATGTCACAGGACTCTAAGGGTAATATCTGGGTTAGCGATAAGGATAAAGGTCTTTACAAGATAACCCCCAGCGGTAATGGTTATCAGATTGTCAATTTTCACCATGACGACAACGATGACTACTCATTAAGTGCCAATAGTGCTTACCAGACAGTAGAAGACCGTCAGGGCAATATCTGGGTGGCAACCTATGGCGGAGGTGTTAACGTGCTTCGCAAGGATAAGAATGGGCGCTATGTAGCACTTCATCATAAAAATGTCATGAAGCGTTATCCACGCAACGGTTATTTAAAGGTACGCACCATTGCGATGGATTGTGACGGCAAAATCTGGGCAGGAACTACCGACGGTATTCTTGTCATGCAGATCAAAAACGACAAGGTAAGCATAGAGCCATTGGAACCGCCCAAAGTATTGGAAAAAGGCCTGATGAGTAATGATATCGTCTGTCTGGCTCGCGACCGTAATGGTGTGATGTGGGTAGGAACCAATAGCGGAGGTCTGAGCCGTACCACCACCAAGGATGCTGATGGCATCTGGCAGTTTGAGAATTACGGCATCGAACAGGGATTGCCTTCTGAGGAAATCTACAGTATCACCTTCGACCACAAAGACAATGTGTGGTTTTCTACAGACCACATCCTTTGTTCCTTTGATTCGAAGAAAAAGATTTTCACGACCTTCTCCAGCCTTGATGGCGTTGATGACACGATGTGTTCAGAGGGGGCTGCCATCAGCCTTTCCAACGGAAATATCATTTTCGGTACGATAAATGGCTATTATACCGTAGACCGCAAGAAACTGGAGAACGCCAAGGGCTCGCTGTTACGTCTCCGCATCACCGATTTCTTCCTCAACGACCAGTTGCAGAGTCCTCGCCTTGACAGCACTTTCCAATACTATATTCCGGAGTCGTCCAAGGTAGAGTTGCCTACCAAGAACTGCGAGATAGCCTTCCGCTTTGCAGCCCTCAACTATCAGCTGCAGCATCGCGTACATTATCAATATATGCTGGAAGGTTACGACGACGATTGGCAGAATGCACCCAAGACGCGTATAGCCTCCTATGAGAATCTCCCCTCAGGAACCTATCAGTTCAAGGTAAAGGCCTTCCTGTTGGAGTCGCCAGAGAATTACGACATGCGCACCATCGAGGTCGTTGTGCCTTACTCCTTGACACCCTATATCGTCTTTTTCTTCGTTCTCTTAGTCATCATGGCCGCCCTGTATTACTGGTGGCGCCGTCGCAAGAGCAAGACATCTGACGAGAAAGACGAGTCATCAGAGCTGACTAAGTCGGGCGATGTACTTTCCGATGATATCAAACTCGATGTTGACGACACTCCCTACGCTGATGTCACAGAAGTTGGTGTGTTCGAAAGTGTAAGGGATGATAGCCACCTGAAATGAGTTTGCCGTAGGATTACATACCGTCAGCGACACCCCGTTTACGGTCACCGAACCCTTATCGACCGTGAAGTAGCCATTACGTGCCATTTCACGGTTTTCTTCATATTCAAACGTGAAATAGGTCGACCCGTTGGCATCCTCCACCTTGGTGCATCGTGCAGTCTCGTCCACATGTCCCTGTACGATGTGTCCGTCCAATCGGCCGTTCATCATCATCGAGCGCTCCACGTTCACCTTGTCGCCCACCTTGAGCAGTCCCAGGTTCGAACGCTCCAGCGTCTCCTTCATCGCCGTCACGGTATAGTTACCATTCTCTATACGCACCACCGTCAGGCATACACCATTATGTGCCACACTCTGGTCTATACCCAACTCATCGACAAACGAACATTTCAACGTGAAATCGATGTTATCTCTATCTTTCTTAATCGCTACAACGGTAGCAAACTCTTCTATAATGCCGGAAAACATATCTCTAATCTAAAAAGAAGGGGTCGCCCAGTGATGTGATGAAAACTCCTGTGTTACAAGATTTGAGCATCCTCCGCCTTTGTAATCCACCGGCCTTTCAGCTTCCCTTTCGGGATGTGGCCCGCCATTGGCAAGAGAAGTAGCTCGGTTTTCGATTTAATTTGATGAGTATCCCGATCGAACCGGCACGACCCCCGATATTTTTTGCAAAGATACGAAAAAAAAAAAGAAATGCAAAAGAAAATCCCGCTTTTCTTTTGCATTTCTCTCGTTCTGCGTATGTTCAGCTAAGCCCTCATCAGGCTGACCTGTCCCCAGTCAGGCCTATCCGTCATCGTGCTGTCGTCCCAGTCAAACGGACTGGTGTATTCACATCTCCCGTCCAGGTCTATGCGTATCAGCGGCCCCTTGCTGTAGTCGTTGCTGGCCACGAAGAAGCACTCCGGCCCGTAGGCCTTCACCTGATACACCTTCCCTGTTTTCTTCACCACCACCACGTTCTTCATCCATACGATGTGGCGGTTATACCAGATATGCTCCTTGCCTACGGCCTCGCGCACCTGTTCCGGTCGTTTCCTCGGCAGATACTTCCCGCCCTGTTTCACCATCTCCACACCACCGATGGTCTCAAATTCCGGTCTGCAGCTATAGTAATGCATACCTACGCTGTCCCAGAACGTCCGCTGTCCCGTGATGCTCTCCCCCTCGAAGATGGTCCCGTGTTGCGTCACCTTGCCGTAGAGCGCAGCCCTCAGGTCCATTCCCGCCAGGTTGATGATGGTCGTCTTACCCTTGAAGACGGCATACGGATAGGTGGCGATGGCAAAGAAGTCGCTGTCCTTGATCCTTTTGATATGTTCAAACTCCGCCTGACACGTCACCTTACCATCGTTCAGCACCCCATAGCGACCACCCTTGACAAAGATCTCCACGCCCGTGCTCTTCTCGCCCCGTCGTTTGATTCTGACCATCTCCAGGTTCACCAGCGTCTTGTCCTTATCGTCCTCGCGGATGACGTATCCCCGCTCATTGCCGTGCAGTCCCTTTCCCGCTGTATTTCCCCGGAACATCTGTTCCCAGTCGCGGTCCTCGGTAGGCAGCCCGAAGGTCTGATACATCCCCACCTGGTCCAGGATAACCACACACTCCTTATGAGGCAGTGCGCGCATACCCCGCCCCACCTGCTGCAGATATTTCGATAGCGACAATGTCGGCCTCGCCAGCTGGATAAACTCCACCTCCGGCACGTCAAATCCCTCCGAGAATATATCCACATTCACGATTACATCCATCTCTCCCCGCCGGTAGGCATCCACCAACTCCTTTCTGACTGTCGCCGGCGTCTTCGCATCTATCACCGCGCAGCTGACGCCCCGCTCCTGATAATAGTCCGCGATATGCTGCGCATGCTCACGACTGATGGCATACACGATGCCCTTTTTCCCGCTCACATACTGTTCATACGAGTTATACAGATGCGCTATCGACTCCGGTGTATCCATCACCGTAGCCATCTCCTTCGTCTGGTAGTCGCCATCCACCCCTCTTTTCTTCAGCCCGTGAATCCTCTCCACCAGCATATTGTCTGGTGTCACACTCACATATTCGAAGTCTGAGAGCCATCCCTTATCAATAAATTCCTGTATCGTCCACGACTGCAGCAACACGTCGAACAGGTCCGTAAATCCCGTCCCATTCAGTCTGCATGGCGTTGCCGTCAGCCCCAGAAATTTCGCCTCCGGCCACTTCTCCCACAACATCCTATACGTCTTCGCCACCGCATGATGAGCCTCATCCACGATCACCAACTGCGGCTCCCATCGGGGACTGTCCCCAAAATGCGAATAAAGTTTCTGAATCGACTCTACTCTCACCCACTCTTCCGAGATTCCAAACACCCTCAGCGTTTCCTTGATCTGTTCTATCAACTCCCTCCGGT
>JAEEGL016318322.1_pt1 | contig 10675 bp, 8 predicted proteins | sample 9134231 | NCBI WGS metagenome assembly JAEEGL01 (sample SAMN16246548, study PRJNA631951) | gut metagenome | biome: gut microbiome; feature: rumen; material: fiber-attached | host: Bos | place: Iran: Karaj | collected 2018-10 | reverse complement strand
CGGACGAGCTGCAGCGCGCATTCGACTACGGCATCGCGTTTGACGCTTCGGCGATCCGCGGCTTCGGCAGCGTGTCGCACAGCGATCTGCTGCTGCATCCCGAACCGGACACGCTCGCGGCGCTTCCCTGGCGGCCGGAGACCGGTCGCGTCGTGCGGATGTATTCGACCGTCACCTATCCGGACGGCACGCCGTTCGAGTGCGATACGCGCGCGCTGCTTCGCAACGCCATGCAGGCGGCCAAAGACGCCGGCTACCGGTTCTACTTCGGCGCGGAGCAGGAGTTCTATCTGTTCCGGCTGGACGAGAACGGCAAGCCGACCAAGGAGCCGTGCGACGAAGCGGGCTATATGGACATCGCGCCGGATGACCACGGCGAGAACGTGCGTCGGGAGATCTGCCTGACGCTCGAGCAGATGGGCATCCGCCCCGAAAGCTCGCACCACGAGGAAGGCCCCGGGCAGAACGAGATCGACTTCCGTTACGCGGACGCTCTGACTGCCGCCGACAACACGATGACGTTCCAGACGGTCGTCAAGACGGTCGCACACCGAAACGGTCTGTGCGCCGACTTCTCCGCGAAGCCTTTGGAAAACGCGCCCGGCAACGGATTCCATATCAACGCGTCCATTCAGCCGCGCGACGAAACGCTGGCTCGGCACATGATCGCGGGCATCCTCAAAAACATCGGCGACATGACGCTGTTCCTGAATCCGACCGAAAACGCGTACGCGCGTCTGGGCAAACAGAAAGCCCCGTCGTACATCACCTGGTCGCACGAAAACCGTTCGCAGCTCGTGCGCATCCCCGCTGCGGTCGGCGAGTATCAGCGCATGGAGCTGCGCTCGGCCGATCCGACCGCGAATCCCTATCTTGCGTTCGCGCTGATGATCCGGGCGTCGCTGGACGGTCTGCTGAACGAATACCCGCTCGAACCGGCAGCCGATTTCAACCTGTTCACGGCGGACGCGCAGACGCTTTCGCGGTTGCGCAAGCTTCCGGGCAGTCTCGGCGAAGCGCGTCAGCTCGCCCAGGTCAGCCCCTTTATCCGGAAATATATTCCGCAGGCGATTCTGGACAGCTTCTGCGGAAAGTAAAAGAATCACTTCACTGTTTCAGAAAGGAGGAAAGCCTATGCCGCTTGAAGAACGCGCCTATTCGGTACTGCTCGTTTCCGCATCCGAGACGTTCAACGCGTCGCTGCATGCGCTTTTCTCCGAAGCCGGTCTCCTTTCCGTACAAACCGTTTCCAACGTCAGCGCGGCAAAACGGGAATACGCCGCGCGCGCGTACGATTTCGTGATCGTCAACGCGCCGCTGCCGGACGATATGGGCGTGCGTTTCGCGATCGACGCCTGCAGCTCCGGAACCGGCGTCGCGCTGCTTCTGGTGCGCAGCGAGCTGCACGACGAGATCCGCGGCAAGGTGACGACACACGGGGTGTTCACGCTCGCAAAACCGATCTCCAAGCCCATGATGCGCACCGCGCTCGGCTGGATGGCCAGCACGCGCGAACGGCTGCGCAAGGCGGAAAAGAAAACGATCTCCATCGAGGAAAAGATGGCGGAGATCCGGCTCGTCAACCGCGCCAAATGGGCGCTGATCGAGCACGAGAACATGAACGAAGCCGAAGCGCACCGCTTCATCGAAAAACAGGCGATGGACAAATGCGTTTCCCGCCGGACGATCGCCGAGGATATTCTGAACCGGTTCAATCCGTAGCGAAGCGCTGACCCTCCCAAAACCGCCGGGCAGCGTTCTTGCCCGCTTCCCCGAAGAAAAGCAAAAGCCGCTCCTATCGGAACGGCTTTAATTTTTTGATCTATGCTTACTTCAAATGGAGAACGGACGTTATCATTTCGAACACCGGTCCGACGTCGATCCCGAGGAGCCTGAAAGCGGCGAAGATATACGTCACCACATCGTCCATCACGTTCGCCGGCAGGTTCAGCAGCTCGTTAACGGACACCGAGCGCAGGCCCTCGCCCATCACCCGGAACAACTGCAGCAGCACGCCGAACAGACCGCCCGATACTGCCTCGGAGCTGTTTGCGGGCGGCAGCTCCGTATAATCCTCGTCCGGAACCGACTTGCCGCCGATCTGCCCGATCGCCTGGAGCGATTCCCCTTCCGCGGCTGCGGCGGAACCGAAAACAGGTACGAAGCTGATGATGAGGCAAAATACCAAAAGCCACGTCGTCATTTTTTTGATCGTTTTATTCATCCGTTTTTTCTCCTTTGCTTTTTTATCAAATATACCATGTTCGCCGGATCGTGTCAAGACCGTACCCCGCTTCGGGGACGGCACGTTCCGGACGCAGTCAATACGGGCATTTGCCGCGGATCCTGCCGAAGGCCTTTCTGACGGCGTAATAAGACGGCTTTTCGTTTCCGTCCACGTCGACAAGCCCCCACCGGGTCCCCGTCGGGCAATCGCTCTGGCCGCACATGTAACACCTTTCACTGTCGGAGTAGCAGTACACGATCAGTCCGCCGACAAAGGGAAGATCGTACATTCTGGGGATCAGGTCGCGGAAAAATCTCCCCTGCCCCTCGGGCGTGTGGGGATAGCCGGGGATCAGGGTGGTATTGGGAAGCTCCTTGAAAAGATGGTTGACGTAATCGCTCTTGAAGATAAAGTCGCCCTGATGTGAAACGTCCGGCGATACGTGGCGGATATGTTCCTTCATTCTGTCGTTGAGATTGTCGACAAACGTTTCGATTTTGTCATAGGCTTCTTTGACGCTCCCGACGCCGTACTGACGAAGGATGGCGCGCTTTTCCTCCTTGGTTTTCGGCGCGCCGCCGCTGATATATCCGAACTCCTGGATGACGACGGGCTTGCCCGTAAGATTCCAGAGATACCGCACGAGCGCCTCGAAGAAATACATAAACCCGCCGACGTTTGCAAAACAGCCGATGTAGATATCGATCCCGACGTAATCGCAGTACTTGTGGTACGGCTTGAGCATGAGGTGAAGATCGACCTGCGGACCGGCGCTGTTGTAGCCGACGAGGATATCCTGCTTGACGCCGTACATCGCCTCGGCGTTTATGCCGATGAACCGCGCCGCCTCCTCCTGCGTCAGCGGCAGCGTAAAGTGCGGGATCCCCATCTCGTTCGTGATCTGCACCGCGTCGATAAAACCGCGAAGATCGTTGAGCAGGAAAACGGCGATCTCCCGAACGCCCTGCTCGTCCTCGCGCGGATCGACGCCCGCTTCGATATAATCGCACGGGTACGGCGTTACAGCCATCACCTTGAACCCTCTGTCCTTGTAGCCTTTGCAGCGATCCTTGAAATCCTCGTAGCTCTTTCTGACGGAGCCGTTTTTATCATACGGGAAAGGAATATCGATCCGGATCCATTCGATATTTCCGCGTTTGAGCTGGGCGTAATTCTCGTTTGGATGGCATACGCCGCAGATAAAGCCTCCCGCTTTTTTCCGGAACGCTTCCGTCTCCGCGCTGGACGCGGGCTCGAAATAAGAGCGCACGAGGCATTTCGGGAGGTATTTCAATCCGTATTTGATTTGATCGATCACGTATTTTTCCATGCGGTTTTCCTGCCTTCCGGTTGGTTGTGAACGTCCTTTACAGGATCGTCTTATTGTGCGGCTTCGGTCGTCTGTTCCTCGTCGAGCATTTCCGCCAGCTCCTTGATCTCCTCGCTGAGATCGTTTTCTTTCGCTTTTGCGATCAGCGCGCGGCGCTCGTTGAGCTCTATATACATCTTTTCACGCTTCTCGCCGGTGAGATCATAGAAGAAGTACGGGATCGCCTTGATGACGTTCGGCAGCAGCGAAATACCGGCAAAGAGAAAGAATACCTTTTGATAAACCAGTTTGTTGCCCTGCGACCAGGTAACGCTCGTAATATTCGGATCGTAACCCGACCAGTTGAACACCTTGATCGTCAGCAGCGCATTGAGGGGCGCTGTGATCTTGGTGATCAGACCGGTCAGAATACCGAACGTGCCGTCCGGTCTTTCGCCCGTCATGTATTCCGTGTAGTCGTTGATCTCTCTTTCGAGTTCGCCTTCAAAAACGTTCGCCGGCCCGTTATTCAGACCGTCCAGTCCGTGGAACAGCGCGTAGATCCCGATGATCACCCATTTCTTGTCGACAAACATGACGCCGACGATCGACATCAGCAGCGCCGACACAAGATCCCACGCGCGCAGCCAGAGAACCGCATTTCTGTTATTATTTCGGAACAGCTTCTGGAATTTCGGGATAAACGCAACGCTCAATACTTCGACGATGTTGAACGGCGTATACGCGATCAGCGACGGGATGGAGCCGCCGAAGATCTCCTGCTGCGTCACGAAATCCCATCTGTATCCGCCGTCGCTCCACCAGCTTACGGCGAAATTGGCAAGGAAGTTTCTTCTGGCGTACTTGTTCTTGAGCACGTAGAACATCGTCTTTGTAATGGGCGCGGGCTTTGGCTGCAGCAGCACTCTTTCCTTGCAGCCGAGCGCCATGGCAATATTGCACACCGTGCCGAGAACAGCCGCGAACGCCGCCAGGACAGAAAAAACGGTTGCCAGATCAATGGAAATATAGCCCTTGTTGGAAAGCTCGAATATGGGCGGGAAGATCGCGTAAATAATGTTCGCGCCGATATTGCCGAGGTACGTTTTCAAAAGGCCGACCGTGATCCTGTCCTTCGGATTCGGCGACATCAGCGTGATTATGTTGTCGCGCGGTATGGTATAGATCGTGGAGAACGTCTCCTGAACAAACAGCATGACAAAGAGGAATATAATCTTTTTCGGACTGTCGCCGGGCGTTTTTCCGAGGAAGAGCGCGCCGCTGTACAAAATCAGCGTACTGAAGAAATACGGCATCGGAGAAAACAGAAGATAGGGTCTCGCTTTGCCCCAGCGGGAACGCGTCTTGTCGTACGCCATACCCATGAGCGGATTGTTCAGAACGTCATAAATGCCGATGAGCATCTGGATAAAGGCGACATATTTCATGTCGAGCTTGAGTACGGTTACATAATAGACCGTCTTATAGGTCTCCAGTCCGTCCAGAAACTTTCCCGCAAGTCCCCCGACCGCAGGAAGGATCATTTCACTGGGTCTGAGCACTCTGGTATGAAACATCCGTATGGCAATATCGCTGTACTTTCCTAACTTTTCTTCACCGATCGACGCGGCGGAATTCTGTTCCGCGCCGAATACTTTTTGTGACAGCGATCTGTTTTTGTTGTTCTCACTCATGCTTCCACCTCAACGTGACACGTTGCTTTGAAGTATCCGTCGTCCGATACGGCGTATATGCCGACGGCGCCGCTGCGCTTCGCTGTGATCGTCCCGTTCGGATCGACGACCGCGATCTCTTCGTTTTCGGAATACCACGTAACGGTCTTTATCGTCGCCTTTCGCGGTTTGACCCGTGCCTCGAGCGTGTACGTATCGCCGACCGAGAGCTTCAGTTTCCTGCGCGACAGCTCGATCTCCTCCGCGGATACCTTGACGCTGACCGGACATTGTGCCGTATATTTCGTCCCTTTGAAGGTGTACTCGACGGTAATGTAGCATTTGCCCGTCGTGTGCTTTGCCGTGACGTATCCTTCGTGGTTTACGGTCGCGACTGACTCGTCGGAGCTCTTCCACGTAAGCTGCTCGTCCGTGAGGTTTTCGCACGGCGACTCGGCTCTGAGCACGTCCGTCTGTCCGGGCGCCAGAACAAGCTCCTGTGCCGCGATCGAAACGCCCGGCCACGTAAAGTCGAACTTCGCCTGTTCGTTTACGGTAAACGCGACGTTCTGCGTGTTCAGCGCGGCATGCTTTCCGGTGAACGTGACGTCCGCCGAAAAATCACAATCCACGGAATACACGGCGGAAACGATCTGATCGGTCAGCCTGTTGACGACGACGCATATCCCGACGTTTCTGTACGCGATCGAAAACCCGTTCCGACACGTAAACCAGCCGCTCTCATGATCGCGGATGAGCGCGTCGATCTCCGCCTGCGTAAACGGATGGAAATTGCGCGCGAAAAACGACGCGGGAGGCGCCGGACAGACTGCATCCGATGCGTGCAGCGTGATGGTGTAGTCGTCTTTGTATTTGTGGATAAAGCCCTCGTCCGTTCCGCACTCCTCGCAGACCTGCGGTTTTTCGTCCGTTTCCTTTTCGCAGACGGGACATTTCCAGTAGTCGTACCGAAGCTCCGCGGACGTGATCTCTCCGGGGTCGATCTCGGGCACCCAAAGCTTTCCGGAAAGATCCTCGCCGAAATCGGAGGAGATATCGCCTCTGCGCGCGCCGAGCTTTTCCTCAATCCCGGCGCGGATATATTCCGCCGTTTTCTGCACGTCGCCCGCGCGTATCGAATCGACGTCAATGCCGAATGTATCTGAAAAAGACGTTGCGGGTCTTTCCGCCTCCGCTTTTTTTACGGCTGTTATGACGTAGCTGATGATTTCTTCTTTTGTTTCAGGCAGCGGCGAAAGAGACTCCTTGACCACGTTCGGCTCCATCGTGCCCTCTAACTCCAGCACGCTTTTCAGTCCCCATGACAATCCGACCACGAAAAACAAAATGAGTATCGAGATCACGATCTTCGGAAGCTGCTTTTTGAAATCGATCTTTTTCACTTTTTCTGATTCCTTCCCGTGCATTTTTGCTTGTCAGACCGTACTCTCTTGCCGGTCGGCGTCCTCGGAATTGTCGGGCATGCTTTCGAGCTTTTCGCGCTGCTTGCGTATTTCTTCTTCGATCGCTCTCGTTTCGGACGTTTCGACGATCGGCTGAGGAAGATCCTCGAGCCTGAGCTCCCCGCTCTTGATTTTTTTTGCGATCTCGGCACGTTCGAGATCGCCCTCGCCGTATTCTATGGAGACGCCTTTTACCGCGACAAGAAGATTCAGAACGAAAACGGCGGCGAACGTCAGGAACGTGACGGCGGCGCCGAACGACATCGAACCGTTCAGCACGGGATCCGAAAGCGTGCCGGTGAAAGCGCAAAAGCGCAGCGCCGTGATCAGCACCGCCGCGGAATCCGCCATTCCGAGCGCGGACACGACGCACAGGAGCACGGACATCTTCCGGATGCTGAGAAAGCACAGGATCGTCAACACGAAAACGAGCAGTCCGAGCACGACGGCCCCGCCCTCGGCAAAGAGAACGTTCCGCAGCGCGCGGAAAGCCGCGCCGCCCGCAGGGTCGTCCGCCATGGAAAAAACGAAGGAGAGCGTCCCGTCCGAGAACGCGTTGTAGAGCCCGATCCCGTTCAGGGCGTACGTTCTGTCCGTAAACGGCAGGATCAGGCGGAAATGAAGCACGGGTATGAGCACGGACAGAAGTGGCAAAAGCAAAACCGCAAGCCGCGCGACCGGCAACGCGCCGCCGATCAGCGCGCCCTTCAGGCGCTTGATCTTTATGCTGACCTTCGCCGCGGAAAGCTCCGCCATCTTCGCTTCCCGATAGAAGGTCTCCTCAAAATGATAGAATCGCATGTTGACGCCGCAATGCGGACAATTCTGGCTCCAGTCGAACAGACCCAGCTTCTGCTGACATCTCGGGCAGACCGCCATAGATGAATCTCCTCTCTGCGTGCTATAATCCCTATCTATACCATTTTACACAATTTCTTTTCACATTACAAGGTTTTTTTATCCTAAATTTCCACGCGGCAGTTTCGTGCCGAAAGCGTCGTTCCGGTATTGAAAAAACGGGGCGCAGGTGATATACTCGGAAGCGGAAATGTTTTAAAAAAGGATCGGAGGACTGAACATGATAAACGTTGCAATGATCAGCGGATGGCACGTTCACGCGAAAGGGTACGCGCGGGAGATCAACGAAAATGAAAACGCCCGCGTCTGCGCCGTCTGGGATGAGGATGAAGCGCGCGGCAAGGCGTGGGCGGAGGAATTGGGATGCACGTTTTACAAGAGATTTGACGACGTGGTGAAGGATCCCGCGATCGACGCGGTAGCGGTCGTTTCGCCGACCAATCTGCACGCAAAGCTGCTGCTCAAGGCGGCGAAAGCCGGCAAGCATATCTTTACGGAAAAGGTGCTGACGCTGAAAAACGAGGACGCGGAAAAAGTCGCGAAGGCGGTCAGAGAGAACCATATCCGTTTTGTGATCTCATTCCCGCATAAATGCAGCGACGCTTTGAACTACGTCAAACAGCTCGCGGACACGGGAAAGCTCGGAAGGATCACGTATGCGCGGCTTCGCAACTGCCATTCCGGCAGCATCGACAACTGGCTTCCGCCGCATTTTTACGACGCAAAGCAGTGCGGCGGCGGTGCGATGATGGATCTGGGCGCGCACCCGATGTATCTGTTGAACTGGTTCCTCGGGAAACCGCTCAACATCCAGTCGGTGTTTACAAGCATCACGGATAAACCCGTCGAGGACAATGCCGTCAGCGTCATCGAATTTGAAAACGGCGCGATCGGCGTGTCGGAGACCGGGTTCGTTTCGCGCTGCGACCGGTATGAATTTGACATCAGCGGTACGGAGGGCGCCGCGAGAGTCACGAACGATACGGTCGAATACTGCAATCTGGCCGATACGGACAGAAAATGGATCACGCCCGAAGTCCCGCAATACCATATCCCCTCTCCGGTGAATGCGTGGATCGACAGCATCGTCAACGGCGCGGATTTCGACAGCAGTTATTTCGGGATCGACGGCGCGGTCGAGCTGACGAAAATGATGACTGCCGCCTATACGTCGAGCACAGGCGGCGTCAAGGCGAACGTATAAACCGAGAACGTCGCTTTCCGTAAAAAACAAAGAAGGGGCTTTTTTCCGAGTTGCGGAAGAAAAGCCCCTTATCTTTTTTTGCGCGGATTGCGGCAGTCCCGTTCTGCGCGGTTCACCGGATCGGGAACGTGAAATCATACGCCGGCAGCCAGACTCTGCGGATAAAATTCCGTGCCCGCAGAAGCACCCTGTCGTCATAGACCTCCATCACGTACCCGTAGCCGCAGGACGGCAGACCATCATGGTTCCAGAACATGTAGCACGGCAGGTTGATCGAATAGAACGAATCAACCCTCTGGAACGTGGAATGCTTCGTAAACCTGCCGCTGAGTCCCATGTGCGAATGTCCGCTGATCAGCAGCACGTTTTTGTACTTACTCAACACGGCTCTGACCGCGTCGTTGCCCTCATGGATGCCGCCCTCGTCCGGCGGCAGATCCTTGCTGCTGCCGGCGGACGCGGTAAAGGGAAGTCCGTGGGTCTGCTGCAGCGCCTGATGGTTGATGACGAACGCGGGTTTCCCGTTTTCGGTCGCTTTTTTCAGCTCCCCGTCGAGCCACGCGATCTGTTCAGCGCCGATCTTTCCGTCGCAGGAGCTGTCCTCGCTGGCCATGCAGATGAACGAATACCCCTTGACGACGCGCGTGAACCACGCCCTCTCCTGCGGCACGCCCGTCAGCTTTCCGATGAAATGCAGAAACAGCTCGACGGCATAGTCGTAAGCGTCGTTGTCCTCCAGCGTCGTCGTCCACGTGTCGTGATTGCCGAGCGCCAGAACGATCTCGTTTGCCGGCTTGTGTCCGTTCGTTTTTTTGACGACCGTCGCCCACTCCGACAGTTCGCCGTGGTCGGTCAGATCGCCCGCGGACGCAAGAACGTCGATCGGATGCGCCGCGTGCTCCAGATCGTACAGGCCGTCGAACAGTCGGCGGTTCCTGTACGGCTCGTCGCGCATATGCACGTCTGCGACGAGCACGCCGAACAGACGCACATCGGCCGGACGCTTCGGCCGGATCGCGCTGTCAAAGTCCTTCAAAACGGGATACGTCAGGATCGAGGCAGCCTTCGCCAGCGGCTCCGCTTTTTGACGGAAGGTAAAGTACGGATTGTTCATGGTCAGCCCTCCGAAACGTACGCGCAGAACGCATCAAAAAGACGCGTCGTCCTGGTTCCGCCGTTGTCCGGCGAACAGCCGTGCCACGCGAACGCGGCGTTGTTTTTGAAGATCACGCCCTGTCCCATCGCACCCGTCTTGTAATACGAACCGGTGCTGCCGTGCTCGTCGAGCGCGTAATGGTTCTCGACGGCAAGACGCGTCCACTTTTCCGAAAGGATGCGCTTTCCGTCGTAAACGCCGCCGTTGGCGTAGACGTAGGGCAGCTTTGCCATATCGTCGGCGCGCGAAAAGAATCCGCCGCCGCCGATCATGTAGCCTTCGGGGCATACCGCAGTCGCCCACTGCTTGAAGCCGAGCGGTTTCAGAAGGTTTTCAAACATGAAATCCTGGCATTTCTGCCCGGACGCGCTTGAAATGATGCGCGATAACAGATAATACGCCGCGTCGGAATAGCGGTAATGCTCGTCCGGTTTATACGGCAGCTCCAGCGAAAAAACGTAGCCTAAAAAATCCTCGCCGATCTTCTCGATATCGTTGTCCTCGTCCACGCCGTAGGGAACGAAGTCGATCCCCATGCGGTGGCGCATGGCGTCATGAACCGTCACGCGGTTCCACTTCGGATCCATCGTGCCGGGCAGTTCGTCCTTCGTAAAAAACGACGTCACGGGAGCTTTGACGTCGAGCATCCCTCTGTCGTACAGGATACCGACGCAGCTGTCGATAAAGAGCTTCGTCGTCGAATGGCCGTTGTTCGCGTTGTTGCAGTTTTTATAATGCCAGAAATAGATCGTGTCGTTTTGGATCAGCGCCGCGTCGTACATCGG
>JAEEGL015703794.1_pt1 | contig 10675 bp, 7 predicted proteins | sample 9134231 | NCBI WGS metagenome assembly JAEEGL01 (sample SAMN16246548, study PRJNA631951) | gut metagenome | biome: gut microbiome; feature: rumen; material: fiber-attached | host: Bos | place: Iran: Karaj | collected 2018-10 | reverse complement strand
GCTCAAATACCTGTACCACCTGCGCGGACACCTCCGCACCCTTTTCCATACACCGAATGACGGGCCATCCCTGCAGGATCCCGTACAGGAATCCGGCAATGTAGCTGTCACCGGCGCCCACGGTATTGACTACATGAGGAGCCGGCGAGATCCCGCAGGCGGTAAATTCCCTGCCATCATAACAGAGGGACCCCGCATCGCCGAAGGTGGCCACCGCCGTGCCGAGGCCTTCCGCCACCTGATGCCGGAGGAAGTCCCGGACAGCAGGCCCGTCCCCCTCATGCCAGGAGAAAAAGCCGTAGTCCACGAAGCGGCGGGTCTGCTCAATAATCGGATGATCCAGCCGGTCACAGTAGTCAAAGCTGATCCGGATCTCCGGGTTCCTGGCCCGAACAGCGGGAAGAACGCTCTCCGCCTTGCCCCAGAGGGCCGTGTGAACCAGATCATGACGGGCAGCAAATTCGATATCCTCCGCATCGAACACCATGTTTTCCAGAACGCCCTCCACGTAGTCCCCGTGGACCCGGTCGGTACCGTTCATATCCATGTACGTGATGGCCGTAGGCCCGTGCGCCACATGAAAACGGGTCAGGTCCAGTCCCAGCTCCCGCAGAACCCGGGTCATCCAGGCCCCGTTTTCGTCATCGCCGGTGGTGCTGATCACAGAGGTCGGGATACCGAGCTTTTGAAGATTCACCCCGGTATCCACCACATTCCCGGTTGGGTACTGGCGGTTCACTTCCCGGCCGTCGATCATCCGGTAGATGTCGATGCAGTTGTCGCCCAGCATGGCAGCTTTCATACCGGTCCCCCTCCTGCCTTTGTGCAAATAAGCAGATAAGATAAATATAGTTTCATACCAATTTGGCTTCATTATACTGCTGTTTCAATCGGAGCGTCAACCCTTATGGATACTGAAAAAGCAGACCAATTTTTGATTCTTTCGCCTAAAGTGTTCTAAATGTGAAAACTATTTTCATACCAATTATGCGGGCTGTCTCCAATGATCTGGCTCAGCGATAGTTTTTCTTTTATACCAATTCTGGTGAAAACCACAAGTTTTACTGCCCGGCGATGTTCACATCCACGATTATGACACGGCATACTTGCTTTTCCTGTTGTGTCGTGCTATGCTGATTTCAGCTTCAAAGCGGCAGTGTGCGAGCCCCTTTGTATGAAGCATCGTTTCTATATTTGATTCCGACAACAGCAACAAAAACCGTGCCGCCAGAATGAGCGGTACGGTTTTTGCGCCTTTTTTGTGTTTTGGTATAAACTATGATTGAAGTTATCTGCCGGTATCCGGAGTGCTGGCAGATCTGGAGGTACGATTCTTATGTCTCGAATCACCATGCAGGACGTTGCTGTGATGAGCGTCCAATATGTACAGTACAGCTTTCCCTATTATTTAGGATCCATGGAGGCGTGCGGCCTGCGCAAAGTGGATTTCTGGGGAGGCGCCCCCCATTACTGCCGGTTGGATCATCCCTCTTCTGCAGCGGCCGGACGTCGTCTGCGGGAAATCCGCAGGCAGATCGAGGATCATGGAATGAAAACGGTTATCTACACGCCGGAGACGCTGGGCTATCCATTCAGCTATTCGGACCCGGACCGGCGGCTGCGGGACAGGACCGTCGATTATATGCGATGGGCCATGGAGGACGCACTGACCCTGGGGACGGACCGTGTATTTCTGAATACCGGCTGTCACAGCCGGGATCTTCCCCGGGCGGAGGGATGGAAGCGGACGGTAGAGAGCTTGCGGTCTCTCTGCGAATATGCCCGGTCCGTGGGCGTCCGGCTGGTGCTGGAGCAGCTGCAGCCTTATGAGAGCAATTTGGTGACCACCCTGGGGGATATTCAGGAGATGCTCAGGGACGTGGACTCCGAGGTGCTCCGGGTCTGTGTGGATCTGGTGGCCATGGAGGTTGCCGGAGAACAGCTTGCGGACTACTGCCGCAGTTTGGGTCCGAAGCTCCAGTGGGTGCACTATTCCGACAGCCACCATCTGATCCTGGGAGACGGCACCTTCGGCAGGGAAAAGCTGGAAGGTTATGTCCGGACGCTGGAACAGTTTGACTATCAGAATTGTCTCGATCTGGAGATCAACGACTCGATCTACTGGGAGAATCCTCATGTCTCCATCCGGCGGTCGGCCTCATATCTGAGGGAATTCCTGCCGGAGAGATAACACATCAAAGGAGCATCTCGGCCATGACCATTCCCGCCATCGAAGCACTGAAGGAAAAGGAGCTGCGTACGCGCATCTTTCGCCTCGCCTGGCCTACCGTAACGGAAAACGCTCTGCAGACGGTGGTTCAGTATGTGGACACGGCACAGGTGGGACAGCTGGGCGCGGCGGCTTCCGCCGCGGTGGGACTGACCTCCACTACGACCTGGCTGGTGAACGCACCCCTGTGGGCTGTTGCCACCGGAATCCTGGCCTGCATCTCCCAGTCGCTGGGGGCAGGAGACCGGGAGCGGGCAGGGCGGGCGGCGGATCAGTCGCTGCTGCTTGTGCTGATCCTTGGCTTTGCCATGACGCTCCTCACGCTTGGGATCAGTCCGTTCCTTCCGGTCTGGCTTGGCGCGGACGAGGCCATTCGCCGGGACGCAGCCGTCTATTTTGCCATCATCTGCGCGCCGATGCTGTTCCGGGTTTCGAGTATCCTGTTTGCAGCGGTTTTGCGGGCATCCGGTGACACGCGGACGCCCATGTGGATCGGTCTGACGATGAATGCCATCAATATTCTACTTAATTTTCTGCTGATCGGTGCGCCGAGAACGCTGAGAATCGGTCCATGGTCCCTGCGTCTGTGGGGCGCGGGACTGGGTGTGGCCGGTGCGGCCGTTGCCACGGCGGTATCCTATATCGCAGGCGGGATCCTGATGTTCCATATGGCGCGGAAATGCAGTCTGCTATCCGGTCTCCGGCTTCGTTATGATCGGAAGGTTATGGGACAGTGCTTGCGGATCAGCACCCCAATCGGCGCGGAACATATCGTCTCCATGCTGGGACAGGTGGTCTTTACCGCCCTGATTGCCCGGCTGGGCACCGTCGCCGTGGCAGCCCATGCCATCGCCATCACAGCAGAGCAGGCGTTTTATATTCCGGGATATGGGATGGAGACAGCTGCTTCCACACTCTCCGGCTTCTATTACGGCGCCGGAGACGAGAAAAAGCTGATGGCGTATTCCTCTGCAATCCTCACCTGCGCCGTAGTCCTGATGACGTTTCTGAGCCTGTTTCTGTTCCTGTTTCCGGCGTTTTTCATGGGGATCTTCACCCCGGATCGGGAGGTCATAGAGCTGGGGGCAAGGGTGCTTCGGATCGTCTCTGTTTCAGAGCCGTTTTACGCCGTGGTCATTATCCTTCAGGGCACTTTCAACGGGGTAGGGGATGTCAAGGCGCCCCTTGCGTTCTCGCTTCTGTGTATGTGGGGTGTGCGACTGGGGCTGACCTTCCTCTGCGTGACCCGATTCCACTTGGGATTGACCGCGGTCTGGTGGTGTATGGTGACGGACAATCTGACCAGATTTGTCCTGATGGTCACCCGATACTGCGGCAGAAGATGGCGGCGCTCAGGGTCCGCCAAATTGAGCATGTAAAGGAGGTACTTTAATGAGTTGGATTGAATCCATGTTTGGGGTCCGGAAACCGATCATCGCAATGCTGCACATGGACGCCCTGCCAGGCGATCCCCGGTTCCGCCGTGGAACCTCGATGCGACAGATCGCGGCCCACGCCCGAGCGGATCTGGAGGCGCTCCAGGACGGGGGGGTGGACGGGATACTGTTTTCCAATGAGTTCAGCCTGCCCTACCAGCGGACGATGGATATGGTGACACCCGCCGCCATGGCCTATGTGATCGGAGAGCTCCGGTCAGAGCTGCGGGTGCCCTTTGGCGTAGACGCCATTTCCGACGGCAGGGCCACACTGGAACTGGCGGCTGCGGTAGGTGCGGATTTTGTCCGCGGTACCTTCTCCGGCGTCTATGTGGGGGACGGCGGACTGTACAACAACGACTTTGCAGCGCTGATGCGGCGAAAGGCTGCCCTGCCCCTTGATTGCCTGAAAATGCTGTATTTCATCAATCCGGAGTCTGACCGGAATCTGGATCTGCGTCCCCTGCAGGAGATCGCGGCCTCCACGATCTTCAAGGTGCATCCTGACGGCCTCTGCATCTCCGCCAGCGCCGCCGGACAGGATGTGGATGAGGAACTGATCGCCGCGGTCAAGAGCCGGAACCCGGAGGTAGCGGTACTGTGCAATACAGGCTGTCGGCCGGACACCATTACCCGAAAGCTGTGTGTGGCGGATGCGGCGGTGGTGGGAACCTACTTTAAGCAGGGAGGAAAGCTGGAGAACGAGCGGCTGGAAAACGTTCGGGTAGATGCGGCACGGGTCCGGATGTTTATGGATGTGGTACGGAAATACCGCGCGACGCTCTGACAGGAGGACACACCATGGCTTATTTTATGGGGATTGATACAGGGACCAACTCCTCCAAGGGCATCCTGATGGATGTCCGGGGCGAGATTCTTGCGATGCAGACCACGCAGCACGAGATGCAAAATCCGAAACCCGGTCACTATGAGCACGACGCGGAAACGGACTGGTGGGGTGATTTCTGCCGGATCAGCCGGGGGCTGCTTCGGGAGACCGGTGTGGATCCCGGACAGATCAAGGCAGTGGGGATCAGCGCTCTTGGCGCGGATTGTCTCCCGGTGGATGAAGAATGCAAGCCTCTCCGAAAGGCCATCCTTTACGGGATCGACGCCCGGGCCACAGAGGAGATGGACGAGCTGACGCGGATGTACGGGCAGGAGCAGATCCTAGCCTGGTACGGGCGGCCCCTCTGCTCCAGCGATGTAATGCCCAAGATCCTCTGGATCAAAAACAACGAGCCGGAGGTCTACGCAAAGACCTGCAAATTCCTGACCGGTTCTAGCTACATTACAGCCAAACTCACCGGCAGCTATGTGGTAGACCGGTTTCTCGGCCTTGCCAGCTTCAATCCGCTCTATGATCCGGAGACATGGAAGCCTGTTCCGGAGCTCTGCGCTCCGGTCTGTCGACCGGATCAGTTGGCGGAGATCCGGGAGGCTGCGGACATCGCCGGATATGTGACGGAAACAGCCGCCGGGCAGACGGGTCTGGAGCCCGGAACACCGGTCATCACCGGAACGGATGACTCCGGGGCGGAAGCAATCAGCTGCGGTGTGGTGGAGCCGGGGAAGATGATGCTCCAGTTGGGATCGTCGGTCTATATGATTCTGGGGACCGACCGGCTCATCGACGATTCGAGACTCTGGCGGGAAGAATTCATCGTGCCGGGTCTGTGCGATATATCCGCCGGGACCAATACGGCCGGAAGTCTGACCAAGTGGTATCTTGACACGATCTTCCCGGACGCGATGGAACTGGAGCGGTCCGGCGGCGGGAATGCCTATCAGGCCATGCTTTCCGGCGTAGCCGAGATCCCGCCTGGCAGCGACGGGCTGATCACGCTTCCCTACTTTGCGGGGGAACGGACTCCGGTCAATGACCCGGAAGCCCGCGGCGTTCTGTTCGGGCTGACGCTTCGCCACACCAGAGCGCATCTGTACCGCAGCGCCCTGGAGGCTGTGGGTTATTCTGTGGCACAGCAGGTCCGTATCATGGAATCCCACCCGGAGGCCCGGGTGGAGCGGATTATCGCGGGGGGAGGCGGCGCGCAGAATCCGATCTGGCTGCAAATCATCGCCGATATTCTCGGAAAGCCGGTTTCGACTCCAAAAGAAACGGTCGGAGCCTGCTACGGAGATGCGCTGATGGCGGCGCTGGGGGTGAGGTGGCCCGGGTTTGAGACCTATACGTCTCTGACAAAATACATCCGGGCTGGCCAGACCTATGTCCCGGAGCCCACTGCCCACAGACGTTATGCGCCTTATCTCGCGATTTATGATGAGCTCTATACGGCTACTGCACAGCTCGCCCATCGTCTCTGCAGACTATGCGGGGAGGAAGAATGAGAGAACTGATACAGTCCGGCTTAAATAAGCAGATAGAATCCGGCAGGAAATCGGCAGTATTCCTGATTTCCTGCCGGATAAGTCTGATGATACGCTGACAGCATCCTGGCTCCAGTTTCCGCAGGCACCCCCGGTGACGACCCGCCGCGGACTGAGATAAGCGTGTCCCTCCGGTTTCAAACCGGAGGGACTTTTTGACGGGACAACTGCCGGAGCAGAGTATTGGAGATACCGCTTATTTAGCGTTTCACACTGGGTTCACATGGAAATGCATACTGCTGCCGCCGTTTGAAGATCCGATGGTTTCCCGTCCCCATCCGACCCCTGAAAACCCGGCCTGTTTCCCGTTGACTTCGCGCCCCGTCTATCGTAGAATGGGCTTAGATGGACCGGGGCACAGCCGCCCCGGCAGAAACGGAAAACACCGGGCCGCGGGCCCGGAAAAGGAGGACGCTATGTTAAAGAATTGGACACCTCCGAAACAGAAAGACAAGAGTGAGACCAAGGAAGAGCTGAAGGCGCTGCGCGAGCGGCTTCTCGGGCTGCAGCAGCCTCTCCGGGACAGAGGCCTTCCTGTGATCGTCCTGGTGGAGGGCTGGGCCGCCGCCGGAAAGGGCAGCCTGATCAACGAGCTGATCCGGGAGATCGATCCCAGATTCTTCGGTGTGGTATCCCCGGTCCTGCCTCCGGAGACAGAGGACCGGTATCCCTTCCTGTACCGGTACGCCGCGCAGATCCCGGAGAACGGGAAGATCATGTTCTACGACTCCGGCTGGATGGAGGGTGCGGTGCGCCGGTATCTGCGCCGGGAGATCACGGAAAAGGAGTTCCGGGCCTATGTCCGGTCCGTTGTCGAGTTTGAACGGCAGCTCCGGGACGGCGGGTACATCGTCCTGAAGCTGTTCCTGCACATCGAAAAGGGGGAGCAGCGGGAGCGGATCCGCGCCCTGAAGGAGAACTACGAGACCGAATGGCGCGTCACGGAGGAGGACATCTGGCAGCACCGGGAGTACAAGCTGTTCCTGGAGGCCTATGACAGCTTCATGGAGGAAACGGACAAGCCCCTTCCATGGCACATCCTGGACGGCTCCCGGAAAAAGCCCGCCGCCCTGCAGGCGCTCCGGCTCCTGGTAAAGGCCATCGAGGAAGGCCTGGAGAAAGGCCGGTATGTGGGCGACCCCTTCGAGGAGAAGTTCCCCCTCATTTCCATGCCGAAGCTGGCGGATGTGGACCTGAGTCCCAAAATGGAGGACGCGGAATACAAGGAGGAGCTGAAGCGGCTCCAGGGCCGGCTGTCGGAGCTCCACAACATCATCTACCGGCGCAGGATCCCGGTGGTCCTCTGCTATGAGGGCTGGGACGCCGCCGGAAAGGGCGGAAACATCCGCCGGGTCGCCACCCCGCTGGATCCCAGAGGCGTGGACGTGATCCCCATTTCCTCTCCCGAGCCCCATGAGCTCAACCGTCAGTATCTCTGGCGGTTCTGGACCAGGCTGCCCAGGTCCGGCCACATCTGCATCTTCGACCGGACCTGGTACGGACGGGTGATGGTGGAGCGGCTGGAGGGCTACTGCACGGAGAAGGACTGGAAGCGGGCCTACAACGAGATCAATGAGTTCGAGCGGCAGCTGACGGACTGGGGCGCCGTGGTGCTGAAGTTCTGGATCCAGATCGACCAGGAGACCCAGCTGGAGCGGTTCACCGACCGGCAGAACACCCCGGAGAAGCAGTGGAAGCTCACCGAGGAGGACTGGCGCAACCGGGAGAAATGGCCCCAGTATGAGGAGGCGGTCGACGAGATGCTGAAGAAGACCAGCACCGAGAACGCCCCCTGGTACATCATAGAATCCAACGACAAGAAATACGCCCGGATCAAGGCGCTGCGGATCATCGTGGACGCCCTGGAGCGGGCGGCGGAAAACCATCCTGCAAAGGGGCTGTAAGCCATGGCAGTCAAGGAAAAAGACAAAAAAGGCGCTTCGGAGAAGACCGCGGCGAACAAATCCATCTATATCAACCGGGAACTCAGCTGGCTGGCCTTCAACCAGCGGGTGCTGCTGGAGGCGGCGGATCCGTCGGTCCCCCTGCTGGAGCGGCTGAAATTCCTGATGATCTACCAGTCCAATCTGGAGGAGTTCTACCGGGTGCGGATCGGCATCCTGACCCATCACGCCCTGCTGACCCCGGACGAGCGCGACCCCCTGTCCGGCATGCTCCCCGAAGAGCAGATCCAGGCGGTGATCAAGGAGACCCGGGAGCAGCAGACTCTGCAGGAGAGCGTCTGGAAGAGCATTCGGGAGGAGCTGAAGGTCCACAACGTGGACGTGCTGGACTTCAAGAAGATCAGCAAGGTGGATGAGCTCATGAGCAAGAAGCTCTTCGGCGACATCAAGGGCATGCTCAACCCCCAGATCATCGACATGACCAAGCCCCTTCCGTTCCTGTGGGGGGAGGAGTCCTACGTCATCGCCTTCCTGGGCCGTGGAAACGAGCAGAAGCTGGCGGTGATCCCCCTGGACCGGGTTCCGGCCTATCTCTCCTTTGAGATCGACGGCTGCCAGAAGATCGTCCTGACCACCCTGCTTATCCGGCATTTCCTGCCCCTTCTGCTGAAGAAGGAGGAGATCACCCAGTCGGCGGTGGTAAAGGTCACCCGGAACGCGGACGTGTTCCTCACCACCGCGGCCGCGGGAAGGGACGAGGATCTCCGGCAGAAGACGGTTGCCATGCTGTCGAAGCGGAAACGGGAGGTACCCGTCCGGGCCCTGATCTATGGAAAGCTTTCGGACAGCGCCAAGGCGGCGCTGATCAAGAAGCTCCGGGTGCCGGAGAGAAGTGTGTTCGCGGCCAATGTCCCCTTCGACCTGTCCTTCCGGTCCGGCATCAGCAACCAGGATCATTTCCGGTATGAGGACCGGAAGCCGGCTAGGGACATCGGCCTCAAGAAGGGCGAGTATTTCCGGTACATTGAGGAGCACGACCTGCTCCTGAGCTTCCCCTTCCAGAGCATGCTCCCCTTTGTGGACCTGATCTATGAGGCGGCGGACGATCCCGAGGTGCTCTCCATCAAGATCACGCTGTACCGCATGTCGGTCAGCAGCAAGATCGCAGCCGCCCTGGCCTACGCCGCGGACAAGGGGAAGGACGTGCTCTGCCTGCTGGAGCTCCGGGCCAGATTCGACGAGCAGAACAACATCGACTACTCGGAGATGCTGGAGGACGCCGGCTGCCGCGTGATCTACGGTCTGAAGGACAAGAAGGTCCACAGCAAGCTGTTCGTCATCACCAGACAGCACGAGGGCAACATCTCCTATATCACCCAGGTGGGCACCGGCAACTACAACGAGGTCACCGGCGAGCAGTACACCGATCTCTCCCTGATCACCGCCGACGAGGCGGCAGGCAGGGACGCGGAGGCTGCCTTTGCGGCCCTCCTGAGCGGCGAGGTCCCCCCGGAGGTCCACACCCTGTGGATCGCGCCCCTGAGCTTCAAGACCAGAGTGCTGGAGATGCTGGAACGGGAGAAGGCCAAGGGCAGCGCCGGACGGGTTGCCATCAAGGTCAATTCCATGAACAGCCTGGAGATCATGGAGAAGCTCATCGAGTGCTCCCAGGCAGGGGTGCAGATCGAGCTGTTCATCCGGGGGATCTGCTGCCTCCGGCCGGGTGTTCCGGGAAAGACGGAAAATATCACGGTGAAGAGCGTGATCGGGCGCTGGCTGGAGCACTCCCGCATATACAGCTTCGGGGAGGGAACGGAGCAGCGGATGTTCATCGGCTCCGGCGACCTGCTCAACCGGAACCTGAACCGCCGGGTGGAGGCGTTCATTGAGGTCAGGACGCCGGATACCCGGGAACAGATCAACGAGATCCTGAACGCGCTGCGGCGCGACAAGGAAAAGGCCCGCAGAATGCTGGCAGACGGCAGCTATGTCCGGGATCCCGGCGGTGAGGGCACCTCCTCTCAGGAGGCGCTGTACCGGTATTTCAGCGAGATGCGGGTGGATGCCTCCGGGGAGAAACACCCGGAGACGGAAGAGACGCAGGGCGGGATACTGCAAAAGCTCCGGACCATGCTTCGGGGCGGCCGCCGCTAATCTGAAAAGGAGGATGCATCATGGGAAAATCCTATAACATCTGTCTGGACGTGGGCGGGACCAAGGTCCTGGGCGTGATCTTCGACGAGAACCGGGAGATCGTCTACCGGCTCAAAAAGCGCTCCAAGGAAAAGGGCGGTTCCTCCCAGAACGTGGAGGACGTGATCGTCAGCGTGGTGGAGGAGATGATTGCCGAATCCGGAATCGACAAGAAACAGATCGGCGCCATTGCCTCCTGCGCTCCCGGAGTCATAGACCAGGACAAGGGGATCGTATTGTTCACCCCCAATCTGCCCTGGCGGAACTACGACATCAAGGGCTCCATGGAAAAGAGATTCGGGATTCCCTTCTTCATCGGGAACGACGTGAATCTCGGCGTACTGGGCGAATACCGCTTCGGGGCCGCGAAGGGCTACCGGAACGTGGTGGGCTTCTTTGTGGGCACCGGCATGGGGGGAGGCCTGATCCTCAACGGATCTCTGTATACCGGAAACCAGTTCAAGGCCGCGGAATACGGCCACATGATCCTGGATCCGGAGGGCCCCCTCTGCGGCTGCGGCCAG
>JAEEGL015624626.1_pt1 | contig 10675 bp, 12 predicted proteins | sample 9134231 | NCBI WGS metagenome assembly JAEEGL01 (sample SAMN16246548, study PRJNA631951) | gut metagenome | biome: gut microbiome; feature: rumen; material: fiber-attached | host: Bos | place: Iran: Karaj | collected 2018-10 | reverse complement strand
CCTCTATAAAAACAGCTGAGGCAATAAAGGTAGTGGAGAACAGTCAGAGGGATATAAATATAGCTTTTATGAATGAGCTTGCCATGGTGTTTGACCGTATGGGCATAGATACCAGTGAGGTAGTAGACGGTATGAATACCAAGTGGAATGCCCTTGGTTTCAGACCGGGACTGGTGGGAGGACATTGTATCGGGGTTGATCCTTATTACTTCACATATGAGGCTGAGAAGCTTGGATATCACAGCCAGATCATCCTAAACGGAAGGATCGTCAATGACGGCATGGGCGCGTATATTGCAGATGCTACGATCCGCAAAATGATAGAAGCCGGACAGGCTCCAAAAGCTGCAAAGGTTGTGATCCTGGGACTGACATTTAAGGAGAACTGTCCTGACACGAGGAACAGCAAGGTCTATGACATAATAAAGAGGCTTATGGAATACGATATAAATCCGGAAGTGGTTGATCCCTGGGCAGATGAAAAGGATGCTATGAGGGAATACGGGGTTCGCCTCAGTAGGATAGAGGATATAAAGAATGCAGACTGCGTGATAGTTGCGGTTGCCCACGACGAGTTTAAGGACTGCAGTCTTGAAAGGATCAAGGGACTCTACAGGGAAGGCGCGGATGATGAAAAAGTCCTTGTAGATGTGAAAAGCATCTTTAATATCGAAGATCTTGAGAGATCCGGATTGAGATACTGGAGGCTGTGATATTTTGACTTTGACACAATAAGTAATATAATCAATATAGTTATTATCTTCGCGGGGATTACGATCTCGCAGATTATTGGGGTGAAAGATGGATCTGGCGGAAGAACTTAAAGCGGAACTGGAAATACCTACAGCGTTTACGATCCCTATAGGAAAAGGGATCGCGATAAATCAGACAGTGGTGATAACCTGGTGTATCATCGCTTTTCTTTTTGTCTTGTTTCTCATACTTACCAGAGGCTTTGTGATCAAAAATCCAGGAAGGAGACAGGCTCTCGTAGAAGCTTTTGTTGTATGGATGGAGAATGTCATTGGAAACAATATGAATGAAAAAGGAAAAAAATATGTTCCTTTTCTTTGCAGCATTCTGCTCTTCCTCGGAGTTTCCAATACCATAGGCATATTCGGCATAGCACCGCCTACCAAGGACCTTCGCACCACTGTCGCTTTAGCTCTTATGAGCATAGTGCTTGTTCAGATAGCGGGAATAAGGGAGAAAAAAGTCAGTGGCTGGCTCAAGAGCTTTGCTCATCCGATAGGGATAATGCTTCCAATGAATATACTGGAGCTTTTTATAAAACCGCTGTCTCTTTGCATGCGATTGTTTGGTAATATTTTTGCAGCATTTGTCATTATGGAACTGGTAAAGATGGTGGTGCCCGTGGTGCTGCCTGCAGCGCTTTGTCTGTACTTTGATCTGTTTGACGGATTGCTTCAGGCATATGTATTTGTATTTTTGACAAGCTTGTATATTAATGAAGCTGTGGAGTAAATAATTTAGGAGGTTTTGGAGATGGACATGGTAGCATTAGGTGCTGGAATAGCTGCTCTTACCGGAATAGGAGCCGGGATTGGAATCGGAGTCGCTACTGCAAAAGCAGTGGATGCGACGGCGCGTCAGCCTGAAGCTCATAGCAAGATAATGACCTTGCTGCTTTTGGGATGTGCTCTTGCAGAGGCAACTGCAATCTACGGCCTGCTTGTAGCAATACTTATCATATTTGTGCTGTAGGAGCCAGGGGAGGAGGATGAGACGTGTTAAGTTTTGATCCGGTTAATTTTATATGCATGATCATAAACATCCTGATCCTGTACTTTTTGGCAAAGAAATTCCTTTTCGGCAGGGTGGACGAGATAATAAAGAAACGCCAGGAAGAGATAGATACCATCTACAGCACAGCCGACAGGATAACAAAAGAAGCTCAGGATTCCAGACGTGAGTATCAGATGCAGCTTGCAGAATTTGAGAAGGAGCGTTCGGAGAAAATGGATGAGGCCATAAAAGAAGCTGAAGCCAGAAAGACAGCGATCGTTGAAAGATCAAATGCTGAAGCTGAGGAGATATTGACAGAGGCGAGGAGCGAGGCGTCAAGGATAAGGAGCATGGCAGAGATCGATAGAGACAAGCAGGTAGAGGAGCTTGTGTTTGATGTGGCTTCGAGACTTGCGGGTCAGGCTATAACCGAGGAAGCAAACAGCGAGCTCTATGACAAATTCCTTTCCCAGGCAACGGGAGCAGGTTCGGGTAAAGAATGATGAATGAGGGGATGCTTAAGGCTGTACTCAGATTTGTCATGCCTCCAAGCAGTGCTCAGGCAGACAGATTTAAGGATTTTATAGCTTCTGAGTACAAAGTAAATAAAGATGACGTTGACCTGGAGCTGATCCGCGATACTGAAATCCTGGGTGGGTTTATCCTGCATGTAGGTGAGGATGAGTATGACTGGAGCCTGAAGGGAAGAGCTAATGCTATCAGACAGGATGCGGACAGATTTCTTGCGTCAGGAGCTGCAGAGCGGGATATAATTTCCGTAATAAAGAATGCAACAGATGCGCATACCTTTACAGCCCGGGGCTTTGAAACGGGATATGTCATTTATTGCGGTGACGGCATAGCAAGAGTAAAAGGACTGTCACATGCCGAATATGGAGAAATTGTCATATTCGAGAGCGGAGTCAGAGGAATGGTCCTTGATATCAGGGAGGATCAGATCGGCTGTATCCTTCTCTGTGCAGACGATGAAGTATTTCAGGGAGAGAAGGCTGTAAGAACGGGATCTGCGGCTGGCGTGCCTGTGGGAGATGCACTGCTGGGGAGAGTAGTGGATGCTCTGGGAGATCCTATAGATGATATGGGGCCGTTGGAGACAGATGAGCAGCTTCCGGTGGAGTCACCTGCTCCGGGGATCATAGACAGACAGCCGGTTTCGACCCCTATGGAGACGGGAATACTGGCAATAGACAGTATGTTTCCTATAGGCAGAGGCCAGAGAGAGCTTATCATCGGAGACAGACAGACAGGTAAGACCACTATCGCAACCGATACCATAATCAATCAAAAAAATAAAGGTGTCATCTGCATATATGTATCAATAGGGCAGAAAGCCTCCACTGTGGCGGCACTAACCCAGAACTTAAGGAAACACGGGGCGATGGACTACACGATAGTTGTGGGTTCATTTGCTTCGGATCCGGCACCGCTTCAGTATATTGCTCCATATTCGGCTACGGCAATGGCTGAGTACTATATGCATAAGGGCAAGGATGTCCTTATCGTCTATGACGATCTTTCAAAGCACGCTGTGGCATACAGGGAGATATCTTTATTGCTTCGAAGACCGCCCGGACGGGAGGCATATCCGGGTGATGTGTTTTATCTTCATTCGAGACTGCTGGAGAGATCCAGCAGGCTGTCAGATGAGCTTGGAGGCGGGTCGATAACGGCACTCCCCATCATAGAGACTCAGGCAGGTGACGTGTCGGCATACATTCCCACGAATGTTATTTCGATAACCGACGGACAGATATTTCTTGAGAGCGATCTTTTTGCTGAGGGACAGAGACCTGCGGTTAACGTAGGCCTTTCCGTTTCCCGTGTGGGAGGTGCAGCTCAGACCAAGGCAATGAAAAAAGCCACAGGATCTTTCAGGATCGATCTTGCTCAGTACAGGGAAATGGAGGTCTTTACTCAGTTTTCAGCAGATCTTGATGATGCGACGCAGGCTCAGCTGACGAACGGTCGGGCTCTTATGGAAGTGCTGAAGCAGCCCGGTGCATCTCCGCTATCCATGACAGAGCAGGTTATCACTCTGGTAGCTGCGGGAAAGAAGATCTTCTCGGGAATTGAGCCGAAGGATGTAAAGAGATTCCAAAAGGATCTGACGGATCATATTATCTATGATCATAAGGAAATTGTATCCGAGCTTGAAGAAACAAAGACCCTTACGGATGACCTTGCGGCAAAGATAGTGTCTCTGGCAGAAGAATGCAAGGCACATTGGCATTGATATGGCTCAGCTCAAGGAGATAAGGGACAGGATAAACAGCATAGAGGGTACTCAGAAGATAACCGGCGCAATGTATATGATCGCCAGCACGAAGCTTCGGCATGCAAGGAAGAGCAGGGATGATAACGCCGTTTATTTCAGTACACTGAAGAATATAATGGAGCGGCTGCTGAGGCATCTGCCCGAATCAGAGCATCCTTATCTCAGGGTATCCGATAAGCCGAGGGATACACAGACGCATGGATATCTCATGATAACAGCCGACAAAGGTCTTGCAGGAGCATACAACCAGAATATCCTGAAAGAAACCGAGAAGCAGATGAGATCCGACGGTGGAAAAGCCAGGATATTTGTGGTAGGAGAGACCGGGCGCAGGTATTTCAGAAATCACAATGTGAACATAGATGAGGAATTCGTGTATTCTTCGGAGAACCCGACTCATCATCTGGGACGTATGATCACAAGCTATATCCTTCCTCTTTTTCAGGATAAGGAGATCGATGACCTTCATATAATTTATACCGGAATGAAATCCGCTATGGAGGCTGAGGTCAGGATAAGGCAGCTTCTTCCGCTGAAATCGGCCATAGAGGAAGAGCTTGGCAAGAAGATCCCCAAGGATATCTATAATGAGGAGTTTATTTTTTCTCCCTCTCCCGATGAGGTTATAGATGCGGTAGTCCCCAATTTTATGAACGGGTATATCTACAGTACGTTGATAGAAAGTTACTGTGCGGAGCAGAACTCAAGAATGCTCGCAATGCAGACTGCATCGGATGCTGCATCCTCAATGATAAAGGATCTGGGTGTGCAGTATAACAGAGCAAGGCAGGGAGTGATAACACAGGAGATCACCGAAGTTTCCGCGGGAGCGGAGGCTAACGGGGGTTATTGAGAGGTATGGAATGAAGGGATATATTTCCCAGGTCATGGGACCTGTAGTGGATGTCAAATTTGAAGAGAAAAAACTTCCGAGGATATCCGATGCACTCATAGTGTATAACCATGGAGAGAAATGCACTATGGAAGTACGGCAGCATATTGCATCGGATACGGTGAGATGTATAATGCTGGCAGCTTCGGAAGGACTGGCAAAGGGTATAGAAGTCGAAGCAACCGGGGCGCCCATTACTGCTCCTGTAGGCGAGGCCTGTCTGGGAAGGCTCTTTAATGTCACGGGGGAGGCTATAGACGGATTGCCTACGGATGAGCTTGATAAGGCGGAACGCTGGCCCATTCACAGGAAACCACCGGAATTTGCAGACCAGTCACCGGTTCAGGAGATACTGGAGACAGGTATAAAGGTTATAGATCTTATCGCTCCCTATGCAAAGGGAGGAAAGATAGGACTTTTCGGCGGTGCAGGCGTGGGAAAGACCGTGCTCATACAGGAGCTCATCAGAAATGTAGCGACAGAGCATGGAGGATATTCTATTTTTACCGGAGTGGGTGAACGATCCAGAGAAGGAAATGATCTCTGGAGTGAGATGAACGAGAGCGGGGTCATAAAGAAAACAGCTCTTGTTTTCGGACAGATGAACGAACCTCCGGGAGCCAGGATGAGAGTTGCGGAGACGGGACTTACGATGGCGGAATATTTCCGTGATGAAGAGGATAAGAATGTACTTCTTTTTATAGACAATATATTCAGATTCATACAGGCAGGCTCAGAGGTATCTGCACTGCTCGGACGTATGCCTTCGGCTGTAGGATACCAGCCTACGCTTGCAACTGATCTTGGCGGACTCGAGGAGAGGATTGCTTCCACAAAGAACGGCTCGATCACATCCGTGCAGGCGGTATATGTACCGGCTGATGATCTTACTGATCCTGCTCCTGCCACTACCTTTGCCCATCTGGATGCAACGACCGTCCTTTCAAGGCGGATAGTGGAGCAGGGAATTTATCCGGCAGTGGATCCGCTGGAGTCATCATCAAGAATACTTACTCCTGATGTTGTAGGAGAGGAGCATTTCAGAGTCGCCGATGAAGTACTGGCTGTATTGCAGAAATATAAAGAGCTTCAGGATATTATTGCAATACTCGGAATAGAAGAGCTCTCGGATGCAGACCGGCTTACGGTCACAAGAGCCAGAAAGATACAGAGATTTCTGTCACAGCCTTTCTTCGTGGCAGAAAACTTTACCGGGACTCCCGGTAAGTTCGTACATATCGAGGATACTGTAAAGGGATTCGGGGTGATACTCTCGGGTGAAGCTGATAAGTATCCGGAAGGCGCATTCTTTAATGTCGGAACCATAGAGGATGTGGCTGAAAAGGCTAAGACTATATGAAGACATTTGCGGCACAGATAATTTCATCTGACGGTATGTTTTACTTCGGAAGGCTGAAGGATCTGATCATTCCTGCTGTGGACGGTGAGATGGGCGTGCTCCCAGGACATGAGGAGATGATAATTGCCCTTAACGAAGGGATCATAAGATATCAGGACAGCAAGGAGGAGTGGCATAAGGCGGCTATTGGCCCGGGGGTTATACAGTTTGCCAATAACCGCTGTACCATAGTAGTGGACTCGGCTGAGCGGCCTGAGGATATTGACGTGAACCGGGCATTGGCTGCAAAGCAAAGGGCAGAGGATAAGCTCCAGCAAAAGCTGTCAGAGAGAGAATATAAACTGCTTCAGGCCTCACTCGCCAGAGCGCTTACAAGACTGAAGCTTTTGAATCAGGACAGACAATGAATTCATATGTAAGGCTTAAGGATATACCCCGGTATTTCGGACTTGAGTCAGGAGATTCCGTATGGATAGCGTCAGATGTGAAGCAGCTATTATATACCTGTATCGAGAATGGAGACGATACGGATTTTAATGTGCTTATTGATTCTGTGCAGGATATAGTAGGCCCGAGCGGAACGATCCTTATACCTGTCTTCAATTGGGATTTCTGTAAAGGGAAAACCTTTGATATCTCGCGATCTCCGTCACAGACCGGATCCATAGGAAAAGTAGCGTTGAAGAGGGATGATTTCAAAAGAACGAAACATCCGATCTATTCCTTTGCCGTCTGGGGAGAAGGGGCAGATGAGCTTGCTGCTATGGATAACAGGTCGTCTTTCGGTGCGAACAGCCCTTTTTCCTGGTGCAGGGAACATGATACAAAGAATGTATTTATCGATGTGGAGTGCCAGCACAGCTATACCTTCGTGCATTATGTGGAGGAAATGATAGGAGTCCCCTATCGCTATCTCAAGAACTTTACTGCAGGCTATATTGATGAGAACGGAAATGAAAGCGAAAGAACTTATTGCATGCACGTACGGGATCTGAGCGCGGATATTTTTGTGACCATCTATCCTTATGAGGAGGATTTCAAAAGGGCCGGAGCTTCGAGACGCTATGAGGTGAACGGGATACCCATGAAAACCATATCAATGGGAAAAACCTATGATATCATTGCTGAGGATGTCCGATATCATAAGAGCAGTAAATTGTGCGAATGGAAAAAATGAACCGTATTGTCAGGAGCTTTTGTTTTCAAGCATTGAAACGATGAGGTCTACCATCTCTCCAACGTTAGCAAGCTTTCCGACTTCCCTGATATTGAACTTCAGATCGAATTTTTTCTCCATGGCGATGACTAGATTGATGTGCTCTATCGAATCCCAGTCCTCTATGTCGGATGAGTTGGTTTCATCCACAATGACCAGATTATCATCATCAAAATTGTCGCGGAATATCTTTCTTACTTCTTCGAATACTTCATCCCTTGTCATCATACCGCTCCTGCTCTCCTGTTAAATAATAATTTCGTTTCTATGATACTGTATCCGTAGTCTTCGGGTCTGTCAAGGTTGGTAAAAATAAAGGAATTTAGTATAATGGGTACTATACTGAAAACGGCATGACCGGATCAGTAATACTTCTTTGTTACAGAGGATGATGATGAATGAAGGACAGATGATGTACGATCTCTGCAAAGAGATCTTTCCGCTTAATCGCAGCATTACCGGAGATGCTGTGAGAGAAACCTTCCGTATACTGCAGGACCACATTCCGGATATCAGATTTCAGATGCACGAGGTGAAGAGCGGGACAAAGGTCTGTGACTGGACGATACCCGACGAGTGGAACTGTGATGAGGCTTATCTTGAAGGTCCGGACGGAGAACGGATAGTGGATATGAGGGATTCGAATCTCCATGTTCTGGGATATTCTGTTCCTACGGATATACGTCTTCCTCTTGAGGAGATTAAGGAGCATCTGTATTATCTTAAGGATCAGCCTGATGTATTTCCTTATGTGACCAGCTATTATTCTCCAAGATGGGGGTTCTCACTGACTTATAGGCAGTATGAAAAGCTTAAACCCGGAGAGTATCATGCGGTGATACGATCCACGCTTGAGCCTGGATCACTGACTTACGGAGAAATAGTGATCCCGGGAGAATCAGAAGATGAGATATTTTTTTCCTCATATACCTGTCACCCCTCTATGGCTGATAATGAGTGCAGCGGACCTTCACTTATTGTGGCTCTGGCAAGATACATAGCAGACATGCCTCGTAGAAGATATACGTACAGGCTTGTTCTGGCACCGGAGACAATAGGCGCTCTGACTTATATTGACAGAAATCTCCCTCATATGAAGGAGCACATCAGAGCCGCGTTTAATCTGACCTGTGTCGGTGATGACAGAGCATACAGTATAGTACATTCAAGGTATGCGGACACTTATGCGGACAGGGTACTGATGAATGTGCTTTCTGATTCGGGATTTGCTTTTGATGAATATCCGTACATCAAGAGGGGGTCTGACGAGAGGCAGTATCAGGCACCAGGTGTCGATATACCTATGGTATGCTTTTGCCGGAGCAAGTATCATATCTATCCGGAATATCATACCAGCGCGGACGATCTGGATCTCATATCTCCCGAAGGACTGCAGGGGTCATATGATGTGATGGTCAGATGTATAATGCTTATGGAGTACAATAAAAAGTACCGTACTACAACTTTGGGTGAGCCGCAGCTGGGGAAGAGAGGACTTGTACCAACTATGTCCAGCAAGGAAACCTATCAGCAGACCCTGGCATTAAAGGATCTTATTGCATATGCAGACGGTAAAAACGACCTGATAGAGATATCTGAGATCATCGGTCAAAGCGTGGATATGCTTATCCCGCTGGTGGATAAACTTCTGGAATGCGGGTTGTTTGAGATCGCGGAGGGATAGGATGACATGAATCAATATTCCTATGATGAGATAGATATCGGACATAAGGAATCCTTTGAAGTAACTATCACGGATAAGATGCTTGACAGCTTTAAGTCGATCACCGGCGACTGCAATCCTCTTCACGCGGATGCAGGGTATGCAAAAAGTGAGGGATACGAAGGAAGGGTAGCATACGGAATGCTTACGGCTTCTTTCATGTCAACTTTGGCAGGAGTATATATTCCGGGAGAAAGATCTCTTATAAAAGAGTCGAAAATTAAATTTGCAAAGCCTGTATATCCCGGAGAAACAATATCTGTCGAGGGAGAAGTGACCGACAAAAATGAAACATTTCATATGATCGTTCTCAAGGTCACTATGAAAAATGAGAAGGGCGAGAAGGTATTGAGAGGAAGCATGGATGTAATGATCCGGCAGGAGAAGTGATATATGATGTTCTGTCACAAAGAAAGGGGGCAAAATGGATAAAGAACTTGAGAAAAAAGTGGAACAGCTTCAGGAGATGATCAACGGATCCGATAATATCGTATTCTTTGGCGGAGCCGGAGTATCTACTGAGTCAGGCATACCTGATTTCAGAAGTCAGGACGGACTGTATAATCAGAAATATGATTTTCCGCCTGAAACCATACTATCACACAGTTTTTTCATGAGAAATACAGCGGAATTCTACAGGTTCTACAAGGAAAAGATCCTGCTTGTGGGGGGAGAACTTGATCCCCAGCCCAATGCGGCGCACCTGAAACTTGCCGAACTGGAGCAGGCCGGAAAGCTAAAGGCCGTCATCACTCAGAATATTGATGATCTTCACCACAGAGCCGGATCCAGGACGATCTATGAGCTGCACGGAACCGTTACAAGGAATTTCTGTATGGATTGTGATAAGGAATTTGATGTTGAATACATAAAAAACTCCGGAGATATTCCTAAATGTGACGTATGCGGAGGTATAGTCAAGCCGGATGTGGTGCTCTATGAGGAAGGTCTGGATATGTATACCATGGAGCAATCAATAAAGGCCATAAGTGACGCGGATATGCTCATTATAGGCGGGACCTCTCTGGTGGTATATCCTGCTGCAGGACTCATAGATTACTATCGCGGACATAAGCTGGTGCTTATAAATAAGGGCACGACAGGCAGGGAAGCAGGGGCGGATCTGGTGATCAACGGACCTATAGGAGAAGTCCTGGGATCAATTAAAGTTTGAGGTTTAAAAAACAGAGTATTGTAAAATGATCGGATAGATAGTACAATAGGGGAGCTGTTTAGCTTCTCTGTGTGTTTGTAGCTCAGCTGGATAGAGCATCGGCCTTCTAAGCCGAGGGTCCAGGGTTCGAATCCCTGCAAGCACATTACACGGCTCAGCAGAGGGTCGTGTATGGTGGATATAGCGTAGTTGGTTAACGCGCCAGATTGTGGTTCTGGAGACCGAGGGTTCGAGTCCCTCTATCCACCCTCAAATCACAGTCCCGGAT
>JAEEGL015548356.1_pt1 | contig 10675 bp, 7 predicted proteins | sample 9134231 | NCBI WGS metagenome assembly JAEEGL01 (sample SAMN16246548, study PRJNA631951) | gut metagenome | biome: gut microbiome; feature: rumen; material: fiber-attached | host: Bos | place: Iran: Karaj | collected 2018-10 | reverse complement strand
TCTTTTTGCTCACCGAAAGAATTGCCAATGCCATCCAGAGAGCCGTCACTATAACAGAGCGCTTATAATCGTACATCGCGCATCCGAGGAAAGTGTTCCTCACCGCAATCGCGGCGCATGTTCCGACGATCATAAGAATCACGCCGAACTTTATCTTCTTTTTATCGCGCATCGCCTCAAAGAATCTGAGAAGCCACAGAATGCAGCCTTCCATCAGTGATATTCCGAACCACAGGATCGAATAATCGACAAACCATTTCGTGAGAACAGGCGCGTTTCTCTTCATGATATCATAATTTCTCGAATTGAACGAGACGAATGATTCTTTGTTAAAAAGCATTCCGGTGATTACGGGCGGAACCATATATCCCGCAAGATCAACCGCCGAAATGTGGATTATCTCGGATCCGTTTGTTTTCATCGCACTCAACGCTATCTGTTTGTAAAATGCTTTAGCCTCCTTGATTCCGAGCGTTTTTTCAATCTCCGGTTCTATCTCGAGCTTGACATTTTCCCGGTTAAGCCTTGCGGATTCAAGCATTTCCTCGCCAACAAGTTCCTTCATGTCATCGCGCCAGTTCCATCTCTTCGAGATGTACGCGGTCCATGCGGTCCTGTCAAACAGCGCGGTTTCTATGCTTTTAGAAGGAAGAGCCTTCTCCTGTCTGCTCTCTGTGAGCCTGTACATTCCGACTATCAGCACTGCGAATAACACGCAAATGAGCACCGGAAAAAACGCGTTCAGCGGATGCTTTTTTGACTCACTCACTTTATTTCTCTTAACGAGAATAATTACCGCCCTTACGAGTAGAACGAGCACGGGAATCGCGCCTATGAAAAGATAATCCCATTCCATCAATGCGGCAAGCAGCCAGAAAAGGCACACTCTGCCCATGTCAAAGGAAAATGATCTTCCTCCAGCGCCTTCGCCCTTGAGGCTTTCGGCATCCCATGAGCGCTTCACAAATGCAAGCTCCATCAATACAAAACTCATAGTAAAAGAGCCGCTTAAAATAGCAAGATGATTCTGGAGAACAAGCGGGAAAGTCGTGATAACTAAGCTTGCCCACGCATAGAAAAATCTGCTGTAACTCTTTCCCCCGAATGACTTGAGAAACACCCATACCGACACATAAGCCAGGCTCAGCTGGATGAGATAGATAAAGCTGTACCATGGAAATCCTATAGCCATTCCCACTGCCCTCACAAGCAGAAGAAGAGCGGGGTACAGAACTCCCGTGTAAATGCTGCACACAAAGGTTCCGGAGACAGAGACGTTTCTTGCGCTCTCTCCGAAAAGCTGAACATATCCGATATTCTTAACGATCCATGCAATCCCGAAACCTGCCTGCACCGTAAAGCCGATGAACAGGAATTTTTCGAGGATGCTCTGAACGATTTTGTTATCCTTCATCACTTGTAAAATTCACAAACCTTGTCACAGATATAATCAACCTGATCTTCCTTGAGTCCGTAGTAAAGCGGAAGTCTTGCAAGTCTCTCGCTCTCTTTGGTGGTATACTCGTCTACTCCATCAAATCTTCCGAACCTCACTCCTGCGGGTGCGGTGTGAAGAGGAATGTAATGGAATACTGAAAGTATCTCGTTCTTCTTAAGGAAATTGATAAGCGCGGTTCTCTCGTTTATATCCGCAGCCTTAATGTAGAACATGTGCGCGTTGTGAACACATCCTTCGGGAACTGTGGGAAGTTCGATCTTTCCCGCATCCTTGAGAACGCTCAGTCTCTCATAATATCTGTTCCAGCATTTAAGACGCGCGTCGTTTATCTTATCAGCAACTTCAAGCTGTGCATAGAGATAAGCCGCGTTCATGTCGCTGGGAAGATATGATGAACCCTGATCAACCCATGTGTATTTATCGATCTGTCCGCGGTAGAACTTGCTTCTGTTCGTACCCTTCTCGCGGATGATCTCGGCGTTTTCGATATCTTTTTCATCACGGATAAGAAGCGCACCGCCCTCACCCATGCTGTAGTTCTTGGTCTCGTGGAAGCTCAGCGCTCCGAAGTTTCCGAATGTGCCGAGAGCCTTTCCCTTGTATGTGGACATTATGCCCTGCGCCGCATCCTCGATAACCCAGAGATTGTGCCTCTTCGCGATATCCATGATCGTATCCATCTCGCAGGAAACGCCCGCATAGTGAACCGGAACGATACCCTTTGTCTTCGGTGTTATCGCTGCCTCGATCTTCTTCTCATCAATGTTCATCGTGTCGGGTCTGATATCGACAAATACAGGAACCGCGCCTCTTAAAACAAATGCGTCCGCAGTCGAAACGAATGTGTACGAAGGCATGATCACTTCATCGCCGGGACCTGCTCCGCAGAGGATTGCAGCTAGCTCGGTCGCATGTGTGCATGAAGTTGTGAGAAGCACTTTCTTGCTTCCGGTCTTTTTCTCAAGCCACTCATTACACTTTTTTGTATATGCTCCGTCTCCGCATATTTTCTGGTTTGCTACACACTCTTTGATGTAGTCGAGTGCTGTGTCAATGTAAGGCGGTACGTTAAAATTAATCATTCTTTCTCCAAGCTCCTTTAATTTGCTCCGGTAAATTATCCGTCACATTGCTGATTATATATCTCGGTCTTCCCTTTACTTCTTCATAAACTCTCGCGAGATAGTTTCCTATCACTCCGAGGCTTATCAATATAAGGCCTCCGGTGAGAAGTATGAGCAGGATAACCGTAGTAAATCCTGTCGCCGCCGTGCCCATAATGAATCTGACAAGCGTCTGGATTCCGAGGCCGATGCTTAATATAACAAAGATCGTTCCGATCACGCTGACAATCTTAAGCGGCAGAGTTGTAAAACTCGTAACATTGCTTATCGCGTATCTTATCAAGCTTCCGGTCGACCACTTGCTCTTTCCGAACTGTCTCTCCTGCACCTCGTAATAAACCTTCTCGGTCTTAAATCCTACCCAGAAGCTCAGCGCTCTGAAGAAGGTATCCTTCTCGGGAAGTTCAAGAAGCGCGTTGACAACCTTGCGGTCAAGCAGTTTAAAATCGGATGAAGCCTTCATGTCCATCTTGATAAGTGCGGTCATTATGCTGTAGAAAACTCCGGTCACTGCTCTGTGGAAAATGCTCTCTTTTCCGCGGCTCGACTTGATTCCTTCAACAACTTCTGCGCCCTCTTTCCACCGATCGAGCATCTCAAAGACAACCTCCGGCGGATGCTGAAGATCGCAGTCCATGACAACTACCGCGTCTCCCGATGAAAGTTCAAGTCCTGCGAAAATAGCGGCTTCTTTTCCAAAATTTCTCGAAAATTCCGCGCCCTTGACACGGCTGTCCTTCTGCATCATCCGGCAGATTTCAGAATATGTCGCATCCGTTGAGCCGTCGCTTATAAAGATCAGCTCATAGGAAACTTCCTTTTCCCTGAAAAGCTCTGTCAGCACGTTGTAAGTGTTTTCTATATTCTGTTCCTCGTTGTACGAGGGAAGGATTATTGAAAGTTGTGGCACTTTTTTACTCCTGTTTATCCAAGTATTCTTCTGCGTAGTTTGAAAGTGATCTTAGTCCCGTATCTATGTTCTCGGTCTTTACATACATTACCCCGTCGACAACCCTTACGGAATTTCTGCCCGGGAAACTGTCCATTTCAATATACTCCGGGCTGTGGTAGATCTTATCTATCTCTTCGCCCTCGATGATATTGAGCTCCGCCCCGAGATAATATTTGATGAAGTATCCGTAATCGCGGTTCTTGTAGAGAAGGTAATCTCCGTTAAGTCCGATAAGTCCCGATGTCACGGATCCTGTAAGGTCTGCCTCCGGGTACTGGTCGGTGCTCACAACGCCGATCATTGCTACCGGAATGCCCGGATAATAGCCTTCCGTCTGCTCTATGCGGTCGAGAAGTCTCTCACAGTAAGCGTAAGTCCTCTCGTATTTTTTCTGAAGATTTGTGTATCCGATATTGTCGGTGAGCACATAGCAGAATACCAGTACTGCCGCACCCACAGCGACTATCCAAGAAAGAAATACATCTTTTTTGCTTTCCTTATCAGCAGAAAAAATCTCGCCGAATCTGTCGCAGAAAGCTATCATTCCGATCGGGATCATAACCCACTGGAATCTCATTATCGCGTGGTATGTAACATCTCCCGAAACGAACATTACGATGTTCATAGCTGCCGGATAGATACAGCAGAAAATTACCGCGATAAGATATATCCATACCTTCTTAAGCCATCCGTTCTTAACGCTGATCCCGATCAGTGTCACAACAAACGCTGCTGTGATCAGCCCGAGCGCCGCTGCCGCGAACACATTCGGAACGAACACTCCCGACTTAAAGGTGAACGCCGCGAAATCCTTATACATACCCACGATTCCGAATCCCGATGAACCCGCGCCAAGGCCTTCGTTTATGCCCTGGTAAGTATCGAGAGTCTTTCCCTGGATAAGGAGCATGATCTTAAGAACAACGTAGTAGATAACCGCGCCGCCCGCTCCCATGTAGAGGAATTTGAGGCTCTTTAAAATCTTGTCTTTGGTCTTTCCTTCTTCCGCGAAAATGATGCATACGCAGTACATGCAAAGGATGATCACAACCGGAAGATATGCCTGGTACGAACCGAGCGAGAACGCAAGAAGCACCATTCCCTCTATAAATCCGAACTTATATTTCTTTGTAAAATATACTGCGAGCACTCCGCATAGAAGTCCGAGGAGATACCCGTCCATCGTGAAGATATATGCAAATCCCGAAGCAAGCGCGGGAAAAGATGCCATCAAAAGTCCGGTAAATACCGCTGCCGCTTTGCTCTTTAATTCGAGCACGGAAGCCGTTACAGCCGCCGAAAACGCAAGGTAAAGGATCGCGAGAAGACCGATGACCCAGGGCACCGCGAAGTAGCTCGATATTCCGCATGCGGTTCCGAGAAACCATCTGCCCGATGTGATCATGTTCTGGTCAAAATACTCGCTCGCAAGTCCGTCGTGATTCGGCCAGTTGTTGGTGATCACGATCATATGCGCAAGAAGCCCGCCGACGAAAGCCGCAATAAACGCGCTTCCGGGCACGCTCTTCAGCAGATCTTTGATTTTTCCGATGCATTTTGAGAATGTCATCATTTACAGTTCCTCGTTACTCAGATAATCATAAATACATCCGGCTATCTCCTCCGCGCCCCACGGCCAGGGGTGAAGTCCGTCTATTGAATGATCATTCCAGTTTTCTTCGTTTATATCTCCGTAGCTCTCGGCAAGATCGATCATCTCGATCCCGTACTCTTCGGCCACGGCACGCTGCATTTCAAGATATCCTTCTTCGGTTCCGCCTCCGAAATCCTTCTCCATGCACGAGATCATATTTCCATTCTCGTCCTTGTAGAAAGTAATCGGCGGTGAAGCTATGATGATCCGAAGGTCAGGATAGTTTTTCTTAAGCGACTCGATAACGCTTCTCATTGCGCCTTCGTAGGTGTATTCGTCGTACTTATCGGATCCCGCTTTAATCCTCGCGCTGTTGTGATAATCATTCGCGAGGCTTTCGATTATCAGAATATCAACCTTTGAAAAATCAACCTCTGCGAGCTTTGAAACTCTCTCGGGAAAATACTCGGTCGCGCTCTGCCTCACATCGGAAGTCTTCTGATATCTGAAATCGTTCGATACGATCGCCTGCGTAAGAGCAGCTATTGAAAATGCATCCACGCAGTTATCGAGCCTTCCGTCGCGGTCCTGATATGAAAAACAAGTCCCGCCAAAAGATGCGTCAAACACCTCGGTTCCAAGCAGCTGCGAAAGCTGCGAAGCCACCGATCTTTCATCCTGATAATAAGCCATAATGCTGTCGCCCATTATCACGACCTGCGGCGCGTAACTCCTGTTGTCCGCCTTCTCCTTCTTGTAGAAAGATACGAACACAACTGCGAAAATCACCGCCGCTATTATGAATGTAATAATCGTATTCTTCTTCACGTTATCTTTCTTTCGTGATCTTTCCGTCATCCACTCTGTACAAATGGTCGCAACCTTCTATCGTCTGTAGCCTGTGCGCGATAATGATCAGTGTTTTCCTGCCGCGGAAATAGTTGATCGAATCCATGATCGCGGATTCCGTATCACCGTCAAGCGCTGATGTCGCTTCGTCGAGAATAAGAACTTCGGGATCATGATAAAGCGCACGCGCGATTCCGATTCTCTGGCGCTGTCCGCCGGAAAGCCTTATTCCTCGCTCGCCGATCGTCGTCTCAAGCCCTTCGGGAAGAGATTTGATGAACTCGTCAAGCTGCGCTTCCTTGAGAACTTCCCAGAGTCTGTTCTCATCAATATCACTCTCTTCGATACCGAAAGCTACATTCTTTCTGATCGTATCGTCGAGCATGTATATCATCTGCGGAATGTATCCGATGTTCAGAAGAAATCTCCTGTAATCCCTCATCCGGTCGCTTCCGGCCTCAACACCGCGCTGTGTGATGTTCACGCCGTCAACGAGAATATCTCCCTTTTCAGGAATAAGAAGTCCTAAAAGAATATCTACAACTGTACTCTTTCCTGCACCGGAAGATCCTACGATTCCTATCGATTCGCCAACCTTCACTTCGATATCGGCATTTTCAAAGATATGCCTTTCGGTGTTCGGGTAAGCGTAAGTGATTCCCTTTAACGCGATCTCCTTCTCGACAGGGAGCTTTTCAAGATCGTCCTTTGCGAAAGTAAGATCAACTTTGTCATCGCCTATCTCATCCTGAAGATTATCGCTTACATTCATGAAGAAAGGCTCAAGGTACGCGATCGATCCGATCTGGTTGTTTATCCTGTTTACTGCGGGAAGAAGTACAAGCGCCGCAGCCGCAACCGTCGCGAAAACGGAAAGCATGTTTCCGGTCGGCGCGTCAATCACAGCGAGTACGATCATATATCCGATCATCGCTCCTACGCAGACTGTCTCGATAAGGAGCTTGGGAGTGTTGGAGTAAAGGCTGTATTTTTCAACCGCTCCGACGTATCCCTTTCCGACTTCGTTGTATCTGTTCACGAAATACTTCTCGCGTCCGGTGATCTTGACTTCCTTGATGCCGAGAACTATCTGCGAGATCCACTTGAAAAGTCCGCTGTAATAGTTCTGGTTATCGCTTCCCGCTCTGTGCATTACAGGCCTTAACACCTTCTTGATTATGATCATTACGATGAGCATGACCACAGCAAGAATTACGGTCAGAAGACCGCTCTTTATAAGGCAGAAAATAATAACGCAGAGGGAAACTACTCCGTCGGAAAACATCGTGAGAAGCGCGAGGATAAGCGCGTACATGTTGTTCACATCCGATGTGATGCTTCTCTGAACAACAGCCGAATCCGCATTGAGGAAATATTCGTATCCCCTGCGGATATAATTGCGCAACATCCTCTCCGAGGTCCTGAACTGATTTGAGTAAATAAAAGAATATGTCAGCTTATACTGCATATACAGGAAGAGGTTCTTCGCTATATACACAAATATAAGCGCTGACATCGTAAAGATCGAAAATGTCTTGAAATTTTTAAATCCAAGCAGATCATAGACTAGGCCTGTGAACTTTCCGCCCATCACGGCATCCGGATCTATGACTACATTCACCACCTGCACCAGCATTCCGACACCGAGTGTCTGTAGAAAGGCGCCTATGGTCATGATGACGAGAAGCCCCGCCATCTGCCTTTTCTGCTTCTTATCGAGCAGAATATTCAGCTTTTTTAAAATACGCCTCATAAAGCCGCCTTTATCGCCTCGTATAATTCGTCGTAAGTCTCAAATGCAGGAAACTGCGGATAATCCTTCTTGATCGCGTCGGTCGTTCTGAATAAAAAACCCGCCTTACCTGCTTCGATCATTGCAAGATCGTTGAAGCTGTCTCCGCTTGCGATGGTCTCGAAACCGCATGACTGAAGAGCCTTTACGGTTGTGAGCTTTGACTTCTCGCAGCGCATCTTGTACCCGACTATCTTTCCGCTCTCGTCCACAACAAGTTCGTTGCAGAAAATCGAAGGCCATCCCAGCTTCTTCATGAGCGGTTTGGCAAACTGGCTGAATGTGTCGCTGATGATAACGACCTGTGTCAGCTCACGGAGTTTGTCGAGAAACTCCTTAGCGCCCTCCATGGGCTCTATCTTTGCAATAGTATCCTGTATCTCCTTAAGCCCCAGACCGTGCTCCTCAAGAATCCCGATACGGAATTTCATGAGCTTGTCATAATCAGGCTCATCGCGCGTTGTCCTCGAAAGCTCCGGTATCCCCGAATTCTGTGAAAACGCGATCCAGATCTCCGGTACTAAAACTCCTTCGAGATCAAGGCAGACAATGTTCATTTAAGTAATCCTCCAAAGCAAAAATTTATACCGTATTATTTTACCTCAAATACCATTTTCTGTCTATTTTTAAGGAAAATATTCATAAAATCTTAAAAGTGTGGTATCGTTAGACCATGAGCGGCTCAAAGGAAAAAATGTCAAAAATCAAATATCTCATACCAATCTTTCACTTCGTTCTCTCCTTCGTATACGAGAGAACGATACTCATTTTTGCGGATGACGGATCTGTTCTCACAACTGTCGCTAAGGCCGATTTTATAAGCCTCGGCGCCGAGAGAGTGATCGGATATATCATCTCGAAAATCTTTGCGGGAGTGATAATTTTTCTCTTCTGGAGCCTGATCTTTTATATCATTAAAAATTTCAAAGCAGTTCGCGAGATAAAGTTCTTTCTTGTAATCTTCGCGGCGCTCTGCGTTTTTCTCTTATTCATGTGGCCTAACAGCTTTTTCAGAAGCATCGACAACCTGGTCACATATTCCGACGCGCTCAGGTTTTATCCCGACTACTGGCACAGTGCCTACACTTCGTTCGTATACTGCGCTTGCCTGATGTTTTTCCCGATGCCGTTTTCGATATCGTTCCTGCAGTGCGTATTCTTTGTATTTGACCTTGCATATATTTTTATCCGAATAAGAAAAATCTTTCCCGGAAAAAAAGCCGCGCCTTACCTCGTTTTCGCGATCTTTTTCATACCGGAGTGCTTTATTCTGATGAGCGATCCTTACCGCACCGAAATATATGCGCTGACCTGTGTTTTCGCGGTATCAAAGATTCTTCTCGATACGCTTTCAGAGAAAAAATATGAGACAAAAGAACTCGTGCTCCTTTGCGTTTTGATCGCGTTTATCAGCATCTGGAGAAGCGAAGGCATAATCCTCGGTGGATTTATGGTGCTTTTCCTCGTGATACGCGAATGGAAAAACGGAGTGAAAAAGCTCATTCCCTTTATACTTTCATTTGTCATCGCATTCGCTGCTTTCTATGTTCCCCAGAAGATCGGCGATATGAAATATTACGGCAGTGATTACAATATAATCAATTCCTTCGCGGTGCTTCACAACACCTTTAACCGTGAGGATTCAGACCTTACCTACGAGGGCTCCGAAGCCGACATAGCGGCGATAGAAAAAGTCGTTCCGATAGAAGCGCTCAGGCTCTACGGAATGGAGGGCTACAGAAGAAATAACGTGCTAAGCGGCCACCCCGACATCAACCAGTCAATTACTTCCTTCGAAGAAGGAAAAGCATATACCAAGGCATTCAGAAATATCACGATCCACAATCCGAAGGCTTATCTTCTCACCCAGATCGGCATGCTCAAGACCGCTTTCAAGCTCACCGAGAGGGATTATATCGAGAAGATCCACGGCAATATGCCCCTCTCCCGCGATTATCCCGACTACATCTATCTTCCCTGGGAAAGCGGAAGGGCTGACCTTTTTAGTGCGCCCGGAGTAAATGTATGGTATAATAACGAATTGCGGACAAAAATCAGATCGCTTTTCGATTCGGTGCAAACAGGCGTTACCGGCTTTTGCAGGAAGGCCTACATTTCAACACTGATCCTTGTTGCGATTTCATTATTCGAAGTATTTATTCTCATAAAAGAGACTATTTCATTCTTTGCGGGGATTAAAAAAAAGAAGGATAAAAAAGAAATATTTACGAGCTTTACGTTTGCGTTCTTCGCGCTGGCTCTCCTTCTTCAGGCACTCGCAATCGCGATTGTAATGCCTGCCGGAGTAACATCATATTTCAGAACATTTTTTGTCTGCACATTTGTAGTTGATATACTCTTTATTGGAAACAATTCGACACAAAGTACGTGATGTCGAATTGCTTAGAAAAGGTCTAACATAGAAAATGAAGATTGCACTTTGCCTTATTACATGGAATGAAATAGACGGATGTAAGCACGACATCCCGCTGATCGACAGATCGAAATTCGATGAGATCTACTGCATAGACGGCGGAAGCAGTGACGGAACCGTGGAATACCTTGAATCCCAGGGGATTCCCGTTTACCGCCAGACCGCGAAAGGCCTCAATCAGGCCTGCAAGGATGCCGTGGATCACTGTACCAGCGATGCCTTCGTATTCTTCCATCCAAAGGGAAGCGTTCCCGTAAAGGACACTTACAAATTCCGTAAATATTTTGAAGCCGGATATGAATTCGTAGTCGCAAGCCGCATGATGAAGGGTGCGCACAATGAAGAGGATGAGAAATTCTTAAAGCCCCGCAAATGGTTTGTGCTCTGCCTCGGACTTGCCGCAAAGATCTGCTTCAAACGCGAAGGAAACACCGTGTGGGATACACTTCACGGATTCCGCGGAATGACTGT
>JAEEGL014903854.1_pt1 | contig 10675 bp, 6 predicted proteins | sample 9134231 | NCBI WGS metagenome assembly JAEEGL01 (sample SAMN16246548, study PRJNA631951) | gut metagenome | biome: gut microbiome; feature: rumen; material: fiber-attached | host: Bos | place: Iran: Karaj | collected 2018-10 | reverse complement strand
ACATATAAAATATTTCCAATATTTCCCATAATTGGACCTAAGATATTTGAATATTGATTTGCTTCAGTTGCTGCTTGTCTATAAACTTTATTAATTTCATCAAAGCCAATTTGACTTTCTTCTTCATGGCAGAAACTCTTAACGACCTTTAAGCCATTCATCATTTCTTCAACATATCCTTCTTGCTTACCAATAATATTTTGTGTCTTGATGAAATTTCTAGCACTACGACCTCCAATATGTTTAGAAACTAGGAACATTGCTACTGATCCAACAACAACAATTAAAGCTAGCCATACTGATGAAATAAGCATAATAACAAAGACGATAACGAAGGTTAAAAAACACATTGCAATCGTTGGTAAAGATTGAGATATAAATTGTCTGATTGTATCAACGTCGTTTAAATAAACTGACATGATATCACCTTTTGAATTCTTATCAAAATAAGAAACTGGTAAATCTTGCATGTGATCAAATAAACGTTTTCTGATTATATTCATATATTTTTGACCAGAAATTGCCATATATTCAGAATAAATCAAACCAGCTGCAACACTTACTGAATAAGCAATTCCTAATGTAATCATTGAAGTACGAATAGTTTCTAAAAGTTCTGTAGTATCAGCTAAAACTCCTGTATCTATTCCTTCTTCAATCCATTTACTTAATGCATTAACAATTGTTTGAAGTGTTAAAGGTGCAAAAATAGCACCTAAATTATTAAGTAAGATACAAATAAGGGCAACAATAAAACCAAATTTGAAATTCTTCAAATAGTCAAAGAAGATTCTTATAATAGCAGGCTTTTGTTTTTTCATACTACTTACCTCCTATTCTATTTTGAATCTCATAAATTTCTTGATAGATTTTATTAGATTTCAAAAGTTCTTCATGTGTTCCAATGCCATTAATTTTTCCATCATCCATAACGATAATAAAATCAGCATCTTCAACACTGTTTAATCTTTGAGCGATAATAATTTTTGTTGTATTTGGTAAAGTTTCTCTTAATCCTTTTCTAATTAAAGCATCAGTTTTTGTATCAACTGCACTTGTGGAATCATCAAGAATTAAAACTTTAGGATTTTTCAAAATTGCTCTAGCAATACAAAGTCTTTGTTTTTGACCACCTGAAACATTAATTCCGCCTTGTTGAATCATCATTTGATATTTATCTGGGAAACCTTCAACAAATGAACTGGCTTGTGCAATATCACAAGCTTTTCTAATTTCTTCATCGGTGGCGTTTTTATTACCCCATCTAAGGTTTTCAGCAATTGTTCCACTAAATAAAATATTGTTTTGTAAAACCATAGAAACATTCGTTCTTAAAGCTTTTAAGTCATAGTCTTTGACATTAACTCCACCAACAAGAACTTCACCTTCTGTAGTATCGTAAAATCTAGAAATGAGGTTAACCAAGGTAGATTTTGATGAACCAGTTCCACCAACTATACCTATCATTTGTCCGGACTTAATCGTTAAATTTACTCCTTCAAGAGCAAATTTTTCAGCATTTTCACTATATTTAAATGAAACATTTTTGAATTCAACATCACCTGTTTTCATTTCTTCAATTGGATTTTCACGATTTTTAATTGATGGTTCTTCATTTAAAACTTCGCAAATTCTTTTCATTGAAGCAAGTGACATTGAGAACATAACAAAAATCATTGAGAACATATTAATGCTCATCAAGATTTGTGCGCCATATGTAATTAAACTAGAAAGATTACCAACGGTTAAATCTGCAACAACTTTTCCGCTTTCAATTCCTGTAGTTTTTACAATTATTGAAGATCCAATGAGAATAATTAAAAACATTGAAAGATACATAACTGCTTGCATAATAGGAGCATTTAAAGCGACAAGTTTCTCAGCTTTAATAAAATTCTTAGCTAAGTTGTCGCTTGATGTATCAAATTTTTCTTTTTCGTATTCTTCTCTAACATAGGTTTTGACAACTCTAATGCCTCTAACATTTTCTTCTACTGATTCATTAAGTTTGTCATATTTTTGGAAGATGCCTCTGAAAAGTGGCATTGCTCTTAAAGCAATTGTGAATAAGCCAATACTCAATAATGGTATTGTGATAAAGTATATCCAGAATAAATTAGGAGCTAAAATTCCTGCCATGATTATCGAGAAAATTGTCATTAATGGCGCTCTTAAACAAATTCTAATAAGCATTGTAAAGCACATTTGGACAAACCAAACATCGCTATTCTGACGAGTTACTAAGCTTGAAACAGAGAACTTATCGATATTATAAAAAGAGAATGTATTGATTTTTTTGAAGAGATCTTCTTTTAAATTTGATGCAAAACCAACACCTGCTTTTGCAGACATTCTTCCTGCTAGAATTCCACAAGCTAAAGATGCAAAAGCCATTACAATCAATATGCCTGAATAAATTAAAACTGATCTAATCATTTCATCATTTGTTAACGAGTTATTCATGATATCAATCAAATTAGACATGATGAATGGCATAGCGCATTCTATAACAGCTTCTAAAACAATAAAAAACATAGAGAGCCATGCTTCTCTTTTGTACTCTCTAACTGATTTTAATAATGTTTTAAAAATCTCTTTATATGTGATGTCTTTAACTTTTTTTCTCATAGAATTAAATTGTTCTTTAGAACTATTTAATTTTAACGAAAATTTTGAAATATTCAATACATTAAAGGTAAAATAAAAATATAAATAAATAATCGCATGAAAAATGTTAAAAAATGCATTATTTTTAATTTTCACATTTACAAAAGTGTGTATAATTAATTTAGGAGGAAAAAATATGGAAGGTTACATTAGTTGGATGGAGAAAAATCCTAAATGGTTAAAGCTCGTTCTTTGTCTTTGGATTTTAGATATAACATGGGCAATCTTTAGAATTTTAAAAGCAGTCCAAAATAATGATATGGTTCAACTTATCCTCGGTATTCTTTGGATTATCGCTGCAGGTACAATTGGTTGGATTCTTGATATCATTTGGATTATTGTCTACGATTATCCATTCTGGTTTAAATAATCATAAACAAAGAAAAACGAGTTGTGTAAACAACTCTTTTTTTATCTTTAAATTATGTAAAACACTTTAATAACTACTAATTCTTTCTATAAAAATATACTAAAAATCTACTAAATCGCATTATTTAACAAAAAACACTCTATTAAGAGTGCTATTTACGATTGGAGCATGCGAGGGTAGTCGAAACCCCAACATTAGCTTGGGAAGCTAAAGTTTTACCGTTAAACTACGCATGCGTGTTAATGATTATAACACAAAATAATCTAAAGTTTTAGAAATTAGAACCATTGAAGCCCCAATCGATTGTTGCAAAATATGAAATATAGATTCTTGATGAACTAACTTCTAATTGTGAAGATGCAAATTTTGTAACTTCTCTTGTGAAATTTTCAAGTGAATTTTGATTTGCTCCACCAAACATCTTAACTTCAATCATTGCTGCTGGTTCTTTACTGCCTTTGAAATATAATTCTTTGTCATCATCTATTTCAACCATCAACCAGTTTTCGCTTTTGCCTGGAAGCAATTCAATATATTTTCCAAGTCCAGCTTTTAATTCTTCTTTTTTAACATCATCTAATTTTCTATTAGTTTTAACGCAAACAAAAGGCATAGTTTACTCCTTACTCATTAATAAAATGAATAGCTGTTGCAGCATCACCTACTGCAGTAACGATTTGTCTAACATTCTTTGAAATACAATCTCCGATTGCAAATAGTCCTTCAAGATTAGTTTCGAACTTTTCGTTTACTTCGATAAAACCATATTTATTAAGAACATTGAGATCTTTTAAGAAATCTGTTGGTGGAACTTGCCCAACATAGAGGAAGATTCCTTCAACATTTAAATCAGAGAGTTCTTTAGTATTTGTATCTATTAAAGTAACTCCTTCAATTTTTTTATCACCTTTTAATTCATTAATAGATTTAAATTCGATAACTTCGATATTTTTAAAATTCTTTATTTTTTCAATTTCTTTTTTATCAGCTTTTAATTCATGTCTTGTCATGATGTAAACTTTATTACAAATGTTTGCTAAATAAAAAGATTCACTAACAGCACTATTTCCACCACCAACAACTAAAACATCTTTTCCTTTATAGAAATTACCATCACAAGTTGCACAAGTGGAAATTCCTCTTCCCATAAATTGATCTTCTTTTGGAAGACCTAGTTTTCTAGATTTTGTTCCTAAAGCAAGAAGAACTTTTTTAGCGTAAATAGTTCCTGAATATGCTGTATCTAATGAGAATATTCCATCTTTTTTTGAAATTCCTGTAATTTCATCATAATTAACATCAATATTAAGTTCAGTTAAATTTGAATTAAATTGCATAGCTAAATCAGCCCCGTTAATTTTCGCATAACCAGGGTAATTTTCGATTTCATAAGCATTAACAACATTGCCACCTACAAAATTCTTTTCATATAAAGCAAAGTTAATGTTTGCTCTTTTTGCGTATATAGCGGCAGTAATTCCAGCTGGACCAGCACCTACAATAACAAGATCTAAAACATCCATAAATAAAAAACCTCAATTAGATTGTAAAGGCTAATTGAGATATTCGCAATTAATTTACTTTTTAATACAATTAAAATTTAATTTTAGAATCAATTAAATTCTCTATTTCTTCAATAGGCTTATTTAAAGAAACAGCAATTTCGTTATAAATATTTCTCTTAATTTCTTTTAAGAAAGATTCATCTGTAAAGGAAAGACTCTTCTTTTCATCACGGAATTCAATCTTCTTCTTTTCAAAGGATTTAATAAGTCTAAAAATCTCAATAGGATCTCCAGAAGAATATAGTTCTTTAAATTCAGTTTTTCTTACTTTTGGATTCGTATACCAAATTGTTTCTATGCTTTCAATTTTAGTTAACAAATCTTTAATTTGCTTTTTGCTCATCACTTCTCTAAAGCCATTTTCCTGCTCAGCAGGAACAAAAATCTTCATAGATTCGTTAGTTGAAAAACATGGTTGCAAAACATAATACGTTTTTAATCCAGCACCATAATCTTTTTCTTCGATGGCTATTATTTCACATACTTTGCCACTTTTATTTACGATTTTTTCACCGACTTTATACATATTTGCATTTATAGTTTAACATAAAAATTGCTGTTTTTCTAATTTCAAAAAAATGAAAAGTTAATTTTTAATAATATTTTATTATTTTTAATACATATTTAGTGCTTATTTATAATAAGAAAATATAAAAAATGCTTGCTTAATTTTTAATTACTATGCTATATTATTTAAGCGTTTTTAAAACGCTGTTCATACAGTATCTGTAAGTAATCTTACATTTACGACGAGGTGGACCAGTGGTGTAGCGGTTAACATGCCACTCTGTCACAGTGGAGACCGCGAGTTCGATTCTCGTCTGGTCCGCCATTTTTTTATCAGATGGTCCGATAGCTCAGTAGGTAGAGCAATGGACTGAAAATCCATGTGTCCCCAGTTCGATCCTGGGTTGGACCACCACTTATATTAAAAAGATAGTTTATCTATCTTCTAATAACATTAAAAGCAGGTTTTGAAACCTGCTTTTAATTTTACTAACTAGTATATTACCAGTAATTATTTAGTCTTTTTTAAGTTAATTTTCTTAAGATGCCAGATATCTTTATTATATTGTTCAATTGTTCTATCGCTTGAGAAATATCCACTCTTTGCGATATTAATTAAACAACTTCTTGCCCAAGCATCTCTATCTTGATAGTATTTATCAATTTTTTCACTTGCTTCTAAATATGCATCAAAGTCAAGGAGGATGAAGTATTCATCATTATGATTCATAATTTCATCAAAAATTGATCTAAATCTATCTCTAATTCCTTCACACCATGGGCCAACAAATAATGAATCAAGGACTCTTCTTATATCTTCATTTTCGTTATAAACATCCCATGGACTATATCTACCACTTCTCTTGAGTTCATCAATTTCATTAACTTTTAAACCGAAGATAAAGCTATTGTCATCTCCAACTCTTTCATTAATTTCGACATTTGCTCCATCAAGAGTTCCAAGTGTGATAGCACCATTCATCATAAATTTCATATTTGATGTTCCTGATGCCTCTTTACCTGCTGTAGAGATTTGTTCAGAAATATCTGTTGCAGGAATAATCATTTCAGCCATTGAAACACCATAGTTTTCAATAAATACAACTTTCATGAATCTGTTAACTTCTGAATCGTTATTAATAACATTAGCAACAGCATTGATTAAGTTAATAATATTTTTAGCAAATACATAACTTGGAGCAGCTTTAGCACCAAAGACAAATGTATGTGGAGTCATCTTGAATTTAGGATTTGATTTAATTTCATAATAGTAATGAATGATTCTAAATACATTTAATAATTGACGTTTATAGGCGTGTAATCTCTTAATTTGAGTATCGATAATTGAATGTGTATTAATTTCAAGGCCATATTTCTTCTTTGCATATTCTGCAAATCTGATTTTGTTAAGATGTTTAACTTTTCTTAAAGCATCAAGAGTTTCTTTGTCATCTTTAAATGCTAAAAGTTTTTCTAAATCATCTGGGTTTTTTCTCCATGAAGTGCCGATTTTGTCATCAATTAATTTAGAAAGTTCTAAGTTGCTGAACATTAACCATCTACGTTGTGAAACACCATTTGTTTTGTTATTAAATTTTTCTGGGAAATATTTATAGAATTCTTTAAATGTTTCACGTTTTAAGATTTCAGTATGTAAAGCAGCAACACCATTAACTGAGAAAACTGTGAAAATAGCTAAATTTGTCATTCTAACCATTCCATCAGAAATAATCTTCATGTTATATTGCTCATTTTCTGGAATATCATTTTCATTCATCCAAATAAGTGATCTACGATTAATTTCTTCAATAATCATATAACATCTTGGAATTAAATCTTTAATATATTGAACTGGCCATTTTTCTAATGCTTCAGGCATGACTGTATGGTTTGTATATGCAATGCAATTCTTAACGACATCCCAAGCTTCATTCCATCCAAATCCTTGTTCATCCATTAAAATTCTCATAAGTTCTGGGATTGCTAAAATTGGATGAGTGTCATTAAGTTGGAAAACAAAAAATTTTGGTAATTCGTGTAAATCATCATGGTTATGTAAATAACCTCTAATTACACTCTTAAGACCAGCACTAACAAAGAAATATTGTTGTCTTAATCTTAAAATTTTACCTTTTTCTGTTGTGTCGTCTGGATATAAACCATGGCAAAGTTCATTAAGTTGAATTAAGTATTCATTAAATGACATATGCTTTGGTAAATTTTCTTCACTTGCTTGAGCTTTCCAAAGTCTTAAATTATTTGCGATTCCATTATCATATCCAACAATTGAAACATCATATGGACATGCATTAACTTTTGTTGAATTTACTGTTCTAATTCCATATCCACCATCAGGTTTAAGATATGTTTCAGCATTTCCATAAAATTCGACATCTACTGAGTGTTTTGGTTTTCTAACTTCCCAAACAAATCCATTTTGTAACCATTGATCTGGAAGTTCGATTTGTTTTTCGTTAACAATTTTTTGTCTGAAGAAACCATATTCATATCTAATACAATTTCCATGACCTGGATAGCCAAGTGAAGCAATTGAATCTAAGAAACATGCGGCAAGTCTTCCTAAACCACCGTTTCCTAAACCTGCGTCAGCTTCCATGTCTTCAAGTTCGCCAATATCAATTCCTAATTCATGAAGTCCATCTTTACAAATATTATAAATTCCAAGATTCATCATATTATTTGTAAGAAGTCTTCCGATTAAGAACTCCATTGAGAAATAGATTAATTGTTTGCCATTATGAGCATTGATATATTCATGAGTTGTACGCCAATTTGCACCAGCGTAATCTCTAACCATTTCACCTAAAATATCGTATTGTTCATAGATATGAGCTGTCTCAGGTCTACGACCATATTTTGCTTCAATTCTAGAGATATATTCTTTCTTAAATTCTTCCTTATTCTTAAAAATCATTGCAAAATCCCCCTTTTTTTAACGATTTTATTTATCTTTCTCACTGTTAGAATGTGCATATTTGAAGATACATGCAGCAAATCCAGCAAGCTTAATTACAATCTTATGTGGTCTTCCTTCTGGTCCATAATAATAGGACATATATTCACCACCATTATATGCGTTTGTACCTCCATAAACATCTTTATCAGAGTTAAAGATTTCAACATAAGTTCCTTCACGAGTAACCCCAATTTCATAATTTTCATAATAATTTGGAGTCATGTTATAAACAAATACTAAGTGAGAATCTCCGACTCTTCTTTCAAATGCATAAATTGAATCTCTAGCATTATCAACCATCAGCCAATTGAAATGAGCTGGATTATGTTCTTCAAAATGCATTGCAGGTTCACTCTTATAAATAAGATTTAAATCTCTAACTAAACGTGAAACTGAATCATGTTTTGGATATCTCTTTAAATCCCATGGAAGTGATTTTTGTTCATTCCATTCGTCCCAACTTGCAAGTTCATTGCCCATAAAGTTGAGTTTTTTACCTGGATGACCAAATTGATATGTGTAAAGATTTCTAACAAGAGCAAATTTGTTGTTATAATCGCCCCACATCTTATTTAATATAGTACCTTTTCCATGAACTACTTCATCGTGTGATAAAGGGAGCATGAAGTTATCGCTATAAAAATATGCCATAGAGAAAGTTAATTTATTATGATCATAAGATTTATAAATTGGATCAAGAGCATAATATTTTAATGTATCATTCATCCAACCTAAATCCCACTTATAATCAAAGCCAAGGCCACCATATTCTAAAGGTTTTGTAACTCCTGAGAAATCAGTAGAATCTTCGGCTATCATCATGATTTCTGGATGTTCATAATGTAATTTTCCATTTAATCTTTTAATGAATTCTACTGCTCCTTCATTAGCGCCATTATTTTTATTGCCATCCCAATACAAGATGTTACTAACAGCGTCGACTCTAATTCCGTCAAAATGGAAATATGTTAAGAAATAATTCATCGCACTGATTAAGAAACTTCTAACTGGATCTTTTCCAAGATCAAATTGATAGCTTCCCCATGGTGAAACTCTATGTTCGTTGCTATATTCATACATTGTTGAACCATCAAATTCAACAAGTGACCATGGATCTGTTGCAAAATGAACAGGAGCAAAATCCAAAATGACACCAATTCCAGCTTGGTGCAATCTATCAACAAATGACATAAGTTGGAATGGATTTCCATAACGTGAATCAACGCTAAAGAATCCAGTTGCTTGATATCCCCAACTTCCATCAAATGGATATTGGCAAATTGGCATGATTTCAACATGAGTGAAACCATTATCTAATATATAAGGAATAAGGTAATCGGCAACTTCTTCATATGATAAATTTCTATCATCAACTTTGCCTTTCCAACTTCCAACATGGATTTCATAAATACTAAGTGGTTTATCAAAGTTACGTGTTCTTGATTTTAAGAACTCTTCATCATGCCAAGCAAAGTTTTCAATATTGAAAAGTCTTGAGCATGAACCAGGTCTATATTCACTTAAGAATGCATATGGATCTGTCTTATCAACATATTCACCTTTTGCGTTTTTAAAGTGATATTTATAGAATGAGTAATTGTGCAAATTCTCGATGAAAACTTCAAAAACCCCGCAATTCTCAACTTTTTTCATTTTATTTGCACCATAATCCCAGTTGTTAAAATCACCAATAACACTGACATCTTCGGCAAGTGGAGCATAGAGTCTAAAGACAACACCATCGACTAATCTCTTACGTTTAGCCTTCTTTGTTCTTGTAGGATCTTTTTTTAAAGGAACGTCAACTTCAACTTCAATCTCTCTTTGTGTGAAATGTGCACCAAAGTATTCATAAGCTTTGGTTGTTTGGCCATAAAGAAAGTCATTAATAAAATTTGAATCCATATTTTATTTCTCCATTTCACCTAAATTATATGCTTTTCATATAGTCAATAAAACAAAAATCGCAAAATGACACGAATTTACATTTCTTTTCTGTAAATTTTACATTTCAAGTTTTCATTTTTACATTTGTTTAACACTATATTTTTATTAATAAAAATATTATAATGATAAGGATTTTTTATTAAAGGAGATATAGATATGGCAAAAGTAATGTCAGTAAATTGTGGATCAAGTAGTTTCAAATTCAAGCTCTACGAGATGCCAGAAGAAAAAGTAATTTGTAATGGTATAGTTGAAAGAATTGGCCATGAAGATGCAATTTTTACAATTAAATACAATGGTGAAAAAATCACCAATATCGTACCAGTTAAAGACCATGGTGTCGCCGTTCAAATCGTTATTGATAAGATGCTTGAAATGAAAATCATCGAATCAATCGATGAAATTAAAGCAACAGGACATAGAATAGTTCAAGGTGGAGCTTATTTTGATCGTTCAGTTCCTTTTGATGAAGATACATATAAAAAGATTGAAAGTTTAATTCCACTTGCACCACTTCATAACAAAGCACACTTAACTGGTTTTGATGCTTTCAAAAAAGTTCTTCCAAATACACCTGCAGTTGCAGTTTTTGACACTGCTTTCCATCAAACTATGGCTCCTGAAGACTATGTCTTCCCAATT
>JAEEGL013833358.1_pt1 | contig 10675 bp, 7 predicted proteins | sample 9134231 | NCBI WGS metagenome assembly JAEEGL01 (sample SAMN16246548, study PRJNA631951) | gut metagenome | biome: gut microbiome; feature: rumen; material: fiber-attached | host: Bos | place: Iran: Karaj | collected 2018-10 | reverse complement strand
CTATTGATATTTGAGTTTTAAAGTAATTGACTTGTCTTTCATAATTTATTTTTCCTCTATTTAAATTTTCTCTATAATCTAAATTATTTATATATTGGTCAAATGAATAATGTCTATATATGAAATATTTTTTTAAATAAAGTGGTATGTTTAATAAAATATTATGGATTATGTTTTTTTTTGGTTCTGAAAATATGTTTATTTTACCTTTTGATACACTTTTTCTTTTATTGTTTTGAGATATTAATTTTTCTCTTGTAGGTGGTTTTGATTTCTCTTTGGAAATCATTTTTTTTTGTTAGTCTGTTATTATTGATTTGAAATATAAAAATTAAATGTTTATTTTATATTAAGAATGAATAAAAAATTTTTATCAATAACAAAGAAAAATTATATAAAAATTAAACTTATTTTATTATATTTTTTTTATTTTTATATTTCTTAATTATTATTAAAAAATTATAATAATTAAATTAATAATTTAAAAATTATTATTCTTACTTCTATTTCTTTTATGATTCAAATTAGTATTCATTGAATTATAATTATTTTCCTCATCCTCACATCTAAAATCCAATAAATTAATTTTATCTCCATTTCCAAAATTATATTGATTACTATAATTATCATTATTAATATTACTATTATTATTATTATCTAAATAAATAATATCACATTTTTTTTTTCCACATTCACCTAATTCTCTCAACCAAATAGGAACTTTTTGTGATTGACTATCTAAATACTTAACTAACTTACTAAAAACCATAGTTTCACTTCCATCAATAAAAGTAATAGCTTTACCTTTTTGTCCAATTCTCCCAGTTCTTCCAATTCTATGTATATAATCTTCAATATTTGTAGTCATATCATAATTAATAACAACATCAACTTTAGTAAAATCTAATCCTCTTCCAACGACATCAGTAGCAATTAAAATTAAAGTTTTTCCATTTGTAAAATTCTCAATTGCATATTTTCTTTGATCTTGACTTTTATCTCCATGAATACAAGAAATATTATATTTTAAATTATATAAAAATTCTCCTATTTCATCAACTTTAATTTTAGTTGATACAAAAATTAAATATTTACCTAATTTTTGTTTAATTAAATTAAGTAAAGTTAAATTTTTATTATTTTCACTTACATATATAAATTCATGTTCAATTTGTTTTGGACTTTGAATTATAGGTTGAATAAAATAAAAATCTTTTAAATAATTTTTTGCAATTTCTTGAACATCATTTGCAAATGTTGCAGAAAATAATAAATTTTGTCTATGAAATTTATCAGGTAAAAAATTATTAATTATCTTATCTAATTGTGGTTTAAATCCCATATCTAACATTCTATCACCTTCATCTAATATTAATGATGAAATCATTTTAAGTGATATTAAATTTTTTTCTAATAAATCAATTAATCTTCCTGGTGTTCCAATTAAAATATCACATCCTTTATTTAATTCTAAAATTTGATTTTTTTTTTCAATACCACCATAAACACAAACTGATCTTATTCCAGTTTTATAACACATTTTTTTACTTTCTTTATTAATTTGAATTGCTAATTCTCTAGTTGGTACTAATATTAAACTTAATGGATAACATAAAATATTTTTCTTATAAAAATTATTATTAAAATTATTATTAAAATTATTATTAAAATTATTTTTATTATTATTATTATCATTTTGATTTAAAAATGGATTTTTTGGAGTTCCTTTTACTAACATATTTCCTATTAAAGGAAATAAATATGCAATTGTTTTACCACTTCCTGTCTCTGCACATGCGACTATATCTTTTCCATTTTGCATATATGGTATTACTTCTTTTTGTATTGGAGTTAAATATTTAAATTGTAATTTACATATATTTTCCCATAATTGAAATGGTATACCGTTAAAATTTTTAAATTCTTTTGGTTCTGATTTTTTTATTGTCATTTCTTTTCTTTGTAAAGTTTCTGTTGATAAATATGATACTTTAAATTGAATGGATTCTAATTCTTTTATATTTGGTTTTTGGATTTTTAATTTTGATATGTGTTCGTTAAATAATTGTTCTTCTTCTGTGTATGAAAAGGAATTTTTATTTCTTCCATCTCGAGTAAACCAGGATTCGTTGTTTGATTTTGTATTGTTTGAAAATATTGATTCGATATTTTGAGTTTTGAAAATATTGTTGGATTTATCTTTTTCATACATTTGTTTAAAATGTTAAAAAAGTCAAATTTAAATGATTTTATATTTAAAAATTAGAAGACAAAATTAAAAATAAAATTTATTTTAATTTTTTGTATAAATATTATTGTGTTAAAATAATATTTTTTTTTAAAAAAAATATATAATAATTAATATTATCTTAATTGGAAAATCAATTATTTTGATTATAAAAAAATAATTAAAATATGTCTTATCAATCGAATTCAAATTGTGAATCTTTATTTGAATATTTTGAAAATAAACTTTTTATTCCAAATATATATGATAATGCTTTAAACTTTTTTTTTAAGTTGGAATTTAGTTTTTTATCAGGGAATTCAGATTATATTGATTTAATTACATTTCAATCTTATTTATATTTACCTTTTTTATTTTCAGAAAGATTATTTTATGTATTTTCTAATAATAAGAAGTTATTAATTAAAGATTCTTATTTAAAATATATTTATATAATTTTCTTTGGAACTCAAGAAGAAAAAATTAAATTATTATTTAATTTTCTTTCATTTAAAAATGAATTAATCAATAAAAATGATATAAAAATATTTCTTAATAATCTTATTCTTGATTTATCATCAAATTTTGATGATTACGAAAAAGATATACAAATATATATTGATTATATTTTTTCATTTTCAAATAAAAAAGATAATTTAAATTATGAAGAATTTAAAAATATTTTATCGAATTATGATAGTGGTTTATTTTATATTTTTTATTTATATTTTTTCAATTATAAAAAATTCAATAATGAAATTTTATCATTTTTAAATAACTATTTAATAAAACAAAATAAAAAAAATACAAGTATAACATTTTCAAAAACAAATTTAGACTTTTCTACAACAATTACAAATAGTGAAATTCATATTGAAATTGATAAAAATAGTACAATAAAAAAAATACCTCAAAGAAAAACAAGTACATTTAAAGTAACAAGAAAAGAAATAAACATAATTAAAAAAATTCAAATAAATTTATTATCAATTCTAAAAAATATTTTCTTAATAAAAAATAATTTAATAAAAGATTCAGATAATCAATTAAAAAATGATAATGAAGAAAATGAATATTCAGATGATGATTCATTAGATGAATTAAATAATTTTGAAAAAGAAGTTATTCAAGTTAAAACAAATACTTTTTCAGAAGATATTGAAAATTTTTTAAATACAGAAAGTGTTTTTTCTCCAATAACAAATAACTCAAAAAATTCAAATAAATTAAAAAGCCAAATGACTATATCAAGTTATAATTCAAAAATTAATAATAATGATTTAAATGAATCTGATTTTATTCTTGTTCAATTTAAACCTTCTAATCTAATTAATCAATTTTATTATATTTTATTTACTGATTTTTTAATTTTATTTACTGATAAAAAAATATATTTAATTCCATATAAAAGACTTTATAGTAATTATTTAATTGATGTTAAAATTAATGATAATGATTATTTATGTTTAGATTTTATTTCTTGTATTAATGATTTTTCATTTAGTTTATATTTTGAAAATCAATTTAAATTATCATATTTTCAAAATATATTTTTACCAAAAAATAAAATTCCTTATTTAAATGATTTATATACATTATATGAAAAAGAAATAATAGGAAAAGGAACTTTTAGTAAAGTATATTTATGTAAAAAATATTCAAATAATCAAATATATTGTATAAAAGAATTAGATAGACATTTTAAATGTGAAAATCCATATTTAAATAAAAAATATATAAATAAAGAAATTGATATATGTGAACATTTATTAAAGAAAATAAAATATAATTCAATAATTCAATGTGAAGATATTTTTGAAACAAAAGATAAAGTTTACATAATATTTACATATTATAATCAAGGAAATTTAAATGATTTTTTTCAAAAATATTATTCTTTTTCATTACATTGTATGAATAATGACAGAATAAAAATAATAGATAATATATTAAATCAATTAATTTCAACATTAAAATATATTGAAAAATTTGGTATAACTCACAGAGATATTAAACCAGAAAATATTTTAGTAACATATAATTCAAATTTAGATTTAAAAATACATTTAATTGATTTTGGATTTGCTGATGTTGGTTTATATAATCAAGAAATGAATTCTTGTATTGGTACTTTAGTTTTTACTGCACCTGAAATTATAATGACTAATTGTTATTTTAGAAATGTTGATACTTGGTCTTTAGGAATTTTGGCTTTTTATTTATTATTTGATAATTTTCCTTTTGATATTACTAATGAAGATAATGATTTAGATTGTGTTAAAAGAAAAATTTTAGAAAATGATTTTTCTTTTCCTTATAATAGAATTGATAAGAATAAATATGATAATAAAATTAGAAATTTGATTTTATTTTGTTTAATTAAAGAAAAAAATAAAAGACCAAGAATTTCTAAAATTGATTATATATAATTAATGATTGTATCTAAGGGAATGAAAATATATCATTAATTGTATTATAGTTAATAATTTAGAATAGATTTTGATATTCCTTTATGTTATATATATGTATTTCAATAGCCTATTATGCTTTATAAAATTATTATTTTATTATAAATAAATTAAATTAAATTAAATTACATTATATTTTTTTAAATTAAATAAATTATTAAAGATTTATATAATTTAAGCTTTAAATAAATAATAAAAAGGGAATGAAGTTAATATTTTTTAGTAAACTTATTATGAATTTAGTTTTGAAAATTCTTATCATCTTTAAGTAATCTATAATTTTCATTATTATCTTAAATATATAAAAAAATCCTTTTATTCTACAATAATTAATTTCTTTCATTAAAAAATAAAAAATACATTTTTTATTTTAAAAAATTAACTTATAATAAACATCTTATATTTTTTTTTCTTATATTATTTATTTAATAAATGAGTAAAAATTATTTGCCAACATTACATGATAAAATATCATATGATATTGATGAAGAAAATAGAATAAGTTCTCAATCAGATAAGAATGAAATAGAAAATGAAATAGAAAATCTAACAGAAAATGAAAATGTAACAGAAAATGAAAATATAATAGAAAATGAAAATGAAACAATAAATGACGAAGAAATAAAAACTCCAATCTCAATAATTAAAAAAGAAATAAAAGAAACCACAAATCAATATCTCCCATTAAACAACATATATTGTTCATTACATCAAAGAGATTATTTAAAATTTGATACAAATTCATTTCAAATAATATGTACAAAATGTATTGAAGAAGGAAAAGAAAATAATTTAAACTTTTCAAATACAAATATAAATATAAAAAAAGAAAAAAAAACTTTTGATGAAGAAACAATAACATGTATAAATCATAATGATAAAAAAGGAAGTTTTTATTGTGATCAATGTAAAGAATTTATATGTAAATTTTGTTTTGCTGAAGAACACAGAATGCATAAATGTCATTTACCAAAAATTATTTCTGATGAGTTTAAAACATATATTAATGATTCAATTAATAATACTGAAAAATTAAAACCAGTTTTAGATAATGCAATTGAAGAAGTATCTAAAATTTATTCTAATTTAAAAGTACAAAAAAATGATATTATAAAAGTTCCTTCAACTTCAATTTCTAATATAACTTTGAATAATAAAAATCAAATTAATGAATTTTTAAATAAATTTATAATTCTTCTTGATAATTTAGATAATGATGTTAATACAGATTATGAAAGACATAATAGAATAAAAGAAAAAATACAAGTTTATCTTAAAGAATTAGATGAAATATCTAAAAAAATTATAAATGAAGATAATTCTTTAAATAATTTCCAATTATGTATTTATCATAAAAAATCAAAAGAAAAAATAACAGAAATTTTAAATTTTATTACAAATTCATTTAATTTTCTTGATAATAAATTAAAATCATTAATAGAAAAATGTGAAACAACAAAACCAAATTTATTAAATGATATAACATTATTAAATAAATCACTTTCAAATTATGAAAATACATCAATGTCATCAATTTTAACAGGACAAGCATCAAATAGTATTTTATTAAGAAGATTTATACGTTTTATTCATTCAGAAATAAAATTTTTTAAAAACACTTCTATAGTAATTAAAAGTAATTCTCAAATTTTTTTATCAGGCTTATCAATTTGTGGTATTTATACTTCAAAAAAAAAAAGAAATGATCCAAATAATATTAATACTAATTTATTAAATAAAAGTTCACTTGATATTCAAGTTAACTTATTTGATTATGATATTGAAAAAGGAATTAAAGGAGATAATATTTTTATAGAAGATTTTAAAATTTATGAAGTTATTGATAGAAATGATCCTTCACAAATTATTTATTTTTCTAAAGGAGTTAAATTTTATGCTGAACAAAATTATTTAATTACTATTGAAAATATTTCTAGTAATAGTTATTGTGATTTATGGGTTGGAAATATTGGAAGTGTTAATCAAAATCATCAACAAAAAATTAAGTGTCATAATACTGATACTGAATTTATTTTTCAGGAAACTAAAGGTATTCAAACTGATTTTGATGAATTTAATTCTGGGATTATTGAAGGTATACTTTATTCAAAATATTAAGTTTTTTTTTAAAAATATCTTTTTTATTTTTTTATTTAAATGTTATTTAAATTATTATAAATCTTCATAATCAATTTATTATAAAAAAAAATAATAGGTAAACTATAATATTAATTTATTAAATATTATTTATAATAAAAAAAAAAAATTAAAAATAAAAAAAACAAAAAATAAAAAATAAAAAATACAAAATTAGAAAAAAAAATTTTTTAAAACAAAAAAAAAAAAATATAATACAAAAAAACACAAAAAAAAAAAAAGAAAAAAAACTAAAAAAAAAAATTACATTTCATTCCTTTATTAATGTATTAAAAAATATTAACGATATATATCTCTTACAATCTTCTACCTCTTCTCCCACCTTTCCTCCTAGTACAATCAGTAGGTATAGGAGTAACATCTTCAATTCTTCCAATTTTCATTCCTAACCTAGCAAGAGCTCTCATAGCAGCTTGTGCTCCTGGTCCAGGAGTTCTCGAATCAATACCACCTCTACCTCTTAATTTAATATGAATAGCATCAATACCTAATTGTTTTAATCTAGTAACAACATCAGCAGCAGCCATCATAGCAGCATATGGTGATGACTCTTCTCTATCAGCTTTAACTTTCATACCACCTGTTACACGAACATATGTTTCACGACCTGATAAATCTGTAACATGTATGAATGTATCATTAAATGTTGCTAAGATGTGACATACTCCAAATGTATATATTCCTTCTGTCTTTTCTGGTCCTAAATATTGTACTTTTTGAGCTGCTGCTTCTTCTCCTTCTTCTGCTTTTTGAGCTTTTGTTTTTCCTTTTGCTTTACTCATTTTTTTTTTTTTTTTTTTTTGTATCTAAATTAAATTTTTTATTTATTTTTTTAAATTAATTTTTTTTTTTTAAAAATTAAAATAAAATTTATTTTTTTTTTTTTTTTTTTGAATAAATTTTTTTTTTTTTTTTATTTTAAGATTAAATTTTTATTTTTTTTTTTTATTTAATATATATAAAATTTTTTAATAATAAATGACAGATAAACCAAAAGAAAAATGGATGGATGATATTCAAAAGTTTAATTTACCTAATGCGAAAATATTATATTTAATTTATTATTTATTTGGTTTAAAACAAATTGATTCTGAACAAAAAAAAAAATTAAAAGAATTTGTTATATTAGAAAATCCAAGTATATTTAATGCTTATAAAAAATTTGAAAAAAATCCTAATTTATCTGAATTAGGAAATGAATTTAAAAAAATTTATAATGGTTCTATTAATAAAGATTATTCTAAAAGTATTATTCATAAAGCTTTTGAAAGTACTTTTAAAAATGTTCCTCAAAATGAAGATGATGATGAAAGTAATGATGATGATAATGAAAATTCTGATGATAAAAAAAAGAAAAAAAAGAAAGATAAAGATAATTCAGTTGAAGATTCTGAAAGTAAAACTTTTATTACTAAAGCTATTGGGAAAATGAAGAGAAATAATGATAGTAGTGATGATGATGATTAATTTAAGATAAAAAAAGGTTTTTTTGTTATAAATTTTTTCTATTTTTTATATTAAATTTAAAATAAAATATTTAATTCAAAGATATAAGAAAATGAAGAAAAAATATTTATAAATTACTATTATTTAATATTTAAATATTTTAATAGATTTAATATTCAAATTAATTGGATAAAAATTCAAAAGAAAAACTCATTTAATAAAAGAATATTCTGATATATTAAATAAAATAGTAATAAAGTATTTAAAATATTTCATCATTTTTAGATATAGAGAAATAAAAATTAATAAGAATTCAGATAATATTAAAATAAATAATTAATTATAACTTAAATAAATTATTTAATATATGTTTTTTTTATTTTAAAAATTAATTAAATATGATAAGAAATCGTCCTTATTTTCCAATAAAAAAGAAACCAGATCCTGTAATAAAAATAGGAATAAATAATGAAACATTAGCATATTCAGATAAAAATATAGATCCAAATTTAAATTTTTTAAATCGTTATTTTACTGATGAAGAAAGAAAAAAATATGATAATTTAAAACGTCAAAAAGAAGAATTTAAATATTTATCAAAGAAATATGAAGAAACAAATAATAAAAATCCAAATATAGAAAAAAAGAAGATATATGTTGATCATATATCAGGAAAAATAGGACAAGAAAATAGAGAAATAGAATTTAATAAATATCAACAAAATGGATCTTTATTAACAACAGATCAAATTAGATTTCAAAATATAAAAAATGATAATATAAATTATAATGGATATAATATTATAAATAATAATATTTTAGGTATAATATATAATTATTTATATTATAGGATTTTGTAATCCAAATCAAAAATTTCCAAATTCAAGTTATAATAATACTTATTTAGGTAAACAATTACCTAATGAAAATATTGGATTTACTCCTGAAGAATATGAAGAATATTTAAGATTAAAAAATAAAATTATGATGAATAAAGAAAAAGAAATGAGAGGACATTTAATTAATATGAAAGTTAAAGGAAATAATAATAATTTAAGTAATAAAGTAATTAATAATAATGAAGATAGAATTAATAGAGAAATAGAATATAATAAAAATATTAATAATTTAATATTAGAACAAAGAGATTTAAATAATCAGCAAATTAATTATTTTAATAATAAAGATTATGAAAATGAAAGTAAAAGACAATATAATATGTATTTAAATGAATTAGAAAAAGAAAAAAATAAAGAATTAAATAATAAATTAAATGAAGAAGAATATTTAAAATATAAAGAAGAATATAATAAAAATATGATAAAAAATCCAGAAATAATAAATCAAATAAATAATGAAGAATTAAATTACAATCAACAATTAAAACAAATCAATAATTATAATATTCCAATTAATCAAAATAATATAAATGAAGAATATAAAAAAGAACAAATAAATCAACAATTTAATAATATTACAAATATAAATAATAATGATTTAGAATATATTAATAAAAAAGAAAATATAAATAATGAAATAAATACAAATAAAGAAAATATACCTTATAATGAAACAATTCCAAATATTAAAAAAGATGATAATATAAATTTAAATGAAATGTCAAAATATGAAAGATTACAATTTGAATCTTATTTAAGAGAAAAAGAAGGAAACAATTTTAATCCTGAACAATTAAAAAATTATGAATTAATTTCACAAGAACAACCAAAACAAAAATTAAATAATATTGAAGATGAAAAAAAATTATTATTATCATCACAAAATATAATAAATAAAAGAGATGATGTAATTATTAAAGATCCTTACACAACTAAAAGTTACAATATAGGAAATACAAATTTAGAAAAAAATATTATTTCACATACAAATAATCATCACTATCACAAAACATTTAATAATTGTTTAGTTAATGGAAATAGAATAATTTCAGGTAGATTACAATATGCAGGAAATAAAATTATAGGATAATAAATTTTTATTTTTTATTTTTTTTAAAATTTTTTATTATTTTAAAAATTTATTATTTTAAAAATTTATTTATTTATTTATTTATTAGTAACTTAATTTTTATTATTTTTATTTTTATTATTTTAAAAAAAAAAAAAATTTCTATAAATTGAATTTAAAAAATTAAATATTACCTTCCAAAAATATATAATAGTAGCATCATTTTTATTATATCCTTCATAATCTGTATTGCTTTCCCAGTCATCAACGTCTATTTTATTAAAACCAGAAATCAAATACTTTTATTAATTTTAATATTGATATTGAAAAATTGATAAAGTATAGATATATTTATATAAAGATTCATTAGTAAATCTTTTAAAAATTTGATAATTAATGAAATTTATTT
>JAEEGL011960620.1_pt1 | contig 10675 bp, 7 predicted proteins | sample 9134231 | NCBI WGS metagenome assembly JAEEGL01 (sample SAMN16246548, study PRJNA631951) | gut metagenome | biome: gut microbiome; feature: rumen; material: fiber-attached | host: Bos | place: Iran: Karaj | collected 2018-10 | reverse complement strand
GCCCATCAGGGACATCGTGCCGTTCGCGTTCTCGTGATAGATGGAGAAGTATTCACCCTGGAGGGCACGGCCGGTGTTGATGGTGACACGAACCTTGTTCTCATTCTTCGGCTCGATCTTGTTTCCGTTGACGTCATAGAAGCTGATGTCGACCGCGACTGCATCAACAACGATGCGGCCGGTGTTCGACGCCTGCCTTGCAAGCTCCATCGCGCGCTCGTCGCTGACCGCGGTAAGCACCATCTTCGTGCCGGCGGGGAAGACGCCTGCGGGCGCGGTCGCGTTGACCGTCACGCCGTTATTCGCCGTGCCGGAGAAGCTCTGCGCGGGCATCACAACCTGCGGGATCTCGTCGCCCTCGTACTTCGGCGCGATCTTCATAAAGCCGTTGACGATCGTGGTCGTATAGACGTGCGTGCAGTCCTCGTTGAACCAGCCGATGAACGCGCGGCCTTCGACCGCGGGCGCTTCGGGAAGCTCGCCGATCGCGGTGCCCGCCAAAACGGACTTACGGGCAAGAACATTTCCGTCCTTGTCCGTGAAAACAACGGGGAAGTAGACGTCGATTCCGTCGACCTGCTCGTCCGGAATGATCTCCGGATCCGCAGGCTCGCCGGGATCTTCAGGCTCGACCGGCGTTTCCGGATTTTCCGGCTCGACCGGCGTTTCCGGATTTTCCGGCTCAACCGGCTCTTCCGGATTCTCCGGCTCTGTCGGCTGCTCCGTTTCGCCGGGCAGGTCGCCGATCAGCGCGCCGGGATTGAAATCCTCTTCGCCGCCCTTGCCGCCGGGCGTCCAGTCGCCGTCCCCGCCTTCTCTGCGGCCGGGAACAAACGATGCGGATTCATCGCCTTTTGTCGTATCGGCAATTGTTGCAATCGGGAGCAACTGAAGCACCATGACGATCGCTACAATGATCGCCCAGGTGCGTCTGCCGAACAGGAACTTGTTCAACTTTGACATGACTTTTTCCTCCGTGTCTTTTCGTTGCTGTAATATAGGTAAAAACGTTTTCTTATTTTCCGGTTTTGCCCGGGACAGCATAGCTATACCCATATCATGGCATAGTACACCGTATGCTATTATAGAAGAAACCTTTTAAAAAAGCAAGTATAAAATTCTTTAATAAACCGTGAATTTATGGAAATTATGGTCATTATTCCATATGGACCACAATATATAGTGGCTGGTTTGTTTGCCACGAAAAATATATTTTTCAGTATACAAATTTTACCGCTTTTGTTCATTTTTTGTTCACAAAATTGCCGTCGCTTTGCCTTACGCGTTCCGTGATCATCGCATATATTTTCCGTTCGGATCCCCCGGATTTGTATAAACAATTGCCGACTGATTTGTCTATACAATTCCGTTCCGCCAATGCTAAGCCGCGCTGATTGTCCGAAGGGAATACGGCGATCTTCGGGCTGTCTTTGCAATGCCGCAAAGCGGTGTGTACGCCGTCATACGGATAAGGACGTCTTGCATTATAGAAGGAGCCGAACCCGCGCGCCGCCATGAATAGCTTTCCGTTCTTTGAGTTCAAGAAGATCATACCAACGGATCCTATGGGGGAGACATCGCCGGTATTCGCCCACAAAAAAAAAGAACGGATCCCCGTTCTTTCGTTTTATTTATTATTGCTTATTCGTTTCCGACAATCGCACGGTATATCCTGTCCAGATCTTCGCGCGAATAATAATGAATGATCAGCTTGCCCTTGTCTTCGCTGCCCTGAACCGAGACTTTGGTGCCGAGCTCTGCACGGATTCGATGCATCGCGCTGCGGAATTCGGGCGTCGGCTCCGGCTTTTCCTTGTGCTTGCATTTCGTCATTTCGGCAAACCGGAGCTCATCCTCGAGACGACGCACCGACCAGTCGCCTTCAACACATTTTTCCGCAAGCTCCATCTGCAGACGCGGATCGCCCACGCCTGCGAGCATCTTGCCGTGTCCCGCGGAAAGCCGTCCGTCCTTCACAAGCTTTTGCACGGATTTCGCGAGCGTTAAAAGGCGCAGTGAATTTGCGATTGCAGGACGGCTTCTTCCTACGCGTTCGGAAACCTCTTCCTGCGTCAGATCGTGCTGCTGCATCAAAAGACGGATCGCCGCCGCTTCCTCGATCGGGTTCAGGTTTTCTCTCTGGATGTTCTCGACGAGCGAAATCTCCATCAGCGCATCTTCGTCCACGTTCGTCAGCACGACCGGGACGGTCATCAGGCCCGCCTGCCGTGCAGCGCGATAACGGCGTTCACCGGCAACAATGGTATACCGTGCGCCGTTTTTCCGCACCAAGATCGGCTGTACAACGCCGTGGCGCTTGATCGACGCCGCAAGCTCCGAGAGCTTTTCCGGGTCGAACGTCTTGCGCGGCTGATTCGGATTCGTGTCAATATCGTATAAATCGACTTCAATCTTGCCCGACTGCGCCTGTTCCGGCGTTTCGATCTCATCCAGAAGCGCGTCCAATCCGCGCCCGAGACCCTTATTCTTCGTTGCCATATATTAACCCTCCCGTTCGATAAATTCCTTTGCAAGATTCACATACGCCTTCGCGCCGATATTGCGCGCGTCGTACAAGGTGATCGGCAGTCCATGGCTCGGCGCTTCACTCATGCGCACCGAACGCGGTATGATCGTATTATAGACCTTCTCTCGAAAATATTTCTTGACTTCCTCGACGACCTGCACGCATAGATTCAGACGCGATGAGAACATCGTCAACACGACGCCCTGAATATCAAGTTTTCCGTTCAGATTACGGCGCACGAGCTTGACCGTGTTCATAAGCTGCGAAAGCCCTTCGAGCGCATAGTACTCGCATTGGATCGGAACCAGCAGCGAATCCGACGCGGTCAGCGCGTTCAGCGTCAAAAGGCCGAGGGACGGAGGACAGTCGATGAAAATATAATCGTAACGGTCTACGATCGGCTCCAGCGTTTGTTTCAGTCGCTGTTCACGTGCCATCATAGAGACCAGCTCCACTTCGGCGCCCGCAAGCTCGATCCTGGACGGCAGTACGTCCAGCGTTTCGATCATGGTATGACGGATCGCGTCCTCAGCGGGTACGTCGTCGATCAACACGTCATAGCTGCACGGCATATCCTTTTTCTTTGTAATACCGAGTCCGCTCGTGCTGTTCCCCTGCGGATCAAGATCCACCAAAAGAACACGTTTTCCTTCCTGCGCGACACACGCGCTCAGGTTGATTGCCGTCGTCGTTTTTCCGACGCCGCCTTTTTGATTGGTGATAGAAATGATTTTACCCATAACAGCTCCTTTTCTGATCCATTATAACGTAACGTTTCATACTTTGCAAGAGCGTATCTGTTTTTTCATTGTTTCACGGGAAACATTTTTTGTACGTCTTGTACTTTGTTTCACGTGAAACAGAAAAAGGAGCGGTTTTCCCGCTCCCTTTGCGTTAATCTTTATTGGAAATTGCTTCCGCTGACCCAGCAGAATATCGGACTTTTGTCATTTCCGGTTTCCATCAGGCAGAAATACCAGCGTTTGGAATCGACCGTCCTTCTTGCAAGAATCGTAAACCGCTGATTTTTACCGACCTGATCGATCTTATTGCTCGGTTCCGGAGGGTCCATTTTCTCCGCCACGTAGGGGTTATAACGGATGTTGGTCTTGTCCTTTGAAAGCTTATGCTCAAAGGTGCCGTACATTTCAAGGTTCTTCGGGAGCTCCAATCCGTCGGCAACCTGCGTATTCAGCGCAATGTTGAAGATTGAGTCGTTCATCCATTCCGCATACAGGTAGTTGACGTCGATCCATCCGACGCGTCCGTCTTGCGTCTGCACGAGTGCATATCCGTCTTCCCAGGCGTGGATCGTGACCTTTGTGTTTCGCGCGATCAGATTTTCTTCCGGGATCAGCTCTTCCTCAACGTCATCAAAGAAACCGTACGGTCCTGGATTCAGACAACCTGTATCATAATACGCGACCTGTGCTTTCTTGCCGTCAAACTGATGGATGTAATCGGCGTCATGTGCAGGCTGGACCGGCGGAACTTCGATCGGCGTCGGTTTCGGGGTTATCGGCGTCGGCGTAGTAGGTGTCGGCGTGGCAGGCGTCGGCGTCACATCTTCGGGCTTCAGCGTGTAGTCGTTTTCAGGCGTTTCATACAAGGGCGTCTCCGAACCGTACGCTGCAGGCGTTCCCTGACCCGGTACAACGATCTCAGGCGGAATCGTCTCCGGTGCGAATGAAACGGTCGGTCTCGGGATGATCGTTTCCTGTGCCGTCTTTGTCCCGGTTTCGTCTCTTTTGTCTTCGTCCCTGAACAGAACGATCATGGCGATCGCGAAGCTCAGTCCCGCGATCAGGATCAGTCCGAACACCGCGGCGGCAAATAGCAGCTTGCGGTTCGTTTTCTTTTTCTTCGTTTCTTTCGGCTCGCGGTTTGTCCGGCGTTTTTCGATAAAATCGTCCTCAAACAGCGAGATCGCCTCGTCGTCCTCCGGTTCCGCCGAACGAACGGGCGTCTTATTTGCGACAGGTCTTCTCTCACGAATGACCGGCTCGGAATAGGGCAGCTCCTGCGTTTGCTGCGGGATCCGGATCGGCGTCAGAGGAAGCGCCGTCGCCCGGCGTTCGACCGTGTTTCTGAGCTCGCCCAGCATCGCCGCGGCACTTGCGTAGCGTTCATTCGGATCATACGCACACGCTTTGGCAATCACGGTATGCAGTCTGTCGCTGCCGTCTCGCGGCTGCGGGATCGTGCCGCCGGACATTCTTCTTGCGACCGCTTCCTCGAATTGCTCGTTCGAAAGTGCGTTGCCGTCCGGCAGGAACGGCATACGGTAATCGTTGCAGAGCCAGTAAAGCAGCAGGCCAACCGAATAAACATCGGCACGGCTGTCATACGGTTTTCCGAGAAATACCTCCGGCGCCATGAAATCGCAGGCGTCGCCGACGATCTCAACGGCGCGGTCGCTCAAAAGACCCGAGACGCCGAAGTCCGAAAGCTTATACGTTCCGTCCTCGGAGACCAGAACGTTCTCCGGCTTAACTGCTCCGTGAACAAGGCGGTACTGCGCATACGACTTCAGCGCGCGAAGAATATCCTCAGCAATCGCGATCGCACGCTGTTCCGAAAAATGATGATCCAGCGTCGTACAGAGCGGTGTGAGCTCTTCCTCAAGTACAAAAATATAGCACCCGTTGCCGCCGGAAAAACGTCGGTATAAGACGTTGTCGACCGAAACGATATTCGGCTCGCCGTTCATTTTTGATACAATTTCGTATTTATCGAATATTTCGGCCAATCTATCTTCAAATATACGTGATATCGTTTCATCATTGCACCCGTTTGCGCGAAGCTTCGGGATCTCGTTTTCGTCCATCGGGATTGAAATGACCTTGAGCACGGCGCGCACGCCGTCATGTTCCCGAACGACCCGATAGACGCTGCCGCAGCTGCCGCTGCCGATGAAGTCAAGAAGCCTCCATCCCTGCGGTACAGGCGGATGCAGATCGCCTCTCATGTTCGATCCCCCCTTATTTCAGATTTGAAGAAAGCAGCCTGAAAAGCCGTTTCGGAGGGTATTTTCAGGCTGCGCATTCTCTATACTGTTTTTCGGCTTTATTCTGTCTTTTTCGCGGTTGTTTTCCGCGCGGCGGTTTTTTTCGCCGCAGGCTTCTTTTCAGCGTCCGGTTTGTCGGCTGCAGGCTTCACGGTCCGCGGCGCGCGTTTGCGTACGGGCTTCGGCGCTTCGTCCGGCAATCCGAGAAGGTTTCGGTAGAGTTCCATATACTTACGTGCCGAGACCGCCCAGGAGAAGTCGGTCTTCATGGCGCGGCGCATCAGGCGTTCCCACATTCCGCGATCGTCGTACCAGTAGCCGACCGCGTGTTCGAGCACGTGCAGCATATCGTGCGCGTTATAGTCGTGGAAGCTGAAGCCGTTGCCGTCGTCCGTATACCAGTTATACGGCAGCACGCTGTCCCTTAATCCGCCGGTCTCGCGAACGACCGGAATGGAGCCGTAGCGCATCGCGATCATCTGAGAGAGTCCGCATGGCTCGAACTGCGACGGCATCAGGTACATATCGCTTGAGGCATAGACGCGCCGCGCGATCTGCTCGTCGTGCCGGAGGCAGCAAACGAACCGCCCCGGGAACCGGAACTGCGCGTCGCGGAAGGCGTTTTCGAAGTACTGATCGCCGGTACCGACCACGACCATCTGCACATCCATGCGCATGATATCGTTCAGCACGCAGGTAACGAGATCGAGGCCCTTCTGCGCCGTCAGCCGCGTAACCATGCCGATCAGCGGCACGTCGCGTTTTTCGAGTCCCAGCTCCTCCTGCAACGCGGCCTTGCAAAGCTTCTTTCCCGACGGGTCCGCGGCGGTGAAATGGAAGGGAATATGCATATCGTTGCTCGGATCGAACGATATTACGTCTATTCCGTTTAAAATACCCGTAAGTACGTTCTGTCTTGCACGAAGCAGACCGTCGAGACGTTCGCCGTAGTAGCCGGTGCGGATCTCCTCGGCATAGGTCGGGCTGACGGTCGTGATGCGGTTTGCAAATACGAGACCCGCTTTCATGAACGACAGCAATCCGTAGAACTCGAGGTTGTTGGGCGAGAAATAGCCCTCGTTGAGTCCGAGCACGGAATTGATGCGGTGCCAGTCAAAGATGCCCTGGAATTTGAGGTTATGGATCGTGAATACCGTATGCACGTCGCGATAGCCGGGAAGCGTGCGGTACTGATCGTTCAGCAGCACCGGAATAAGGCCCGTCTGCCAATCGTTGCAGTGAATGATGTCCGGATAATAGTTCATGTACTTGAACGATTCCAGTACTGCGCGGCAGAAGTACGCAAAGCGGAAGCCTTCCTGCTCGTCGCCGGTATAGATCTTTTCACCGCCGAACATTGCAAGGTTGTCGACGAAATAGAACGTCACGCCGTCCTGTTCGAGCTTGTCGATCCCGCAGAACACGGAATAGCTGCCGAGCTGCAGGTTGAAGTGACAAACGTGCTGCATCTTCAGAATGTAGTAATCGCCGATCGGTATATACTTCGGCAGAATGACCGCAGCCTCGGCGCCCTGCCGCACGAGCTCCTTCGGAAGCGAACCCACAACGTCCGCAAGACCGCCGGTCTTGATATAGGGGAAGCATTCGCTTGCCGCAAACAGAATTTTCATGATGATTCTCCTTTCCGCTGCTTATACGGTCAGATTCTTTCGGAAAACGAGCGGAATGCCCTCGTATCCGGTGAGCTGGCGTCCGGCGTTGACCGTCACGTTCTTGTCGAGAATCACGTGGTCAAGCTGTGCGCCGGACCGCACGTTTACGCCCTGCATCAAAATCGCGTTTTTCACGACCGCCCCGCGTTCCACGGTGACGCCGCGGAACAGGATCGAATTCTCGACGGTGCCGTCGATCACGCAGCCGTCCGCCATCACAACGTTGTGTACGCTCGCGCACTCGCCGTACTTGGTACCGATCTCGTCCTTGACCTTGGTGTAGATCGGATGCTTCATATTATAGAGGTCCTTCGCAGCCGTCGCGTTCAGAAGCTCCATGCTGTGCATAAAGTAGGTGTTGACCGAATCGATCCGCGCGACGTAGCCGTCATAGCGCCAACCCATGATTTTAAGCTCCTTTGCTCTCGCAAGCATGACTTCGCGCACGAAATCGACGCTGCCGCGTGAGTAAGCTTCCTCCACAAGATCCTCAAAGAGTTCCTTGTCGATCACGATGACCTCGCAGGAGCGGTAATTCGAGCGCGGATTGCGCGGATTCCATTCGAGTGCGTTCACGGTCTTGCCGTCGTCGTCAAGCAAAAGCCTGAGGTCGCGGTTCTGCTCCTCGGGGAAGTAGCGCGGATCCTCATTGTACATGATCGTCATGTCCGCACCGGTCTCCCGATGCTGCTTCAGGATCGCGTCGAACGTGGTGTTGAACACGATGTGGCTGCCGCAGAGGATCAGATATTTCTGGCTCGAACGGCGCACATACTGCATAACGGAATGGAATGCGTCGATGTCGCCGCGATACACGCCGGTATTGTCCTTCGTGGAGAACGGCGGAAGGAGGAAAAGACCGTCGCGCTTGCGGTTCAGATCCCATTCCTTGCCCGTGCCGAGATGGTCCATCAGCGAATGATAGTTCCTCTGCACGATCAGACCGACGTTGCGGATGCCGGTATTCACAAGGTTCGACAGCGGGAAGTCGATGCAGCGGTAGCGGCCGCCGAACGGAACGGCAGCGACTGCGCGGGAGAGAACGAGATCTCGCATATAGGGGTTCGATTCGCCCGTAAAGATCAGACCGAATGCTTCCTGATTCATGCTTCTTTACCTCCGTGGATAAACTGTCCGAGCGTTTCCGCAGTGACCACCGCGCCGGACGGAATCAACGTACCTGCAGGGATCGCAACGTCGTTGCCGATCAGGACGATGTCGCCCGTGAGCTTGTTGTCAACCGTTTCGCCTTCCTTCGGCGGTACGCCGATGTGCGCGTTCTCGCCGATGACCGCGTTTTCGCCGATGATCGCCTTCCGCACGGTGCAGCCCTTGCGGATTTCGGCGTTCGGCATCACGATGGAATCGCTGATGTCCGTGTCTGCCTCGACGTGCGCGCCGCAGAACAGTACGGAGTGCAGCACTTTGCCGCGCACGACGCAGCCTTCCGTGACGAGGCTGTTCAGAACTTCGGCTTCTTTGTCGGTGTAATGCGGCGGCATGACCGGGTTGCGCGTATAGATGCGCCACGAGGGGTCGCTGAGATCGAGCACCGGCTTTTCGCCGAGCAGGTCCATGTTCGCTTCCCACAAGCTCTGGATCGTTCCGACGTCCTTCCAATACCCCTCGAACGGATAGGCGACCATCTTTTCGCCCGCGTGCAGCATGGCCGGAATGATGTTCTTGCCGAAATCGTTTTCACTCGAAGGATCGGCGTCGTCACGCTCCATATATTCGCGCAGAAGCTTCCAATTGAAGATATAGATGCCCATCGAGGCATTGTTGCTCTTCGGAATTTTCGGTTTCTCCTCAAACGAGACGATCGTGCCGTTCTCGTCCGTATTCATAATGCCGAAGCGATGCGCTTCCTCCATCGGGACCTTCAAAACCGCGATCGTCGCCGCAGCCGCGTTCGCAGTATGGAACTTCAGCATCTTCGTATAGTCCATTTTATAGATATGATCGCCCGAAAGGATCAGCACATAATCGGGATCATACTGATCGACGAAGGACCGGTTCTGCCAAATCGCATTCGCCGTACCGGAATACCACCGTCCGTCATGCTCCGTCATGTAAGGCGGAAGCACGAATACGCCGCCGTTCGTGCGGTCGAGGTCCCAGTGCTGACCGGTGCCGAGGTACGCGTTCAGCGCAAGGGGACGGTATTGCGTCAGAACGCCGACGGTGTCGATGTCGGAGTTTACGCAATTGCTCAGCGGAAAGTCGATGATCCGGTACTTTCCGCCGAACGGGACCGCAGGCTTCGCCATGCTTGAGGTCAGAACGCCGAGACGGCTGCCCTGACCGCCTGCAAGCAGCATACAGACGATTTTCTTTTTCATTACTTGGCTCCTTTCGGGGTATTGTTTTCAGGCGTAAAACGGAAGAACACCGCGCCGTAAGCCGGCAGCTTTACATGGAGACGGTGACGGAACTTGCCGAACGGCTCCTCGGCGGTCTTCACCGGCTCGTTGAACGACATCCCGCCGCCGCCGAAGTACGGCGCGTCGGTCGAGAAGATCTCGGTATACGTACCCGCATTCTCGCTGCCGAGGCAATAGTCGTCCCACGGGACCGGCGTGAAGTTGAATACGCACAGGATCGGGTCGCCGTTCTTGTCCTTACGGACGAACGCCGCGATCGAATGCACGGCGTCGTCCACCGCGATCCAGTCGAACCCGTTCCAGTCGTCGTCACGCTCGTAGAGCGCCGGCGTGTTCTTGTAAAACTTGTTCATCTCGCGCACGTAGCACTGCATCTCGGCGTGCTTCGGATACTCGAGCAGCATCCAGTCAAGCGATTCGTCGAACCGCCACTCGATGAACTGGCCGATCTCCATGCCCATGAACGTCAGCTTCTTGCCGGGATGCGACATCTGATAGGCATACAGCAGTCGGAGCTGCGCGAACTTCTGCCAATAATCGCCCGGCATTTTGTTCAGCATCGAAAGCTTGCCGTGGACCACCTCGTCGTGCGAGAAGGCAAGGATGTAGTTTTCGGAGAACGCATACATCAGGCTGAACGTCAGCATATCGTGATGCCACTTGCGATAGAGCGAATCCATCTGCATATAGCGCAGCATATCGTTCATCCATCCCATGTTCCACTTGTAGTCAAAGCCGAGGCTGTCGTCGTGCTTGTTCGTCACGCGCGGGAACGCCGTGCTCTCCTCGGCGATCAGCATCTTGTTGCCGGGGATCTCCTTGACCGCCGCCGCGATCTTGTGGAACAGATTGATCGCGTCGAGATTCTCCTTGCCGCCGTACTGGTTCGGCAGCCATTCGCCGTCGTTGCGGCCGTAATCGAGGTATAGCATGCAGCTCACCGCGTCGACGCGGAGACCGTCGATGTGGAACTCCTTGAGCCAGTAGCACGCGTTCGAAACGAGGAAGCTCTGGACCTGCGTGCGGCCGTAGTCGAACAGCAGCGTGCCCCACTGCTTCATCTCGGAGCGGCGCCAGTCGGGAT
>JAEEGL011840701.1_pt1 | contig 10675 bp, 23 predicted proteins | sample 9134231 | NCBI WGS metagenome assembly JAEEGL01 (sample SAMN16246548, study PRJNA631951) | gut metagenome | biome: gut microbiome; feature: rumen; material: fiber-attached | host: Bos | place: Iran: Karaj | collected 2018-10 | reverse complement strand
TTCCTCTCCCTTCTTGTAGATGCCAATCGACAGCATGAACTGGTTGATCTTGAAGATCATCTTCCTGTGCATGAAGAAGCGGGTCGTGATATACGACCTACCATGTTCGCCGCCGTCCACGATAATGCCGACCTTCACCATGTTGCAGGCGGACAGCTTCTCGCTGCCTTTCCAGGTGCCGCGTTCGACCTTGTTGACCGTGAACGGGTATCGTCCTTCGGGAAGGATGACGAAATCGTCATTCCCGTTTTCACCATCGAGTTCGGAAAGGGAAACCTCGTCGTCCCAACCGATTGCGCCGTTGTTGTTGTCCATCTTGTGATTCCTTTCTGTTGTGGTTTACTTGAGTTTCAGGGCGATCTTGTCGAAGCCACGGTTGAGCCACATGAGGGCGTCCGTCGGCCATTCGGCAAGGTCGAGAGTCTTGAAGTCAACGCCGTAGCGTTCGTTGAGTTTTCCGGCGGCGTATTCGCGCATCTTCTCCTCGGGGATTTCGTATTGCTTGAGGAGCTTTACGAACTCCTTGGCGGCGGCGGGAAGCTCTGGCGCATCGGCTTTCGGAGCTTCGGCGGCGGGAGCCGGAGACGGCTCGGCCTTGGTTGGCTCGGCTTTCGGCTCGGCGGGCTTCGCTGCTGCTGCGGCGCGCTTCTTAGCGAGCGCGGCCTTGGCCGCTTCTTCGCCGGACGGCTTCAACTCAACCGGCTTGACGGCAGCTCCGCCCGTCCTGTCAACGGCGTTCGCAATGACCCCCGGGAGAATTGCCACAAGCTTATCGAGCGAGCAGTCGTCCGGGAGTTCGACGCTGGCGCGGTGCTTCGCGTCCCAGTCGTTCGAGTAGGAGCAAAACGCCCACCGCTTGCCTCCTTCGACGTGGGCCTTGTCGCCTTTCTTCTCGCCTTCGACGAGGAACGTCTTGTAGGCGGTGAAAATCACGACATCGGCCCACTCGGTGAAGATGGGCGAGACCGTCTTGGAGAGCTTCAGCTCGTGGTGGTCGTATGTACCCGTTTTCCCCTCCAGCGGTTCGCACTTGCGGGGCGTCTCGTGGGCAAGGACGATTACGTCCATGCCGGAGTTGACGAGATCGGTGGCCTTGTCCAGCACCGAGGACATTCCGCCCTTGTGGAGCGCGATGGTGCGCCCGTAGTCGTTAACCACGAACACATCCTCAACGCCTTTCTCCTTGGCAAGCGTCTCGGAAAGGTTCTGCTCGAACTTGTCGGCGGTGTCGATGGTGATCCGCTCAAAGCCCTGATGGTCGCGCGTCAGCTCCTCCAAGAGTCCCTTCATAGCAGTGTAGGACTTGGGCAGGTCGCTTTCGTCAACCTTGGCGACGTCGAGGCCGTGGGTGCCGTTCTCGAAGTCGAGGAACAGGTTGTTCGGCAGCTTCGCCGCGAGTGTGGTCTTGCCGATGCCGTGGACTCCGTAAATGACGATACGCAGTCCACGTGGCTTGGTTTTTCCGTGAATGATTTTCATTTGGATGCCTCCTCAACTTTCTTGCAGGCGGCGAGGATTTCGTCGGCAACGAGGTCGTCATTCTGGACCTTGGATGTCCGCACTTTGTCGCGCAGCCGCTCGATGTAGTTTTTGGCAACCTTCGTGACGGCGGAGATCGAATACGGCTCGTCCTTCCATTCGTTGAGCTGCATTTTGTTTTCCAGAGCGTTGCCGACTCCAACTCCATGTAGGCCGACGATAATGCTGTAGAACATGTAGCCGCGCTTGTTGAACGCGAAGCCGTGGTGGATGATGGACGGGATAAACTCCCCGTTGACGAACGCATAGCTGGTGGAGAGATACACGACCCCGCCCTTGAACACCTCGGCGATCCATGCCATCCTCACAGGAATGTCGCCGGAGAGGTGTTCGGTGACGTTCTCGAACGCCTTGCGCCCGTCATTGTCGAGCGCGGCCTCGGCGATTTCCTCGGAGCAGCGGAGGGTCACCGTTTCCGTTTTTGCTGACGGCTCGGCGGGTTTACCGCCAAGCGCCTCTATGATCTGTTCTTTGTTCATTTGTTCTCCTTGTTTCTTTGGTGGATAATCAATAGTCGAGATCGTCTGTCTTCACCTTCGGCTTCTTCGCCGCGAGCGGAGCGACGACCTTGCCCGCGTTGTCGGCGCATTCGCCGTCCTCAATGACGAGGGTGCACTCTTCGCCCGTGGAAACGCGGGTGGCGATGCACTGCAAGTCCTGTTCCTCAAGCCATTTGCCAAACTCCTCGAGCGTTTCGAGGTCGAGCTGCTCCAGCTTGTCGAGCAGAACGAAACGGCACTCGGGGTTGATCTTCGACGCAATGGCGCAATCGACGATCAGCTGCTGGGAGCCGGACATACAGTCCCACGCCTTGCCGTCGTAGAGCAGTTCGCCGTTCTCAACGGTAAGCCCGTCGAGCGGGAACTTCGCATCCTTGAGAAGCTTGAGGCGGTTGGCGCGGATTTCGTCGATTTCCTTGGTGAGCGAATCGTACTGGTCGCGGAGGACGTCCGCCTCACTTTCGCGGCGGGCGCGATCCTTGTTGGCCTGCACCTTGCGGTTAATCTCCTGGAACTCGGCGATCTGCTTTTTCAGCTCGTCGGTAGATTCGAGCGTGTAGTCCTTGCCGGACGCCTCCTCGATGGACTTCTCGAGCGTCTTGATCGACTCCGTGAGCGTCTCAACCTGACGGCGGAGGGTTTCGAGCTGGCCGACATAGGAATTGCGGAGCTGAACGTTCTTGTCGAGCTGCGCCTTTGCCGCCTCCTTGACGCCGTTGCGGGCGAGAACTTCCTGCTGCTGTTCAAGCAGTGCCTCGATGGAAAGTTCCTCTTCGGGGACGTCCTCGTAATAGGGCATGTCCTTCGCCGCCTTCTCCTTCTGATCGGCCTGCTGGCCGATAACCGTGCGGGTGTCGTACTTCGCCTTTTCCTCGCGCTCGAACTTCGCAAGCTCGTCCTCGATGCCGAGGGTGTGCAGGAGAAGCTTCGCCTTTTCGGTCGGGCTGGAGTTGTGGAACTTCGGAAGGTTGATCGCGAGTTCCGAGAGCAGGGCGTCGAGTATCGCCTGACCACCGCGCTTGCCGTCCTTGTCGGTGACGGTGAGGCTCGCGTTCTTGCCCTTGCGCTCGATGATGAAGCCGTTGTCGGTCTCGATCCTGATGAACGATTCGCCGACGGCTCCCTCGCGCTTGAAGTTGGTGGGCTTGTACTTTGCTCCTCCAAACCCGAACGCGATTGCGTCGAGGACGGAGGTCTTGCCTTGGCCGTTTCTTCCGCCTATGACCGTGAGGCCTTTCTCGGAGGGAACGAGCCGAAGCGCCTTGATGCGCTTCACGTTCGCAAGTTCCAGTGTGTTGATACGCATGTTTTCGTCTCCTTGTTTTTGGTTTGTGTGCGGTCGCTGACTGCGTTATCAGCTTCCGTGAAATGGATGCCGCTCGTTGTATTGGATACCGGCGGGCTTGAGAAAGTAGTAGTAGCTGTAGGTTTTGTTATGCGGGGTGCGTCCGGCCTTGCGGTACTTCACCTTCCGCCCGAGCAGTCCGCGCTCTACGAGCTTGTTGAGCGTCCACCGTTTCAGCTGGTACGAACAGATGTCGAGCGGAATCTGCTTCGAGAGCAACGGGCGGTTGGCCTTGGCGAGCGTATGGATGATCCGCACGGCACGAGCGGCAAAGGAGTAGTCGATCTCTCTGGCTTCGGTCGGGTGCGTGTCCACTTCGATGTCGATCTGTATGGACTTCGCGATCCGTGAATCGCAACGGTCGCAGTTCCAGTTGCGATGAAGGCACGTCGAGCAACGGCGGGCTATCATTGTGACGAACTCGATCACGCGCTTCTCGGTCTGTTCCGACAGCATTACGCGAGCCTCCTTATCCGCGAGCGTCCGGCGAGCCAATCGCTGAGGCGGCTGGCCGAGAAGCGCACGGTGTGCTTGTTGAAGTGGAAGTGCGGCGGGATGTTCTTTGTGCGGTGCATCCATGCCTTGAGTTCGCGGGTGGTGATCTCCGCATCCCTAAACCTCTCCACCGTTTCGTCCGGCGTCATCAAGTCGCTCGGTATCGCGTCGAGCGGCTGGTCGATGCCGCGACGGGCGCGATTCAGCACGGCCACAACTTCGTCCGATGAGATGCGCTCGCCATACGACGAGCCGCCGATCCTGTAGGATTGTCGCTCGGCGAGGCGGAGACGCTCGCAGACGGTCTGGCGGCGGAGGTAGTTCATTTGCCGAGGTTGTTGGTTTCGCGGGCGGCGGTGAGGGAGTGGTAGAGGCAGTACGACGCCAGCGAGCGCATTTCACGCTCTGCGGCTTTACGAATCTCCTCGTACTCCTCCTCGGAGTTGGGGACGATCTGAATCGCCTTGCGCCTACTAACATTTTCTTCGATTGCCATAACTTTTTCCTTTGCTGTTCTAACCTTTGCTTATTTTCCTTGATACAATCCAATGAATTTGTTATAATTCACCTGTTGCGCCAAAGAAAACATGAGTATTATCTCATAATTTCTTAGGACTGTCAATGGGGTTCGTAAGAAAAAGTTAGAAAGGAAGAAAAACGGTTATGAGCGAAATCTTCGCAAAGAGGCTGCGCGAAGTCCGCGAGAACGCGCGGAAGTCGCAAAGGGTGCTGTCGCAGTACATCGGCGTGTCCGATGTCGCGTATGGCGGGTGGGAGCGTGGCGACGCAGAGCCGTCGTTTACCAACCTCGTGAAGCTGTGCCGCTACTTCAATGTGACGGCGGACTGGATTCTCGGTCTCGACAAAGAGACGGCTGACGCACGGGCTCCGCTGCTCGGGCGAATTGCCGCAATGAAGGACGAGGCGGAACAGGCTGCGGCAACTCTACGCCGGCTGTCAAGTTCAATCGCCGAGCTGGAGAAAAAGGTATGAGGACATTCCTCAGAGAATGGGGGGTGCTCATTTTCATTGCGATATTGTCAATCTCGCTTGTTGTGCTGAAGTTGCACATCGATGAAAGGCGGCATGCAATGGAAAAAGCCGAAACCGAGAAAGCTGAGTTGGAGCGTGAAAGCGAGCGAAAAAAGTTCAATGAGGACTTCACCGATGTGTCGCGTCTTCTTATGCAGCGCGATGAAGTCGTTTACTCGATCATACTCGAGCGAACGGAAAGGGTGCTCTCAATCGTCAAAACGTTGCAGGAGAGTGGCAAGGAGGAAAAAAGCGAGTATCGTCGAACTCTCGAAAATAAACTTAGACGAGAACTGCAAAGAGAGATCAGGGATTTCAGAAGAAAGAAGGAAAAGATAGCCGAACATGATGATTGGGAGAATAAGGGGCGTCTTGAATGGTATGAGAGTGACTTCTACATCGAACGCGTTGATTAGCAAAAAACCGCCGGATTGCTCCGGCGGCTGGGGTCAGAAGTTGACGCCTGTTCCCGCGAATACCTTGGGGTTGTCCTTCTTTCGGGATTCCGCTATGCGGTGCATCGTGTCCGCCAGGGTCTGCCCGCCGTAATCGGCAAGCCGCCGGAAGGTTCTGTAGTCCTCCTCGTAGACTCCGATTGAGCGCATCACCTTCGCGGTCTTCGTGCCGTCTTGCGTCTTTGTCGATCCCTTCGGGCGTCCGCCTTTGCGGTTCTTCCTTGCCGCCTGCGCTTTGCGGGCGTTTTCGGAACGCTGGGCGGGCGTTAGATTTTTCTTCTGATACATCTGCCTTGTTCTCCTTTGGCGAATATTATACCAAATCGTTGTTGCCGTGTGTAGGACAACAACGGATTACCTTTTCGGCCTGTTCGACTTGATGACGGCTATCTCGCGGTTGTGGCGGTCTGCGATCACTATGTCGTAGTCCTCGCAGCTCGTGAGCCCGTCCTTCGCCCCCGGCCACTTCGCCAGCATGTTGTTGTAGAACGCCACGGAAAGGTGTGGCTCGTCGATCCCGCACTCGTCGGGGCGGCAGACGCAGACGCGGTGGGTCTCGCCAGTCGAATCGACGCGGATCTCCGCCTCAAGGACGGGAACGCCGTCAAAACGGTGGCGACGGGCTTCCTCACGCGCGTCTATCGGCAGAACGGCGTTCGTGGCGATGCGCATGAACGCATGAAGGGCGTTCGCGGCAGTTGCGGTCTGGTCTGCGGTGATCTCGTTCGGGCGTTCGGAGCGCATGAGCGCGAGATATTCGTTCCAGCACTTCTGCGCGTCTCCGGCCTTGGCGTAGGCCTCCTTTACGAGTTCGAGCATCTTCTTGTCTGTGTTCATGTGGTTTCCCTTTCAGTGTTTGATTAAGCAATTGGCGATGAGGATGGCGGCGATAGCCGCAAGCCATACGATATGGGCGACGGCGGAGACTACTCGCCAGCCGCCGTTGCCGTACCAGTCGCGGAACTTCATGCCTCAGTCCTCCATGTCGGGGTCTATGTCGAACTCCGCGCACTCGTGGTTGCAAGTGCCGGGGTCTTCGATGGGCTTGTCGAAAGCGGCGCAATAGCCGTGTTCATAACAGCACTTGTCGCAGTAGTGGATGCACTCTTTCATAGTCTGCTCCTTTCAGTCGAGTATTTCGTTTTCGAGCGTGACCATGTAGCCACACTTCCCTTTGTTCACGTTTCCGTCCTCCGAATACTGGAAGTAGTGTCCGTCTTCGGATTCGCGGTAGAGCTTTTCGATCATGTTGGGGCTTCCGGCGTTGAAGAATACCCAGCGCAGCTGCTCCATGACCTCCTGAAGTCCGGCGGCGCGTTCCTCGATGGTGTCGCCGCCTACATTGATGACGAGTTTGAGTTCTTCCATAGGTGTGTTCCTTTCTTGGTTAAATCAGTATGATGCGCTTCGGGTTGTGTCGCGCAATGTCGCGCAACACATAGAAGAGACTTGTCCCGTCCTCGTTTTCGCACGGGCCTAATTCCCGTTCGGCGCGGTCGAGCGCGTCCGGCGTCATGATCCTGACTTCGCCGCCGATCTCTACTGGAATGCGCCATTTCTCGGCGGGCGCGGTCTTCGCGTTTGTCCGCTCCGGCCTTGTCCGCTCAATCTCCTCGGCGGCGAAGAGTTCCATCTGGTTTGGGTTTACGAGTTTCATGTAGTTGTTTCCTTTCTGGTGATTGGACTATCTCAAGTGCGACACGGCGAGCACCATGAGAGTCGCGAACGGCATAAGCGCGGTGGCGGCTCCGGCGGTCGCAAATGAGCAAGCGCAGTTGTCGATGATGAACGCGCGGCGGCGAGGCGGGCGGCTTAACAGCCGCATACGGGGCGGCTCCGGCGTCCATCCGAACTGCTTTTGCGCGTAGGACGACATATGCGGCTCGCAGGCGAGGCAGTCGCACACCTTGACATCGGGGCGTTTGTCGCGGATCGCGTCGGCAAGCGCAAGAATGGTCGTGGCGCGTCCCATGTGCGACGGCATCGGCACTATCGCGGCGTTCTCCGGAAGGGCGGCGGCATAGTAGCGGGCGGCGTAGCGTATTCCCTCCTCGTCGCCCTCCTTTACGGCGTGGGCAAGTTCGCGCATGACTCCCGCATAGCGTCCGAATGAAACGATCTTCATGCCGCGCTCCCTTTCCCTGCGAGGTTTTCGAGTTCCGCGAGGATTCCCCTTGCGGCAACGCGATACTGGGCGCATCCGATCAGCACACCGTCGGCGCGGTAGATGAACCACTTCCCGTTGAGCGCGCTCTTGCGCTTGTAAACCCCGTAGTGTATGCCGGATTCGACGAGCGGAAGCGTCTCGCCCTTGTAATTCACCGTCTTTGCCATAGTAGTGTCCTTTCCTGTTTTGGTCTGCCATCGTCGGCGCGTGGTCTACCACACCGCGCGGACGCAGGGGGCGGAGCGCCAGTCCCCTGCGTTTCGGCTTTCAGTCCGCAATCTCTGGAACGCCAAAGCACAGAACCCCGAACGAGTCCTCTATGGCGATTTCGATTCCGAGGGCCTCGCTCGGCAGGAACATGAAATGGGCGCGGCGTTCATCGCCGTCCTCAATCCTGCGCTTCGACAGTTCGAGGACATAGCACGAGGTGGGTTCGATGTGGTGCGTAAGCCGGATAACCGTCGCACTTCCGTCCCTGCCTGTGCTGCGGTGGAAAATGCCCTTGCCGTCCTCGAGCGTCTCGCTCTCGCCGCGAAACACCTGGAGCAACTTGGTGAGGTCGTCGAAGGCGAGGTTTTCGGTGAGCGCGTTGTCCCAGTCGAACCTCGGATACGCCCGCTCGCCCGTCTCCGATGCGGTTACGGAGAGTTGCGGCGCGAGAGTGACGGCGATGTATCCGGCGTCGAGGTCGTGCGCGGGCACGAGTTTCATCTTGATCGCGCATCCAGTCCCTTTGCTGTTGGGGTGGTAGAGCGAGAGTTGAGCATTGCTGGCGTTCATGTGTCTGTTCCTTTTCTGTTGTTGGTTTGTGTTTGTCGCGCCCGTCACTCGGCGGGCGAAATGTATTTGCTGAAGACGGCGAGCGCGTGTGCGCGTTCGACGCCGTAGAAGAGCCGGACATGGCGGCGGCGGAGAATCCAGTATCCTCCATCGACGCACACGAGGGCGTAGCCGTTAGACTTCTTGACGATTTCCATAGGTGTCTCCTCTCTCAATGGCAGAAGCGGAAGTACTTGATGAAGGCCTCGCGCTCCTCGGGCGAGTCCCATGTCCACTCCCAGTATTCGGCCGTGGTGTCCGTGAAGAGGTCGATGATTGCACGGAGTATGCGCTTCATGGTTCAGTCCTCCAGCTTCGGGGTGTCGGTGCGCTCGATCTGCGCCTCGCAGAGACGGCGGAAGTATTCGAGCATGGCGGGTGCGCGGTCTGCGTAGGTGTCCTCGCCGCAGATGTCGCGCTCGATGCGCTTCATGGTGGTCTCGGACACGCCGAGGGTCAGCATTTCGCGCCAGCAGTCCGCTACGCTCTCATGCCATTGCGTCACGCGCTCGTGGTTCGGAAGGTAGTCGATGCCGAATGCGAGATACCATCCCTTGCCAGTCTTGTGGTGAAGGTGGAGACGATAGAGGACGTCACTCGTCCCGTCGCGCAGTTCGCGCCGTCCGCGCTCCTGATCGGGGCTGACACAGTAGCATGCGCTCCATCCGCTGATTGCGTCCTCGCCCCAATTGAGGCACCATGTTATCCTGTGGTTGTTCGCGTTCATCTCGATGTTCCTTTCGTTCATGCCGCAACTTCCTCGGGCGTGAGGTCGCGCTCGGCGCACACTCCCAGATAGACGGACACTTGACAGGCCCACAGCCGCTTGCGTCCCTGCTTCCATGCCTCGATCTCTGATTTCGTGGCTTCGCAGTTGTCCGCATCGACCATGACGGATATGTCAAAGCGTCCGGCCTCTTCCGGCATGTCCTTCCCGAAGTTCAGGCAGTTGGCCGGAACATAGTCAAAGCAGTTCGCGTCGCAGACGGCCTTAAGCGCGTCCTCGATGGTGTCGAATCTGCCGCTTACGGGATTGTCCCTCGATGTCCAAGCGCAATGCGTCAAGCCGATTTCGCCACGGTCGAAGACATCTTCCGTCGTGTAGGCGGTGTAAGACTTCACGTAGATTTGTTCGTTCGGGTTCATGGTCTGGTTCCTTTCAGTGGAGGTTGTAATCTTCAAACTTCCTGTATTCGATGATGTCATACCAATGCGGCTCGGTAAACGACATGAGTACGCGATTGGCTTCGTCGAAAGACGGAAAGCACACAATCTGTCCGTCGTATAGACAATACCCATATTCGCCTCCGCTTTGCAATCCCCAGCGAACGGGGATTTTGGGATTGCCGTGAAGGTTCTTCACAATGACATAGATTTTATCCATTGTCGTGTTCCTTTCAGTTGAGGCAGAGGAGCATGTCCTCCGCGTTTTCGTTCTGCGCCCATTTGTAGAAGGAGCAGGCTTCAAAGCAGTTGTTGATGTCCGATTCCGTGTAGGTCTCGGTGTCCGCGTCGCCCGTCTCGATGTCGCGGTAGTCGATCTCAAGGTCGCAACCGCATTCGAGGCGGACGGCTGTAATCTCGGTCTTGCGTCCACCGTTGAGATAGCCGCAGTCGAGCAGCTGGTGCGCCACTTCGTCAGGCGTCAGCGTTTCGCATTCGAGCTCGTATTTCATTGTCGTATCCTTTCGTTTTGGTGGTGTCTGAAAACCTTCTCTGGTCTTGTCGGTGCATAGTATAGCATTTATTCCGTTGTTTAGTCAACAACAAATTTACTACAATTTTACTACTGCTATTTTTGGTGTTTTTGGTGGGGGTGTGACAGGTGTGCCAACTGTGCCATTTGTCACTCGGTGGCGTGGCACTCGTCGGGGTGTGACAGGTGTGCCAGTAGACACACCCCTAAAGGGGTGGGTGTGTCACTGTCACTGTCACCCGTCACACACACCCGACTATTCCGCGATGCGTCTCTCGATTCGGCAGGGCGTTCGCGCAAGAGGCAAAAGCCGGATGTGGCTGACAGGTAGAGGTGTGGCGTGTAGTTTTGCGTCACAACGGATTTACGGCAGAAGTAGGCGCGGCGTGGGGGCAGTCCCGTGCCGTGTGTCCCACTGTCTCGCGTGTGTGCGCGCGCGAGCGCATGACCCGAGGCGACCGTGGGCGCGATCCGGCATGGTTGGCACAATCCCGGCAAGAGGCGGAGAGAGATTGGACGGCTGGCGGTGGATGTGGCGTGGCGCGGTGTAGCTGGCGAAGTGGCGAGAGGGCGTTTTCGGCGGGTTGAACAGACCTCGCCTTGTGAAAACCTTGTGAGAACCGCACT
>JAEEGL011711561.1_pt1 | contig 10675 bp, 12 predicted proteins | sample 9134231 | NCBI WGS metagenome assembly JAEEGL01 (sample SAMN16246548, study PRJNA631951) | gut metagenome | biome: gut microbiome; feature: rumen; material: fiber-attached | host: Bos | place: Iran: Karaj | collected 2018-10 | reverse complement strand
GCCCGGCATAAAGATGAGCTCTCCGTCATGAACTGCATCTGCAGGACCCATAAGCAGATAAGCGGCGGCGGGGACTGCAGCTTCGGCCTGCCCATTGAAGGCTGCGTCAATATCGGCCCCCTGAGCCGCCAGCTGGCGGACTACGGCATTTCCCGGAAGCTTTCCTACGAGGAGGCCTGCAGCCTCATTGAAGAGTTTGAGAAGAAAGGCTGCATCCATACCCTGTTCCACTACGGAAGCAATACAGATCATGAGGCGATCAACATCTGCAACTGCTGCAATGACTGCTGCCTGCTCTACAGCAGTTATCAGAAGGGCTACATCAGCAAGGTATTCGTCAAATCCTTCTACAGCCCGCAGATGATCGACGAATCCCGCTGCGTCGGCTGCAACCGCTGCGGAAAGTACTGTGCCACAGGCGCCACATACTATGATAAAAAAGCAAAGAAACTGGTATTTGACTATGATTCCTGCGTCGGCTGCGGCCAGTGCGTGACCCAGTGCAGATTTGACGTCAGGAAAATGGTTCCGGACGAGCGTCCGGTCTTTGCCAGAACAAAGAAGAGAGCCTGAGGTGACGTGAATCATGCACGAAGGGGCAGTCTGTACAGAAATCATCGATATCGTGTCCCGGGCAGCGGCGGAAAACGACATCCGGAAGGTGGATGAAATTTTTATCGCGGTGGGACCGTATTCCTGCCTGAATTACGGGCAGCTGAACTTTTACTTTGAAGTTGCCAGAGAAGGAACCTGCATGTCAGAGGCTGTCATCCGCATGGAGCGGGATGACAGCCTCACAGGCGTCAGCCAGATGTATATCCGCACCATACGCGGAGAATAGGATCGTTCGGAATGCGAACGTCAGAATGGAGAGAAAGATGAAAACTATTGCAGTGAATGTAAATGTGTTAAACAGAAACGAAGAGACCGCCGCGCGGGTCCATGCCTTCCTCGCGGACAGGGGAATCCGCCTGATCAACCTTCTGGGGACTCCCGGGTCAGGCAAAACCACTTTTCTGGAGAAAATCCTGACCGCCGGGGACATTGACCGGTCCTCTGTCGCCGTCATCGAGGGGGATCTCTACACGGCAAAGGACGCCGAGCGGATGGAAGCGCTGGGCATCCGGACCATTCAGCTGAATACCCAGGGCGCCTGCCATCTGGAGGCCGACATGATTGAGCAGGCCCTCCGCGAACTGGACCTCGACGGTATCCGGACCATCATCATCGACAACATCGGGAACCTGGTATGCACCAGCGAATTCAGCCTCGGCGAAGATATCCGTGTCGGCATCTCCAGTGTGACCGAAGGAAATGACAAACCCCTGAAATACCCTCTTCTGTTCCAGACCTCCCGGTATGTCCTCGTCAATAAGATGGACCTGCTGCCCTACACCAATTTTGATTTAGATCAGTTTGAAAGGGATATTCATTCCCTCAATCCGGATGCGACGGTCATCCCGTGCTCCGCGGTAAAGGGCGTGGGTCTCGAGATCGGGAAGACACTCCTTCAGTAAACAGGCGGAAAAACCCGTCAGTTTTTCAGGAGGGTGACTTCGATCGTATCGAAATCCGGTATCTCATTATCCGCCAGTACGATATGGAAATCGGACTGCGTATCCGGCGCGACGCCTGTCAGGAGGCCGGTGTCTCCGTAGACAATCTGTCCCGCCGAATCGCGCAGGACAATCAGCATCCAGATCCTTCCCTCTTCACTGGTTTTGTTTGTGATTTTACCGTCCAGATAGTAAGTTGTATATTTCATGACAGTGCCGACCATGACCTGGTACTCATCCACCGTGAAGTCTTCCGTGAGAACGGCGTAGTCCCCGTCCTCCTCCCGGCGCCGGCCGTCCTCGACGGTCACGGGCTCGGCCTTTATAACCTCCGCCCTGACGGACGCGGCCGCTTCCCCGGTCTTGAATGTGGCATTCACTGCCGCTGACTCGCCCGGCCGGAGCGTGAGGTCGGATATGGAATTATAGTCCTGTTCCGCCAGGACATTCCCGCTCTCATCCAGGGCGGTAAACTTTACCTTAATCCTTGTCAGGTACACGTCCGTGTTGGGGTTCTTTATCACCGCGGTACAGTTTGCGTTGTTGTAGCTGCTTCCCACCATATAGTTGAAGAATCCGGTTTCCGTAACCTCGGCGGCGGCAGCATTTGCCACTGTCCTCTCCGCTTCCAGCTCCGCCTGCTCACGGGCGGCTTCAGATTCCTGCATCTCCACCATCCGCAGGTAATTATCGGACAGGATCATCTCATCGGCTGTAATTTCCACCTTGTCCCCTGAACCCCGGGCATGCAGGGGCACAGAGCAGATAACTTCCCTGTTCATGAATACTGTGGTGTCAAAATCCAAGGATGTCACATCCGCGAGCATGGAGAAGAATTCCATCCGCAGGATTCCGTCGCTGTACGGTCCCACTTCATAAGTATCCCCCATGATATGCGCGTTTTCATGCGCGGCTCCGTTCACCAGTATTTTATCGCCGCACTCATAGAAGCTTACGGAAACCTGGGAATGGTTCTCAACGGAAAAATACATATAAAAGAGGGTATAGTCATCCTCATCCCTGCTGTAAGGCATGCTTCCCAGATAATTGATGACTATCTCTCCCTCGTCGGAGAATACTTCCTCCCCGTCTGCCAGCCGGTAGCTGTTTCCTCCGCCGGGCCGCACCTCGACAGCGGCAGGATCTGTCTGGAAAAAGCCCTGCGCACCGTCAATATAAAAACTGATTTCCAGGGATTCAATATCCGAAATACCGCCGAACTGCAGCGTATCCTTATAAACCCTGCAGGTGAGCTCCTCAGAGCTGCCCTCGTCAACGGTTCCCGACATATCTCCCTCTACATACAGGCCGTTGACCTTCAGGCCGTGTATCTGTACATCCCGCATGCCTCCGGAAGTATTCTCCGCGGTAAAGTTCAGGTTAATCGTCTCTTCCCCGTCATTCGACGTGATCCCGTCATAGGTGATTTTAAAGCCGTTTTCCTCATACACCAGCTGGGGACCCATATCTTTTCCGGAGAACAGGGAGGGCTTTTTTCCTTCTTTTTCCCCGTCTTCCCCGGTATCGTTCTCTTCTTCCTCTTTCCCGTCTGATTTCAGGCCGAAGAGGTTCTCAAACTTCTCCTTCGAATCGTCTTTATCGTCTTCCTCTTCGATCTCCTCGCTCTTCCGTGATTTATCCTTTTTCGAGGAAGACTTTTTTCCAGAACATCCTGTAAGCAGAAGCGTCAGGGTCATAAGCGCCAGAACCATCAGTACTGCGGTTTTCATCAGGCGGTGCTTTCTCATGCGGCGGGTTCCTCCTATCCGAAATTCAAGACACGCCCGCAAGCCGGAACCTGCGGACAAGAATACTACAGAAACAGCCGGGCCCCGCCATACAGGCGAAATCCCGGCAGCTTCGGTGTCTGTTATATGATTGCTGTTATTTATTCGATCGTAAGGATATCATTGAAGCCGGTCACTTCGAATACTTCCATGACCATCTCCTGCACATGGATAACCTTCATGCTTCCCTGCTTGTTCATGGTTTTCTGGGTTGCCAGAAGGACGCGGAGACCAGCCGAAGAAATATACTCCAGCCCTTCCATATCAAAGGTGAGATCGGTGATTCCGTCAAGAGACTCCGCAAGGCACTTCTCCAACTCCGGCGCAGTCATGGTATCCAGTCTTCCCTCCAGTTTGACAGTAACCTTGGATCCTTCCTGGTTTTTTGTAATAGTCATCTCTCTTCTCCTTTTCTTTTATGCTGTTTCTATACCGTTAAAATGTTTTTTCGATTACAACTTCAGCCTTGTCGCCGGTAATTCCGACGCGGATATCATCGGCAAGTCTCGCGACAATGGATTTTTCCAGCTCGTCCCGGACTTCCTCCGCTTTCTCGCCGTTTTCTTCCGCCGCCTCATCCCGAAGTTTCTGCATGGACCAGACATCCCCCGTGAATCCGACACTGAACATCGGGTCCACATATCCCATGTCGCCGAACGGCATCACAATTCCAGCCGCCAGTTCCTCCTGCTCCGCTTCCTCATAGGAACACATGCAGTTTTCCAGGATGTCCCTGATCTTGCCCATAAAGCCCTTGGCCCTGGCGTTTTTGCCTGACCTCGCCACGGCCAGGAGTTCTCTCCTGCGCTCCGCATCCATGATAAGGTCTGCGTTGAGGCAAACCCGGCATACACGGCCCTGTCCTTCCGCCCAGAAGCAGGCCTGGAAGTCTCCGGCAATGGATCTCACCATTCCCATCATCTCCTCCGCAAGGAGCCTGAGCCTCAGGGTATCCTTGTGGGAGAGTTCGTTATATACAGCGAATTTTTCCACTTCGCGGAGAGCTTCGTCCATACCGGAGCCATGATTGTCCACGAGTATTTCGTTTGTTTTCATGTACGCTCCTTTCCCAACATTTCCGCCACCGGCAGGTCATCCGGTGTAGTAAGCTTAATATTTCTGTAGGACCCCTCTGTCAGTCTTACCTTATATTCCGTCATCGCTTCCACGATCATCGCGTCATCCGTAATCCCCGCCTGGAAGGAAGGATTCTCATGCACCTTCCGGTAAGCGTCTGTAATGACAGAAAAGGCAAATGCCTGCGGTGTCTGTATAATCCAGCATTTTTTCCGGTCCGGGGTGTAAGCGGCAAATCCGTCCTCATCCGAAATCTTGATGGTGTCCTTGGACGGCATGGCTGCCGTGCAGGCGCCGTACTCTTCCGCATCGCGGATTATTCTCTCCACCATCTGCCTGTCGGCAAATGGTCTCGCCCCGTCATGGATAAGCACGATATCGCCGTCCCCGTACCCGAGGCGGGCAAGCTCTCTCAGTCCGTTTTCCACGGAGTTCCAGCGCTCCTTCCCCCCGGCTGTCACGGCCCGGACCTTACGGAACCCGTACCGCCCGACGATACTCTCCCGGCAGTAGTCCAGATCCTCAGGGCCCGCTACTAAAATAATATCATTAATTGCGGCTTCGTCAAATAGTTTCAGAGAGAACCACAGGACAGGTTTTCCCTGAAGCTCCAGAAACTGTTTTTTCGTCGCCGTATGCATCCGCGTACCGCTTCCCGCCGCCAGCACGATGGCCGCCGTGCGGCGTAAAGGACGGGTATTCTTCCCATCACTCATCTACCGTTCCCCCAGCTTGAGTCCCGGAACCGCATTCAGGTCCCATCCGGCCCGGACGCCCCGCATATACTCGTAATAACCGGCGGAACCGATCATGGCGGCATTATCGGTGCAGAGAACTGGGGACGGGAGATAGAACCGGAACCCGTTCCTGTCGCAGGCGCTGCGCATCGCCTTTCGGAGAGCGGAGTTGCTCGCGACGCCTCCGGCGATGGCCACCTTGTCAAAATGATACTCTTTAGCCGCGTCAATCGCCCGGCTCACCAGCGCATCCACAACCGCGTCCTGGAAGGAAGCCGCCAGATCAGCGACTACAATCTCCTCGCCGGTCATCTTTGCCCGGTTGATCTCATTGAGCACGCAGGATTTCAGGCCGCTGAAGCTGAAATCATAGGGATTCTCTCCCACCTTCGCCCTGGGAAATTCGTACGCGTGGGGATTTCCCTCCCGCGCGGCGCGGTCGATTTTGGGACCGCCCGGATATCCGAGCCCCACCGCGCGGGCCACCTTGTCAAAGGCTTCCCCCGCCGCGTCGTCCCTGGTTCTTCCGATAATCTCGAATTCCCCGTAATCCCGGACCACCACCAGGTGGGTATGCCCGCCGGATATGATCTCGCACACAAAGGGCGGTTCCAGGTCCGGATACTCTATAAAGTTTGCGGAAATATGTCCCTCTATATGGTGCACCGGCACCAGGGGCTTCTTCGCCGCCCAGGCGATGGCCTTGGCTTCGGCGGCGCCCACCAGAAGCGCCCCCACCAGCCCCGGGCCGTAGGTGACAGCGATCGCCGTCATCTCCTGCAGGCTCATCCGCGCCTCCGTGAGGGCCTGCTGAATCACATAGTTGATATTTTCAATATGCCTGCGCGAGGCAATCTCCGGCACGACGCCGCCGAACATGGTATGCTCGGCAATCTGTGAAGAAATGATATTCGAGAGAACGTATCTCCCGTTCTTCACAACCGCAGCGGCAGTCTCATCGCAGGAACTCTCGATGGCGAGAATATAAACATCGCTTCCCATATCAGTCATTATCCGTCCGTCTCATCAAACATCAGGTCCACGGACCATCCATCCTTCGCTGCCTTCGTCCTGGGGAAAATCTTCCGCACATTCTCCATGTACTCCTCAGGGTACATCACGGAGGGACTGTAATGTGTCAGCCACATCTCCGCGGGCTGGGCCTTTCTCGCCAGCTCCGCCGCCTCATACATGGTCATATGCTTTTTATCCCTGGCGCTGGCGGCTTTCTCGGGCTCCCCGTACATTCCCTCGCAGATAAACAGATCCGCGTCCTTAGCGTACTCCGCGATCACCGGCACCGGCCGGGTGTCCGTGCAGTAGACGACCTTCAGTCCCTTCCTGTCAGGCCCCATCACCATATCCGGCGTGTAGACGCGGCCGTCCTCCTCGACAGTATTTCCCTTCTGAAGGGGATTCCAGAACTTCAGCGGAATATCCTGCGCTTTCGCGCGCTCCGCGTCAAACCGTCCTTTGCGCGGGATACTGATGCAGTATCCGTAGCAGGTCACATTGTGGTGGACTTTATAGGCGTCAATATGGTACGGGCCTATCTCCAGGTGTTCCCTCGGCTCCTCCAGTTCAATCAGCCTCAGCTCAAAAGGAAGCTCAGGGGCAATGACCCGGAGCGCGGACACAACGCGCGAAAGCCCCCTCGGGCCTATGAGCGTCACGGGTTCCGTCCGCTCCGCGTTTCCCATAGAAAGCAGGAAGCCCGGCAGACCGCTGATGTGATCCGCATGGTAGTGCGTAAAGCAGATGACATCTATCGGTTTCGGACTCCACCCCTTCTTTTTCAGAGCAATCTGCGTTCCTTCCCCGCAGTCAATCAGAAGATCCGACCCGTTGCAGCGGGCCGCCATCGATGTCAGCCACCGGTACGGCAGCGGCATCATGCCGCCCGTTCCGAGCAGGCAGATATCCAGCATGTATATCCCTCTCTCCAAGACGGCGCCTCAGGAGCGCCGCCACTCGATCACCGCATTTTCCTGCGGATTATCATAATAATTCCTGCGCACGGCCTCGCCGGCAAAACCAAACTGCGCGTAAAGGCTGCGGGCCGCCGTATTGGACTCCCGCACCTCCAGCGTGATATCGGATATCCCCATGGCATCCGCGGCGGAAATCATCTGCCTCATCAGCTGCCCGGCAATGCCGTATCTCCGGAATTCCGGGAGCACTGCGATGCGCATCAGTTCGCCCTCGCCCGCGACAGCACGGAAATCAAGGTATCCCGCCGGTCCGCCGGCATCAGGTCCCGCTCCGGCAGCATCCTCTGTCTTGCGGCACTGCGGGACGGCCACCCAGACCAGGTCCAGGGGACTCTCCAGCATATCCCGCAGAAGCTGTTCAGACCAGGGCGTCCGGAAGCACTGTTCTTCAATCCTCCGGATTCCCGGAATATCCTCCGGTACCGCCCTGCGAATCAGAGCAGCGACGCTTGCGCCGGGTCTTTCTTTTCCGTCAGTCATGTTCATGCACCACGACGCCCGCGGCCAGCTTTTCCAGTTCTCCCTGCCGCTCCGCCACATCGCGTTCCCGCTCCGCCTGGGATTTCCGCAGGTAATCCGGCCTGAACTCAGCCGCGCTCACGGTCTCTCCCCGCAGTGCCATCTGCTCTCCCAGGGCAGCCACGGAAGCTCCTCTCTGTCGGTTTGACGGGACAGGGGCAAATGCGAACGGCACAGTAACTTTCGATTCCAGGATATCCCTGCAGGCGTCCGCCCCGTCACCGAGGAAAACCACCGGTTCCCCCCTGCGGCTGAGCTCTTTTGCAAGATCCTCCACCTTTGCCATCCACTGCGGCTTCAGCACGAGGAACTCCCCGTCCTTCCAGCGGTAAAGCCCGGTATATGCCTGCTTTCTCCGCGCGTCCAGCATCGGGCATATCACCGCGTCCGTCCCGTAAAGCCCGTAAGCCATGGCATCCATGGTGGGGACATTTACCAGGGGCTTTCCCGTCACAAAGCCGATCCCCTTGGCGGTTGCGGCCCCGATGCGGAGCCCGGTAAAGGAGCCTGGGCCCCCGGACACCGCGATGGCGTCCACCGACCGGATATCCTCTCCCAGAAGATCCATCATCTGGTCAATCATGGGCAGGAGTGTCTGGGAATGGGTCTTTTTCAGGTTCAGCGTATACTCCGCTGTCATCTGCCCGTCGCAGACCATGGCCACGGAGGCCACCAGCGACGCGCTCTCTATGCCAAGAACTTTCATGTAATCACCGTAATCCGACGATAGTCAAACCCTTTTTCCAGGTCCTTTTCTATCGTCACTTCCACCGCATCCTCCGGCAGGATTCCCCGGATGTTGTCCGCCCACTCCACCAGGCAGACGCCGTCCCCGTAGAAATCTTCGGTATATCCCACCTCTTCCATCTCGTCCTCATCTTCAATGCGGTAGACATCAAAATGACAGAGCGGAATTCTCCCCTCTTCATACGTTTTCTTTATGGTAAATGTGGGACTGCTGATCACTTCGTCAATGCCGAGTCCCCTGGCAAATCCCTTGGTGAATACGGTCTTCCCGACGCCCAGGTCTCCGTTCAGGCAGTACACCTGCCCGGGATTTGCGTTTTCCCCCATACGGAGGCCGAGCGCGAAAGTATCCTCTTCACCGTGGGATTCATAAACCGTTTTATTTCTCATGACAGATCCGCTCCGGTCTACGCGCGGATCACCTGAAGGACACCGTCAAATCCGGCCAGCACGCGCTGAAGCTTTGCCTCCTCCAGTTTCCCTGTCAATACCGCAAATTCCTGTCCGTCCAGTTCCGGAAGCGTGATGACCCTGACCGACCCGAGTCCCGCGCGGACCTGGCCGATCTTCTCGTCATAACTGCCTGTAAACCGGATGAAATACCGGAATGTCTCTTTCCCGAAATCCAGCAGCTGCTGCTTCTCGCTGCCCCATCCGAAGGGAATATTCCTTTCGAGATTCCCGCGGGCAATCTCAACGATATCGCTCACCACGGCATTCGCTGTCGGAAGCTTGCCGGCGCCGGCGCCGTAAAACATAATCCGTCCCACGGTTTTTCCCGTCACCAGGACGCCGTTGTAAACATCATTGACGGCATAGAGCGGATTATCTGCGGGAACCATCATCGGCACCACAAAAAGGCTGACCTTCTCGGCGCCGAACCGGCCGGCCCCGATCAGTTTAATCTGCATGCCCAGTTTCTTCGCGTACAGGAAATCCTTCTCCGTAATCCGGGTAATGCCCTCTGTGTATACCTTCTCGAAATCCGTTTCCTTTCCCGTTGCCAGAGCGGTGAGGATGGAGATCTTGCGGCAGGTATCATGGCCTTCCACATCAGCCTCGGGATTTCTCTCCGCGTATCCCAGCTCCTGGGCATTGCGCAGCGCATTCTCAAAGCTCTCGCCCTCGCGGTCCATCTTTGTGAGAATGTAGTTTGTCGTCCCGTTGAGGATGCCGTTGATCTCCTGGATGGTCTCGCCCGCCAGGGACTGGGTCAGCGGCCGGATCAGGGGAATGCCCCCGCCGACTGCCGCTTCCATCAGGTAGTTCAGGCTCCTGTCCCGGGCAATCTGCAGAAGCTCCGTTCCTTTTGCCGCGACAACCGCTTTGTTGGAGGTGACCACAGACTTGCCCGCCTCCAGGCACTTCCTGGTAAACTCATAGGCGGGATTCACGCCGCCCATGGTTTCCACGACGATGCGCACCTCGGGATCCTCCAGGATCACCCCGAGGTCATGGACTATCTTTGCCTCATTCTTATCCCCGGGAAATTCCCGGAGATCCAGGATATACTTTACTTCTATCTCTTCGCCTGTGACACCGCGGATACCGGCCCGGTTGATATCAAGCACTTCCGCCACACCGGAGCCGATGGTGCCGTATCCCATTATCGCAACCTTTAACATACCCGTTTACCTCCCGTTTTTAAGGCTGGTCCACTTAAGGTATTCGCTGATAAAGTGGTCAATGTCCCCGTCCATAACCGCCTGCACGTTTCCGTTTTCCGCATTTGTCCGGTGATCCTTCACCAGAGTGTACGGCTGCATGACATAGGAGCGTATCTGATTGCCGAAATTAATGTCCTTCACATCTCCGCGGATATCCGAGAGCTTCTCGGCATTTTCCTGCTGCTTCAGCATGAACAGCTTCGCTTTCAGCATCTGCATGGCCTTGTCCTTATTCTGGAACTGGGACCGTTCATTCTGGCAGGTCACCACGATTCCCGTCGGGAAATGGGTGATGCGGATTGCCGAAGACGTCTTGTTGATATGCTGTCCGCCGGCACCGCTGGACCGGTAGGTATCAATCCTGATATCCTCCGGGCGGATCTCAACGTCCACATCCTCCTCGATGTCAGGCATGACGTCGCAGGAGACGAAGGAGGTCTGGCGCTTGCCCTGGGCGTTGAACGGCGAGATGCGCACCAGACGGTGCACGCCGTGTTCCGATTTCAGATATCCGTAGGCGTTGACGCCGTTTACTTCAAATTCGATTTTCTTGATGCCGGCCTCGTCGCCCGGCAGCTCGTCCAGAACGGTGAG
>JAEEGL010538358.1_pt1 | contig 10675 bp, 13 predicted proteins | sample 9134231 | NCBI WGS metagenome assembly JAEEGL01 (sample SAMN16246548, study PRJNA631951) | gut metagenome | biome: gut microbiome; feature: rumen; material: fiber-attached | host: Bos | place: Iran: Karaj | collected 2018-10 | reverse complement strand
TCTCTGTGCCGCCTGGATTCTTCAACTTAAGTGTGAGCGTTGAATCTGCATATGTGGCATCAATCGTACTCGCGTATGTACTGCGTATATTGCTCCCATTACCATCTTGCGTCGCTTTTGTAGCACTGCCGACAGAAAGCGAATTCATTGTACATGCTGTTGGTACGCCATTGCTAATATACACTGGTATTGAAGTACTGCCAACAGTCGTTGAGCCTATCTTTGAGGCTGTTGTTGCGTTCTTTGCTGTAGTACCATTTGCCTCAAATATATTGGTTATTGCCTTACCGTTTATTGAAGTAGTGACATTTACAGCACTGCCCGCGGTGGTAGCATTCGCGGCATTCGTAGCATTTTTTACTACTGTCCCATTTGACTCAAATATAGAGGACAGAGATTTACCGCCTATTGATGTGGTAACATTTACAGCATTGTTTGCATTTTCAACCGTAGTTTGCTCGCCAATGGGCTTCAAAGCATTTAGCGATGTTGACCCATCACCCACATACAACTTCTTTGAGCCGAGGTCATATATTGGCTCACCCGCCTGTGGTACAGGGTTTGCGGATGAACCGCTCCTTCTTCTTCTGAATTTTATTAAATCTGCCATTCCATCTCTCCTATGTCAATCTCACTCGTAATTCCCCCTCATCTGGAATAGTAACTCCCCTACTCTTTATCTTCCTCTTTATTGTCAGAAGTATCCTTATCATAAGATATCTCAACTTCGCCTTTTTGCAGTTTCTCTAAGAATGTGATAGCATCAGCAGTCTTTTTCAAGGTCTCGTCTTTTTCCACCTCTGCTTTTGCCTCTTTTTCTTTCATATCGAGTGATTCAAGATAAGCATTTATCAATTCTGCTCTCTCTTCCTCACTTGCTTCATCAAACCCCTCTGGAACTTCCAAACCTATGTCAGAAAGCAGTAAACCATCAAGGTGGTCAAGTTCATGCTGAAAGACGATGGCGGCGGCTCCCACAAGTCTCCGTGACTCTATCTTGCCAAGCGGTGTCTGATACGCAACCGTGATATCGTTATTTCTCGGTCTTATGTATTCTTTCCCAGGCAGGCTGTCACACGATTCCCTTGACAGTTCAAGTCCAGATGCCTTTGTGGTAATGGGGTTAACAAATGTTCTTAAATCACCGTTAAAATTAATAACAAATATTCGCTTATCAAACCCAATTTGCGGTGCGGACAGGCTCTTTAGATTTTTCTCTCTAACTATTTCTTTTAACGACAAAATGATATTTCGCATTATTTCGTTCTCTTTGCGTATATCAATTTCGTCACATCTTCCGCTTAAAGCGTCAATATCAGTCAGTATCTCCTTCATCATCTTCTCCTTCTTCTGATGCATCATCTGATTCGTCTTCTATTGCTTTTAATTCTTTTTCTGATAACGGAACAACCACCAGTTTGTAACTATCTTGGTCATTATCCGATATCAAACTTATTTGATATGTTTTATATAAATAGTTTAAACTTATGTTGTGTATTGTCATCAAAGAGTTATCGGAAAGTTCTTCAACATCATCATTACGGTCAAGCAAAGAGTAATATTTACCAAACTCATCCATATCCTCAATGTCCATCACATATGTACCATTTTTACTCTCGGTAATATCGTGATTAATACCCAACTCTTTTAATATGCATTTTATATCAGCCATTGTATCCCCTCATTTTTATCTACATATAATTTAGCACTCTTGCAGAAAATTATAGGTTCTTTTTTCTACGGAGATTGTCTATCACACCACTGTTTTCTGCCACCACGCCACTGCGAGTGTTCTCTGGTCTAATGTTTTCCAGCAACTTTTTATTACGCCGTTCATAACCCTTCTCTTTTTCCTTACGAGCTGGCTTATTGAGCAGAAACATTATGTATGATAAAACCTCATAATTTCTCATCAACGGCTGTATGGATTCCTTGACCTGTTCAAGACGCTCTGGCTCATACATGTTTTTCTCTGCCAATTCAGAAAAATCCTTCAGTTCCGCCAGCATATCAGAGTACTGGTTAGCAACCTCATCGTAGTAATCTCTTACATCCTTAACTGACACTAAAATGTCACCTCTTCTCTATCAAAATAAACTGCAATAACCTACATAGGATTCCCATGTAGGTTATTTATTTAATTCTTAAAAACCACAGAAGTTATCAAGGAAGTCCACGAATGATTTGAAATCGTCCTCCCTATCGCGCTTACCTTTCTTATTACTACTGCTGCCATATTTCTTTCTAAACTCTTTTTCGGCTTTAACATAGGTATCATAGGCATCGCTGACTTCTTTTTCGGCTTTTGATATAATCTCCTGCATTTTGGCATTCGATTCTTCGAGTATTTTCTGCACTTCCTTTTTGGCGTTATCATATCTCTCCAGTGCTTTCGTGTAAGCATTGTAAAGATTGGCAACACCTTCGTATTCAGCGTCCTCCTGTTCGTGCGCCTTCTTGTAAAGCGCATCATCCTCGTTCATCTGCTTTAAGCACTTAGTGAGCTCCTCATCAGTATGAGCGATGTAATCCTTGCCAGTAATGTCGCTTTTAATTGTAACTATCATTCTAATCCTACCTCTCAATCCAAAACTATTCTATACAGGCATTCCAAAACATTATCCTCGCTTGATATAATCAAGTTCTGCGATGGTTTTGCCGACAGCCGTAAATTCTTGGCATAATTATCCGTACCCATGAGTGACCCGTTGGCGATAATCAGTGTCTCGTTCTTCTCATCCGCTGAAAAATGGTGCAAATGCGCTGTGAGAATGAGTTCATAGTGCTGATGGGTCATCATTGACAGTGAGTCAATCGCTGTTCTTGGGCTGTCTTTATCGCCGTGAACGCCAAGAACCTTGTGGTCAAATATATTAAATGTTATTATATCATCACCGAATTCGTTTGAGTGAATTGCAATGCTGTCCCCCAATCTCTCCTTCAGATACCAAGGAGTAATTCTTGCCAGGGATTCGAGGTCAAGCGAATCAGACTTATTCGGCTCTAACCGAGAATGGTTATCCAAACAGTCATAATAATGTACCTCAACTACATTGCTCAATGTATTAAGGAACTCGGCAAGTATTTCAGACACTTCCATAATCTGCGTAATAACATCAAACCTGCTTTGTAGCCTTAATGGGAGATGTATGCGTCCACATATAAGGTCCGCGAGGTTCACCACATGGATTTTAGCCACGCCCTCTTTTTCACAAAGTCTGATAACTTCGTCCAGCAGATATGCTATGCGTTCTTTAGCGATATCTGGGTTGTACTGATTCCAGTGATTATCAATAACTATCCCATAATGCCAATCGCTTAATTCAAGTATGGCTTCACGCCCAGACTTCCTGACAGTGACTCTGGGCACATCGAGAAGTTTTTTCGAATTCATCTCAACTGCAAAGTCGTGGGCAATCTCTTTTATGGTTTCCTCACGGGAAATGCGTCTTACGCTTGCATTGTTCTGAACACGTTCATCCGTAAGTTTTACGCGCTCCTTCTTTATTTTAGCAAGCAATTCATTGAGATTCTGTATCTTTTCTTCTTCCTCTTTACCTCTCTGCTCTGCAACCTCTTTGACTTCTTCTTCTATCGCTTCCTTACGAAGCTTTGCAACATACTTCTTGCGATAGTGCGACTCACCGTAACTGAGGTCACATTGCGAATTTATCACCTGTGCGAGCTCTTCCCAGGTTAAGCCACACTGCTCTCTATTGGCACAGGCTCTCCATATATAATCTTCTACGCTCTCATCAGGTGATTTGTAAAGCATTTCTACATCTAACATTTATTTTTCTCCTTCATTTGTATTCACACTCAATTTAGCGTCTAACCATTCCGATTATGGATTTAGTTTCCGCCGTTCTCGTCCGCTACTTCCGTGGGGATGATTTCAACCAAGTGCTCATCTTTATCTATCTGCGATGCCTTTTCAAGTATCGCTTTTATGGCTGATGCTACACGCTCTCGCTCATCTCTCTCAAGACCGTCAGCCATGCTTATGTTAAGGTTATTTTGATTAATCTGTATCGCGGGCGACTCGTTTATCATATCCAGCGACTTCTGCGTTCTGTCTATTGTATTCTGCACTACATTCATATAGTTCAGCAAGTCGTTATTTGAAAATTCTCCCGCACGTTTTTCAAATCGCTCCAACATCTGGTCAGATATGGTATCAAGAAGACCGTTCAACTTCATCAGCCTTATCACATTTTTCTTACGCTGATTGAGATTGAATAGTGCGGTCAGGTCTTTAACTTTGTCCACACTCTGCTCATTTATAATATCGGACGCTATTTGCTGTGCCTGTGAATCAAGTGGTAAGGTATCTATGATATCAGTCATGTCTGCCATTAGAACAGCTCCTTATTTACCTTCTCAATCCTTTGAGCAAGTGCAGTCTCCAATTCATACACCAGCGGACTCTTACCAGTTCTCACAGTTTCCTTTATTGCTTCATCAAGCGAAGGCGCTGGGGTAAAACGGTATCTTATGCCGTCTTCATCTACTCGTATAGTAATTGTGCCGATTCCAATTTCAATAACTGTATCGGTCTCGCCTTCCAGCATACTCTCTTTAACATCATGACATATTATGAATTTCGCTTTATCTACGAGTTTTCCCAGCGAATGCTCTGTTATAGTAGTTAGTGTTGCTAAATCCGGAATCAAATATTTAGTCATATTGCTCACCTCTATTCAATGCTCGCGCAACTCTTATGTTGTCTCTGTATTCCAATGATGATGCAGCATCTGTCAGGTCGCGGAAATACACCCTAAGAGATTTATTCAATCTTTCCGCAACGCATTGTTCGATGACATCATCTCTACGGCGTTTGTGATTGCTCAAATCAAGTATCATATTTTGCAAGTCCGCTATATTCAAAGTCACTGCCCCCTTGCATTAAATGAGTAGTTATCAAGAATTTCCACCAACTTTAGATACTGACTCTTTACTGCGCGTAAAGTATCTGACGGACAGCCTATTTGAGCAACCGCTTTCTCATACGGCATACCGTCTATATTCACCCATTGATACAGTACGAGCGAATACACCATGTTTTCTAACTCATCAATTGTCGGTATGCGAATCGTCATTCCGCCAAAGTACTCACAAAGTTTGAGTAAATGCTCCTTATCCATTAGGTATGCAAGCTCACTTAATGTCGAATACTCTGGTATGTTATTCATCTTATACAGTGCAAACATAACCAATGAGTAAATGTCTGCATCCTTTAGTTTTAATAGTTCCTCTTTAATACTCCTCATCGTCTTCCCCCTTCAGCGTCTGCATCATCATCTCGCTTGTGTATGATGCTGTGGATATATGCGTATGCAAGATGCCAGATAAATCATTAGCGATGACCTTCCTTATCTCGTTCACCAAAACAGTTATGTAATCGCGCATCGATTCATCTAGGTGATACAGTATGGTGCTGTTTTCCCTCTCTTTTCGGTACATTTTGTCTATTAGGGACATCTTTGATTTGCCCGCCTTAATCATCGCATTCAACCGTAATAGCGATTTACGAGGCAAAGTAACAGAGTTCAATAGACTAAGTAAACAACTTGTGTAAATATTCAGCCACTCAGCCGAATCCCTTTTATACGGAAGTTTCTGTAAGTGAAACTTTATAGTACGAGACACATCGTGCAGATAGTGTTCAAATTCCGCAATATGAATTTCATCGACAGTGCTCTCAAGAATATCCCTGAAATTCGAGCCTTCGTTATCTACCTCTACTGGAACATCGGGGTCAGCGCTGTCACCATACTCACGGTCAAAGTCTATCTTCGATGTATAGAGCGTTTTCTTAATGTAGTTGAGTATGCTTTTAATGCGCTTAAGTTTTGGCTCACCGTTTTCGTCCAGTTCAAACTGACGCTTATCTGTAATTCGCAGGAAATACTTGGATGCAGCGTACAGCGCAAAATCTTCGTAATGCTGGTAGTTTTGGCAAAGTCCCCTCTTATATGCCAGCATTTTTGATAACTGGTAGATGTAATCATACATCTTTTCCTGGTCACAATCTTCTTTGTAGGCATTTGCATCTACCCATATAGCCATGTCAACATATCTGACACCTTTTGGTCGGTAACTGTAACTCATTCTATATAACTCACCCCGCTTGCATCTTTAACTACTGTTATCTCTCTGTCATAAGGGATTGAGAGGTCAGTATGGTGTGTTACCACAAAAACACTTTCAACATCCTTTAATTTAGAGGATATCATGTTTATGATTTTCTGACTGCCTGTGGAATCGAGATTATCAAAACACTCGTCTATAACAATTATATTGCTACTGAATCCAAGATACTGACACAGCATATCCCTTAAGGCAAACTGTATTATAATATCAATCTTCTGTCTCTCACCGCCAGAAAGATTCTCGTACTGCTTATTATCATAGGATATTTTTATATTGTTACTATCCAGTGTAAAGGAAAGCAACTCTGTGCCAAAAACATCCTTGGAATACTCTTTTGCTTTTCTATCTATATAATCAATTACATTGCGAAGCAGATACCCACGGAAATCTCTTTTCACTATTGTATCAAATTTATTGATTATCTCTAACCGCTGATTCACATCGAGCTCTTCCGATATGTGTGCATCAAGCACGGACTGTATGCTATCTATCTCTGCCTTATAATCCTCACACTGCTTCATCATATCGTTGCGCCGATTCAACAATGTGTCCAAGTCCACGTTAGCAGCGTTCAGTGCACTTGTGATTGGCGACAATTTTGAAGTCAATTCAGTGCGCACACTTTTCTTCTCATCTATCTGCTTCTTTATTTTATTGGCGGAATCGGTAACAATGTTCTTCCTGCTATTCGACTCGTCCGTAATCATCTGTAAGCGATTCTCGTACAGCATTTTTACATTTTCTATGTCGGAGCATACTCCGTTAAGGGAGTACTCTAAAGCCGAAATTTGGGCTTCCTGGTCGCTTGTGGACGGTTTCACAACATTTGGTATCTTCTGACCGCAGGTCGGACAGACATCTTTTATCTGACTAATGCGTTTAATCTCGTTTTTTAGTATAGTGATTTGAGCTGTTATATTTGACTGTTTTGCGGTAAGCGGGCTTAAAAGCCTGTCCATCTCCGCATTCTCGTCTGCAACCTTGCTGTTCGTCTGCGAGGATATGGTAACATATTCATCACGCAGTTTCTGCACACTCTCTTCCATGTCGGAAATACTATTGTCTATTCCGCAGATTTCAGCCTCAATGTTCCGCACCTTTTCGGAAAGAGTGCTTATTCGTTCACGAACCTCACTTTCATCTTTCAACTCGGACAGTGTATTATGAATTCTGTCTATATTGGACTGCAGTACAGATATCTTACCCTCATTCATCAGCCTAGTCATCTTTAATTTATCAGATTCGTTTGATAGGTACTGCTTCCTATCGGATATACGGCTCTTTATGTCCTCTATCATAAAGTCAGATTTAGAAAGTGTTTCTAAAACTTCTTTGCGACCAGCAGGCGTGTTGTTTGTAAATCTTTGCGGAAGTCCCTGACCGAGAATAATTACAGAGCCAAGCAACGAAGCGTTGAGGTCACCAAGGCGTTCAGAAAGTATCTTCTCTGTATCTCGTATACCTTTGCCAGATACATCCTTACCGTCTATAACCACTTTTAAAGATGTCCCATAATCCTTACTACCCTTTGAACGCAGTATCTGATATTTATTGCCGTCTATTGCAAAATCCAGTGTGACATATGCACCATCATCGGCATTCATATTAACTATGTCTTTCGTGCCTCTTATGGTGTCGCCAGTGAGAGCATAGGAAATTCCTTCCCATATACTGCTTTTACCACTGCCATTCGATTTTGATAAATCTTCGGTCTTATTGTTCCTACCCGATACGATAGTAAACCCAGACTGGTCTAACTCAATCTCTGCATCACCAAATGACATAAAGTTATGCAATTTTAGTTTTATGAATTTAACAATCATTTACAAACCTCATATAATTCCGACAGCACTAAATCGGAAGAGCCGACTGTTTCTTTTATGTAATCATTGAACTGCTTGAGATGGTCATCAACCGATATTAACGTAGCCTCATCCGTGTGTTCTACCGCGTCACGAACGACTGTTATGCGGTAAGCGATGATTTTCTTACTCTCCTCAACTATGTTAAGGACATCTTGGTAATAGCACTCATTACACTTAATCGAGACTACTGAATTTGCAGGAAGCAACTTAATATTGTATTCCCCAGAAATAATACTGCCGAACTCGACCTTATAAAAATTGAGCGCCCAAGGATTTGGGATAAGCTCATACTTAAGCGTATCCGTGTCAAGAATCATTACATTATGTACATATTTCCTCGCATCCTCACTAAAGTTCTGACCCGTTAAATTTCCAAGATTTATAATCTTATCCGTGACCTTCTCGCCATTATGAAGATGCCCATTTATAAAGAGGTCACAAGAATTCTCAATGTCCTCAACCGTGAAACCTACTGTGGACTTGTACTCACCGTACTGAATCTGCAGGTCGTTGTGAGAAAAGAGTATGACACGCTTATTCTTCGGCACAATATCTGACAAGCATTCTCCGCCCAGTCTCTCAAACTCCTTCTTGCGATTACTTTCCAGTATGTAGGGAATAAAGCCAAGCGTAACATCACCCATCTCCACAAACTCTACTTCGGATTTCACTTCGCCTTTCAGCAAATTGAATATATTTGTTGAACTCATAAGACGGTCATTGCTGCCCATTTCATGGTTACCCACCAGAAAGAAATGAGGTATTGTGCCCCAGTCAATTCTCCCCAGAGCAGTGATTTCTTCGGCGTTCAAATCGGATTTATCAAAAAAGTCACCAAGACAAACTACACCAGCACATCTGTGGGACTCCGCAGTCTCAACTACCCAGTTCAATGAGTTAATAAGATTTTCTAAACGGACAGAGAACTCGACTCCCCTTTTCCTTACTATTGAACTGTACTGTGACCAATGCGGGTCTGCATATATTAGTAGCCTCATATCGCGCTTTAACCTCTACTGTATATTTGTGATAGCAAATATGCCAATGCATATCTGTCGCTGAATGTGCCGTCAATGATACCGTTATACACCTTGTAGCACACTTCCATAACTGTTCCGTAAAATTGATTACGGCTTGCTAACAATTTTTTCCTCGCACTATTATAAAGTGCGTAAATAATTCCGACAGGTGAGTCATCTATCCTCAGCGCAGTCTTAAAGGCTCGTTTGTCGCAATTAAGCACCTGATTAATAAAATCGAATATATTTACACTACGGTAATCGGGGAAGCCGTTTTGCAATAGGTAGTCTACCAGCACATTTGAGTTACTTTGCTGTAAGATAAATATCTTCTCTAACTCATTATTTAAAGCACCAAGCCGACAGTCACAGCATTCAATAATCTGCTCCAACTTGCTTTGGTCAACCGTTATCTTCTTATTTGCGCACTGCTTTTGAGCATATGCCAGTAATGAGTATTTATCCAGTCTCTCGAAAATCACGATATTCGATTTGTTAGACTTATAAAACTCCGATGCCTTATCAATGTCTGGAAAACAAACTATAATATTGCGGTTGAGTGATGCTAATTCCGCAGTATATTTTGGATTTGTAATGACTTTTTGGTCGTTATATATCACATACACGAAATCTTCCCGCATATTAGTGGTAGTTTCATATATAACCTCATCTGCGGTACTATAGTACCTGTATGCCTTGTTCAATGTATTAGATATGTATGTTATGTACTGCTTCGATAAAGCAGGTTCTTCTTCAATGAAGATTAGAAACTTTGGCACATTGTTTGTGAGTATGTCTGATTTTAAAAGTTTTATATCCACTTTTCCAACCTCATTTCCAACTTATCCTTCAAGTAAATCAATCTTCCTCATACCATCTTCCACAATTGGCTCGGAAATTTTCTGCGCTCTGAAGAAAGTTTCTTCGAAGCGTTGCTTCGCTAACTCTATATACTCTGGATTTAGGTCGATACCGATATATTTACGACCATTCTTAATGGCAACAATACCTGTTGTGCCAGCACCATTGAAAGGGTCAAGCACCGTGTCGCCTTTATTACTGCCTGCAAGAATGCACGGTGATACAAGTTCCTCTGGGTATGTTGCAAAGTGTGCACCAGCATACCCAGCAACAGTGATATCCCACACATCCCTCTTATTTCTAATAGGTACTTCTATTGTGCCATCAGAAATGACTTTCTGCTCCCATGCCTTGCCACTGTAAGTTTGATAGTGCGAATCGTCAGATTCACCGTACTTTGTACCACCGAATGCTATGTTAGTTGGCACCCGTTTCGTGTACATCTTGTCGGGCAGACCTTGTGACCTTAACTCGTGCATTGTATTAGGTGCCTGACCATCGTATGGGAGATTCTTAAATTTCCACCTATCATGCCCGCCTTTAGCCAATGACTGCTCGCTGTTGCCCGGCATAATCAATTCACCGTCATATTTTGGACTGCCCTTCAGTACTATGTCTTTTCTACCATCATACCCCGTGGCAACCTCCTGTATATCTTCATAATTGAAGAGGTAGTTTGGCGATTTAGAAAGAAGAAAAATATACTCGTGACTTTTTGTACAGCGGTCTTTCACGCTTTCAGGCATAGGATTTAATTTATGCCATATGATATCCTGT
>JAEEGL010386146.1_pt1 | contig 10675 bp, 10 predicted proteins | sample 9134231 | NCBI WGS metagenome assembly JAEEGL01 (sample SAMN16246548, study PRJNA631951) | gut metagenome | biome: gut microbiome; feature: rumen; material: fiber-attached | host: Bos | place: Iran: Karaj | collected 2018-10 | reverse complement strand
GATGCAGTTCTTCGTGAAGCCGGGTACCGAACTGGAGTGGTTCCCGAAATGGAAGCAGATGCGTATGGCTTGGCACCAGGCCCTTGGCTTCGGTGCAGAGAACTACCGCTTCCACGACCACGACAAACTGGCTCACTATGCCAATGCCGCTACCGACATCGAGTTCCGCATGCCGTTCGGCTTCAAGGAGGTGGAGGGCATTCACAGCCGCACCAACTTCGACCTCTCACAGCATGAGAAATACAGCGGTCGTTCCATCAAGTACTTCGACCCACAAGACAATGTGAGTTATACGCCGTTCGTCATCGAGACATCCATCGGTGTTGACCGTATGTTCCTCTCGGTGATGTGCCACTCCTATCAGGAGGAGCAACTCGAGAATGGCGAGACTCGCGTAGTGCTCAAACTGCCCGCCGCACTGGCACCGGTGAAACTGGCAGTGCTGCCCCTCGTGCGTAAGGATGGGCTGCCAGAGAAAGCACGCGAAATCATCAACAACCTCAGGTTCCACTTCAACTGCCAGTACGACGAGAAGGATACTATCGGCAAGCGCTACCGCAGACAGGATGCCATCGGTACTCCTTATTGCGTGACAGTGGACTACGATACGCTCAACGACAATACCGTCACACTGCGATTCCGCGACAGCATGGAGCAGGAGCGCGTGAGCATCGACCAACTCAATGCCATCATAGAGGACAAGGTGAGCATCGCAAGCCTGTTAAAGAAACTGCAATAAATGGATTTCAGACATTTCATATCGGTTCTTGGCGCCTTCCTCTTGGCTCTTTCCTTCACCGCATGCAGCGAGACCGACGATACAGTGGAGGAGTTTCCCAACTGGAAGAGCAAGAATGAGGCTTTCTTCACCGCGAAATACAACACGGCGAAACAGGCCATTCAGGCGGGCGACAATACCTGGAAGATATTCAAAACGTATACCAAGGACCCATCGAAAGAGGGAGTGCCTTCTGACTATATCCTCGTGAAGGTGCTCGAAGAAGGCACAGGCAGCGGATGCCCGCTCTATACCGACACCGTGAGGGCACACTACCGGGGGCAGTTGCTGGCCTCGACAACCCATGTCGACAAGACCGACAGTGAGTTGGGAATGGTGTTCGACACGTCATGGAGCGGTGATGTCTTCGACAAGAACACTTTTGCACCGATGAAATTCGGTGTGGCAGTAGTGGTTGATGGATTCTCGACGGCATTGCAGCACATGCATATCGGCGACAGGTGGAGAGTCTACATCCCATACCAATTAGGATATAAGGATAGAGAAGACGCCTCGATACCGGCATACAGCACACTCGTCTTCGACGTGATGCTCGCCGCTTATTACAGGCCAGGGCAGTTGGTGCCCAACTGGAATTCCAATAACGGGATGCTTTGGGAAGAGTAATCCCGTCATGTAAGATGTCATTTCATAATTAATATAGAACTGTAATTTCTAAGTTTATATATAAGAATATGTGCGTCGATCCCCGTCTGCTCGAGAAGAGTATGATGGGGATTTTTTTATGTACACTGTTCTTATGGCTCTTTAACTCTTCGTTTATCCCCCCCTTATATCCCCTTTACTCCTTGTTTTACCCCCATTTAGCGACCATTTAGCACATACGTCTCTTTCTTTTTTTCTACTTACATTACATAACATGACAAACATCAAGACTATTTGACCCATGTCAAGAAACATGCTCTTTATCGAGAAAAATGTACAAAATTGTTTGCTGTGTGCGCAAACAGTCGTACCTTTGCATCGTCAAAAGGATAAAAGACCAGCATGACAAGTGAGATCAGCATGGTATTAGAGACAAGGTAAAAAGATGTATAAAGGATAACAGAAATTAAAAAAATAGGTCACAGGATAAATAAGTCAGTAAAAGGTCATAGGATAATAGAAAAGAGCAAAAAAAATACGTATTAAGAAATAGGTATTAAGAAAAAAGATTGACCAGGATAACAGAAAAAGGTAAAAAGTGACAAGTAATAGAATCTGCAATAGGGTTCAAGATTGAGTTTCAGGTAACCGCTCACGCCGTGAGGTGACAGCGAATTGTTTAATTTAAAAGTTAAGAAAGGGTAAAAAGATGATTTCAACGATTGTATTGATTTTTGCAGTTTTGATTGCATCAGGATTCCTGTTCGAGAACACCATCGAGAAAAAATAACTCGGACAGATTTTATTGAGAAAACATGAGAAATAGATAGTACGCGGGTGGAGCCGACAATCGGTGTCCACCCGTTTTTTTGGGCGTTTTGTTTTGCTTTCCGCTCGTTTTTCACTACTTTCGCAGAGCAATGGGAAAATTCCAGGGAAAAAGTGACGTACTGCTGCAACTGATACGTGAGGGTAAACAGTTGAATAACAGCGACAAACTCAACTTAATCATACAGTTGAGCATCCCTTCCATATTGGCACAAATCACCAGCGTGGTGATGTTTTTCATCGACCAGGCCATGGTGGGCCACCTCGGCGCTGAGGCTTCGGCAGCAGTGGGACTGGTGGAGACCTCCACATGGCTCGTTCTCAGTTTCACCAGTGCGGCATCGATGGGGTTTTCGGTACAGGTGGCGCATTTCATCGGTGCCAACGATTTCGAGAAGGCCCGACAGGTGTTCCGCCATGCACTCATTGTCACCACCATCCTCGGCTTGGTCATCGTGGCGGTGGCGGTGGCGATAGCGCGGCCGCTTCCCTATTGGTTGGGCGGTGGAGAGACCATTGCCCACGATGGCTCGCTCTATTTCCTGGTCTTCGCCCTCTCAGTGCCTTTCTTCCAACTCAACAGCCTTTGCGGCGCCATGCTCAAGTGCTCGGGAAACATGCGCATACCGAGTTTGGTGAGCATCATCATGTGTGCCCTCGATGTGGTGTTCAACTATTTCTTCATCTTCATCGCCGGGATGGGGGTGGTGGGAGCGGCCATCGGCTCTTCCTTGTCCATATTACTTTGCAGTCTGGCACAGGCATATATCGCTATCTTCCGCAACAAGATGTTGTCGTTGAGGAGGGTGGGAGAACATTTCTTCTGGGTGGCCGACTACCTGTGTAATGCCCTGAAAATCGGACTCCCCATGGCTGTGCAGTCGGTGCTGATGGGAGGAGCGCAAATCGTGAGCACGATGATTGTGGCGCCCTTGGGGAATATTGCCATCGCCGCCAATACGCTTGGTATCACTGCCGAGAGCCTGTGCTACATGCCGGGACATGGTATCGGCGAGGCGGCCACGACGCTCATCGGACAGAGTATGGGGGCACGCAGAAAAGACCTCTGCCGCAGTTTCGCCCGCATGACACTCTATACGGGCATGGCGGTGATGGCGGTGATGGGAGCGGTGATGTTCATCTTCGCGCCAGAGATGATGGCGCTGATGACACCGGTAGAGGAAATCCGGCAGTTGGGCGCACAATGTCTGCGCATAGAGGCTTTTGCCGAACCTATGTTCGCTGCCTCTATTGTCGCCATCTGCGTATGTGTAGGGGCTGGCGATACGCTCAAGCCTGCCATCATCAGCCTTTGCAGCATGTGGTTCGTGCGACTCACTCTCGCCTATGCGCTGTCCATCAACTACGGCTTGCGTGGTGTATGGACGGCTATGGCCATCGAACTCACCTTCCGCGGCATACTCCTCACCATCCGCCTCTTCCGGGGAAGGTGGATGAAGGAAATGGCCGTAAAAACACAGTAGAGACGGGATTTTTCCCGTCTCTACTGTGCACGCTGCATTATTTGACTGTGACACCCCGCATGGCGGTTAGATATCCATTTTTGCTATCCTTTCCTTTGCGGCATCATACTCCTCGATGAGTTGTTTCATCACGGCACTTACAGGGAGTACTTCCTTGATGGCAGAGGCTATCTGCCCGATTTCCAGTTCACCATTCTCAATCTCGCCCTCAAAAATACCGCGTTTCGAGGCGGCTTTTCCTAAAATGGCGCGCAGGTCTTCCACGGTGGCTCCTTCCTTCTCGGCTTCATGGATGCGGTTGTAGAGGTCGTTCTTCACCATGCGTGTGGGCGAGATGAGTTTCAGCGTGAGCATCGTGTCGCCCTCCTCCAGTTGCGTGCAACGGCTCTTGAAGGCCTCCGAGGCACTGCTCTCCTCGGTTAAGGCGAAGAGGGTGCCTATCTGCACGCCCTCAGCACCAAGGGCCATGGCGGCAAGCATGGCCTGGCCCGAACCGATGCCACCGGCGGCTATCAACGGCAGCGACGTGGCCTTCCTCACCTGGGGTATCAGCGTGAGTGTGGTGGTCTCCTCACGGCCATTGTGTCCTCCTGCCTCGAAGCCCTCTGCAACGATGGCGTCGACGCCTGCCTCTTCGCATTTCCTGGCAAACTTCGAACTCGACACCACGTGCACCACCTTCATGCCGGCGTCGTGCAGGCGCTGGGTGTATTTCTTCGGACTGCCTGCCGAGGTGAACACGATGCCTACCTTCTCTTCGATGAGAAGGTCGATGAGGCGGTCAATCTCGGGATACATCAGCGGCACGTTCACGCCCCAGGGCTTGTCGGTGGCCTCACGCATCTTGTGGATGTGCTCCACGAGGGTCTCGGGGTGCATCGACCCTGCTCCCAGCAGACCGAGTCCGCCGGCGTTGCTCACGGCAGAGGCGAGGCGCCATCCGCTAATCCATACCATCCCGCCCTGGATGACGGGATATTTTATTCCGAATAATTCTGTGATTCTGTTGTTGGTCATTATTGTAGTTTTTTATGGGTTCTTGGGGGCTTTGGCGGCGTCATGGCGCTTTTTCAGGGCATGGAGGTCTATGGCTTCGGGGGTGAGGTATTCAAAACGGTCGAACAACGTGAACCCCATCTCCCTCAAGCACTGCTCGCTCTCGTCGATGTCGGCCTCGGTGTTGTATTCGGGGATAAGGGGGAGCCGCAGGGTCACCCGCTCCTGAAGGCCTTTGTCGGCAAGGTAGTGCAGGTTGGAGAGCACCCGCTCCACGTCACCGCCAGTATAGGCATGGTAGATGGCAGGGTGGGTGTCCTTCACGTCTACGATGAAGTGGTCTATGGCGCCTGTCAGTGCCTCTACGTTGGCATGTGGCACGTTGAGGCTGGTCTCGATGAATAGTTTCCATTCGGGGGGACAGATTTCGCGAAACCGCAGGATGAAGTCGTGGCGCAGGGCTGGCTCTCCGCCGCCGAAGGTGATGCCGCCGCCGGTGGCTAGAAAATAGAGGTTGTCGATGAGTGTCGCGTCAAGGAGTGCTTCGGGGGTGAGTACCTGACATGGGGTCGTGGGGTCGAGCGACTGTGGGTTGAGGCAATAGCGGCAGTGGAGCGTACACCGGTGGAATGCCACCAAGGTGGTCACTCCCTCGCCGTCGGTGGCAATGCGGTGGCGGCTGATGCCGAAGACAGGACATTCCATGGCGCTATCCCAGTAAGAAGCCTATACTCAGCAGAATGCCGTAGATGAACATGTTGCGGGCGTTCTCACCGAGAATCTTGTTCAGCCCAAAGCCCTTGCCGATGGTCTTCATCCGCTCGCTCGTCACCAGGTGCAGCGAGAGATAGACCACGGGTAGCAGGAAAGCCCAGAAATGGCCGTAGGCCCAGTATACCAACCCCAACAGGCAGGCGGTGATGCCCAAGGCGGGAAAAAGCCGTTCGGTGGCTCTAGCGCCAATCCTCACCACAAGGGTGTTCTTCCCCGTGCGGCGGTCGTTGTCGCGGTCGCGGTAGTTGTTCACCACGAGCAGGGTGTCTATCACCAGCCCGCAGGCCACGGATGCCGTAAACACCTCAAGGGTCATCCTGCCGGTCTGCAGGAAGTAGGTGGCACCTACGGGTACGATGCCGAAGAACAGAAGCACGAGCACGTCGCCCAGACCCAGGTAGGAGAGGTGGGTGGTGTAGAGGAAACAGAAGACCACGCAGAGCACGCCGATGGCCACCATCCACCAACCGCCATAGAGCACCAGTGGTATGCCCACCGCACAGGCTGCCGCTGTGGTGAGGGCGATGGCCTTGCGCATGGCACTGAGGGTTACCCAACCTTGTGCGCAGGCTCGTTTCGGCCCTAAGCGCTGCTCGTCGTCGGTGCCTTTCCTGAAGTCGAAGTAGTCGTTCACCAGGTTGGCGTCTATCTGCATGATGAAGGCGAACAGCAGACAGAGGATGGCAGGCAATACCTTGAATCCCGTACCCGAGAGGTCGCACCATGCCATCGACAGGGCTACCATCACCGGGACGGCGGCTCCCGACAGGGTCTTGGGGCGAGCGGCGAGGAGCCACGCCCGGGGGGAGTTGAGTCTCACTTCTTCTTCCATGTTGATATCGTCACGGCGCGTCGTCGCTGCGAATGTCGCTGCGAGGCGAGCCCTTGCAGGGTCAAAATTACAACTATTTTGCCAATTTGGTGGGTTTTTCCTTCGTTTTTTTTGTTTTTCCGTTTGCTTTCGCTAATTTTGCGTAATCACCAACTTCTTTTTGCTATGATCGACAACAACGTAAGCCTTGACCTGATGGAGTTTGTAGAGGTCAATATTCTGCCCCGTTACAACGCTTTCGACAAAGCCCACAATCTCTCTCATGCCAACAGGGTCATCCGGCAGTCGATAGACCTGGCCCGCACCATGGGGGCCGACATCAATATGGCTTACGTGATAGCCGCCTACCATGACCTAGGACTGGAGGGACCACGGGCGGTGCACCATATCACCAGCGGCAAGATTCTCCTGGCCGATAAGCGTCTTTCGAAGTGGTTCTCGCCGGCACAACTTCAGGTGATGAAGGAGGCGGTGGAAGACCACCGCGCGTCGGCTTCGCATGCCCCACGGAGCCTCTATGGCAGGATAGTGGCTGAGGCCGACCGCGACATCGACCCCGAGACGGTCATCCGCCGCACGGTGGAGTTTGGGCTGGGGCATTATCCGGAAAAAAACAAGGAGGAGCACTGGGAGCGTTTCATGGAGCACATGCACAACAAATATTCTTCGCATGGCTACATCAAACTGTGGCTGCCCGGCTCCGACAACGAAAAGAAACTCAAACAGTTGCGCGACTTGATAGAGTCGCCTCAAGCCATGCGCCCCATCTTCGACCGTATCTTCGAAGAGGAAACAGCCGGCAACCAGTAAAGTCCCTGAAGTCTTTAAAGCCTTTTAGGCGGGTTCTATTTATTCGCTCGTGCTGATTTTTGCCTTTTAGGCAGTGTCAGATTGTAAGTCAAAGAGGGAGTATAGCGGGCTATACGACTGATGCGACTTGACTAGATGACACGCATAAAAGCGAAAAGCAGCCGAATAGAGTAATGCCCCATCATTGGTAAACTCATTTGTGGGAATAAATAGAATCCACCTTTAATTGAAGAAATTCCACGACACCCCAAAGCGCAGCACTCGGGTGTTGGTGGGGTAGTGGGGGGTAAGGAAATAGTTGCCGCCGTCGGAAGGACTGTTCACATGACTCATCATCACGAAAAACCTGGCATGCTTCAGGAAGAAGTTGGCATAGACGTTCACAAACGGGTAGTTGCCTATCTTCACGCGGCTTTCGGCATTCTCCTGCACGGCATATTGCGCCAGACCGGGCACGTAGTCGGGTGCCTCGTATTTGGTGAAGTAGCGCACGTCGGCACCGAAGTCGCAGTCGAGCACGCGCGAAATCTTGAACCTCAGAAACAGGTTGGCATAGGCATTCAGGGCGGGCACGGGGATGATGTCTTCGTGACTGGATTTCTGGTAGGTGAGCAGCAGGTTGAGGTTGAGCAGACCAAAGCGCAGGTCTTGACCCAGTGAGGCGGTGAACACGCTGATGTTGTCGGTGGTCTGACGGATGCCGGCAGTGTTGTTCAGCCGCAGGTAGTCGTCGTTCACCGTGTAACTGTTGCCGAAGTAGATGTAGTTGGTGAGGTTGTCTATAGCCACCCTCAGGTGGGTCTTCGTGCGCTGGAGGGAGAAGCGGCCTTGCACGCGGGCATGGGTGTAATTCTTCAGGTCGTTGTTGTCCCACCAGAAATGGCGCGAGCGGTAATGCTTCTGATAGTAGGAGGGGGTGGAGATATGGAGAAAACCATCGGCAGCCAACTGTATGGTATCGCCCAACAAGCGGAAATTGAGGTCGGCTGTGCCGTCGATGAACATGTCGCCGATGGCGTCGCCGAGAACACCAAACTCTGCCGTGGCATTATAGTGCAACACCTTGCCCTCTTTCTTGCTGATTTGTCCGCCGAGATAGATTCTCGACTCGTTGTGGCTCACCTCTGCCGACGTGGTGTCGGGCAGGGTGTAGTGACGCAGGTCGTGGGCGATGAAGCCTTTCAGACCGGCTTTCGCCCATTTGTTGAACCCCTCAAGCAAGGCGATGGCGAAGGTGTTCTTCATCTCAAAATACCGAGTCCTGTCGTAGATGGAGTCGCCGGAGAGACGACTCATCGTGGCGTACCTCTCGGCATAGTAGTCGTCGGGTGTGTCGTAGGCCTGGTAGATACGGCGGTTGTTCTGTAGGTTCATCGTGTGGATGAAACTGGTCACTGGCACATATTCGTTCTTCAGCCAGGCGGTGTCGGCAGGGGTCTCGTCTTCCACCATGGCGGCATTTTGCCGCTCAAACTCCACCTGCCTGTCATAGTCGTCCTCGTCAAATTCCAAACCTTCTTTCTCGGCTTTCTTCCTGGCATCTTCCTTGGCTTTCCTGGCATCATTCTCCTTCTGCGACTCCATGGCGAATTTCTTGGCCTTGATTTCCTCTTCGGTCATGGGCACCTTGCGGTTGAAACCTACGCTGTAGCGGTGGGTGAGAAACAAATGCTGGTTGTCGTTGCGGTTCCAGTTCTGCGAGAGCATCGTAGGTATCTCGCTCTCGTTGTAGTTGTCGTTGAAACTCTCGGGATGGGTGATGAAGTTGTCGTCGGTAATACCGCCGTTCTCGGCCTGTTTCTGATGGTTGGTAGAGAAGAGCAGGTGGGCTTGGTAACGGTCGCCGAGGTAGGAGCCCCAGGTGGTGTAGTTGAAGAGGGCGGCACTGTTGTCGGAATAATAGCCGCGCCCGTAAAGGTAGTCGAATTTCAATCCCAAACCCAGGCGTTTGCCGGCATTCACGGCAAAGAGGGCCTTGAAGTGGTCCTCACCGTTGGTGCGGTTGCCGCAGGTGTTCAGGCTGAGGTTGGTGACAGGTGAATAGGTGTTGGTGAAATGGAAATCACCGGGGCGGATGATGAAATAGTCTTGGTATTGGTTAAAGGGGAAGTCGCCTGGAATCTCCTTCCTGTCGGTGAACACACGGTTGAGGCGGGGCGCGCCGAGGTTGCCGGTGGTGTTGTATTCTCCGTACATACCCGTGGTAAAGATGGTGTTCATATACATATACGAAAGGGTGTCGGGCTCAGCGGGGGTGATGTCACCAAACCGCTCGTCCACCGTCCATACATGCATGCCCCGGGGGATGTCTTTCTTCCCAGAGCCAAGGCTGTCGGTCCTGCCGTGGGCAGGGGTGATGGTGCCATCGGGGGTGATGGAGTTGTAGTCCTGGGCGCACACTTGGGCACAGGTAAGTGAAAGGAGTAGGGTGGCGAACCACAGTCGGTAGGTCTTCATAACGCGTTCTGGATAGGGGTTATCGCAACAGGCGGATGCAGCACTCCACCATCTTCACTGCCATGCTGGCCAAGAGCACGTAGGTGCCTATCGTACGGTAGTCGGTGAAGTAGAGCACCACACCGATGATAGCCATCAACATGAAGATGATGTTCAGCACGTTGCGAAACTTCAACATGTTGTCGTCGTCGTGCTGCCGGCGGTGTCGTCGTTCGGGGCGTTGGGGGTATGAGGTTTCCATTTTGTCTATGTTTACATGTCGTGCGAGCCGATAGGGGAACGACATTCAGTCGAAACGGTAGTTGTCAATCTTCAATTTTCAATAACTCCTTTCAGTTGCTCCATGACCTCTTCCATGCGGTCTACGGTCAAACGGCGGTATTTACCGGTGATTCTCATCAGTTTGGTGCGCTTCTTGTTCAGGGCGTATTGGTCGGTAATCCACTCCTCCGCCTTGTGCTTGTCCACTTTCTTGTTGTCGTCATGGTCTACATACGAGAGCCGCATCAGCCTCACTGTCACCTCGTTGTCGGCACAGTCACAGGCAAGGGTGTAGATGAAACGGGTGCGGTTGAGCACGAGTATCGACGAGTAGAAGGTCATCCACTCCTCGAAGTGGCATACTATTTTGTGCTCAGTCTTGTTCACCACCTGCACCCTGCTCTCTGGCAATGAGGTCTCGGCTTGTGTCATCTGCGTGAGGTGGTTCACCATCATCTGGTAGTTTTCCTCAGCGCTCTTGTTGTTGTGGAATGTCTTCCGCCACTCCACCTCTCCGTCTATCACGGGCACCACGTCGCCCAGATATCTGGCATATTCGTACTCCTCCGAACCGCCCTTGGGCTTATTGGCCTTGGTAGTGGTCGTGCTGCTGCTGGTCTCGGGAACTTCCCATGTGCCTTGTGCCACGATGGTGAGGGGCAGGCAGAGTAGGATATAGGCTATAATCAATCTCATGCTGATAAACATTTATGGTATCACACCGCAAAATTACACATTATTTCCGAAACGGCAATAATTGTAAGCGAGTTTATTCTTCTTTTGCCTGCCATGAACCTAATGGCACACACCGCTTCTAAAGGCATGGTGAAGCAACGCACCTCCGACAGT
>JAEEGL010060306.1_pt1 | contig 10675 bp, 9 predicted proteins | sample 9134231 | NCBI WGS metagenome assembly JAEEGL01 (sample SAMN16246548, study PRJNA631951) | gut metagenome | biome: gut microbiome; feature: rumen; material: fiber-attached | host: Bos | place: Iran: Karaj | collected 2018-10 | reverse complement strand
TCATAATACTCTCCTCATGCGCAAGTTTTCGGGCTGCGCATCACCCTTTGATGTTAATATGCATTATTTATTTGGATTTATTGGCTCTGTCAAAAAGATCTGCAAAGCCAGGTTACTTCTACAGATAGCATTGTAAGCCTTCTTGGCGTTACCACCATCATCAAAAACTCCGAATACTGTTGGGCCGCTTCCTGTCATGATGGCCTTAACAGCTCCGTTCTCTGTCAAAAGAGCTTCCAGCTTGCCAATCACGTCATATTTAGAAGCTGTTACTGGTTCAAGGACATTACCCATAAGTGAACACATCTCTTTGAGATTGCCTTGTTCAATTGCCTTTCTAATACCATCTATATCAGGATGATTCTCTATTTCTTTACTATCAAGTTCCTTGTAAACCCAGCCTGTGGATACATCTATATCAGGCTTTACCACAACCAGCTGACAATCAGGCATATCAGGAATTGTAGTAAGCTCCTCACCTATTCCCTCTGCCAGAGCTGTGCCTCCCATAATACAGTATGGAATGTCCGCCCCAAGGCTGACTGCCAGTTCACACATTTTCTTTTTATCTAGTCCAAGATTCCATAGTTCATTTAAAGCCACATAAGCTGCTGCTCCATCAGTGCTGCCTCCAGCCATTCCCGCAGCAACTGGAATTCTTTTTACCAGGTCGATATTGGCTCCCCTGGTAATCCCAAACTCTTTCTGAAGCTGTCTTGCGACTTTGCAGATAAGATTTGACTCATCAGTAGGAATCTTGGGAGAATTGGCTGTCAGAATTATTTCTCCAGTATCATTATCTTCAAAAGTCAGTGTGTCATATATATTTACATTCTGCATTATCATGCGGACTATATGGTATCCGTCATCTCTTTTCCCTGTGACATCCAGTCCCAGGTTGATCTTTGCAAATGCATTCTTTTCTAATTTCATGAATAATCCCCGTTTTCAGATTTAATAATTTGAAAATGCGCATAAAATCTTGCCGCTTCATCTCCCTTACATCTTCTCACTAGCAATTATCAAACTCAAGAAAAAAAATACAAAAAAATTGAAAAAATTTTGTTTTAACTCTAAAGTTTTTTGAAAAATAGCCGATAGGCTAGATAGGTAAACTATTGTTTCGTTTCAAGCGAAGTAGTTTAAGCCTCGCGGAAAAGGAGTTCTATATGGGCGTAAACGGAGTTACCGAGGTTACTAACAACATCGCAACGACCTATGCTTCATCAGTCAATCCTAATTCTGTTGAAGAAAAAAAGAAAGACGAAGAAGTTAAGGTCAAACAGGAGGCTGCCGCCGTATACGAGAAATCAGATGATAGTTCTAAAACTAGCACTGTTTCCTCCAAAGAAGCGGAACGGGCCAAGATCATCCAGCAGATGAAGGCAGATGATGCCATTCGTCAGCAACAACTTTTGGACATTGTCCATAAAATGATGGGCAAACAGGCCAAGAACTATGGAATTGCCAATTCTGACAATCCCGATGACTCCATTTGGAGTTTCCTTGCAAAGGGTGATTTTACCGTAGATGCAGCCACAAAAGCTCAGGCACAGGAAGACATTTCCGAAAACGGTTACTGGGGTGTCAAGCAGACCTCAGAACGTATTCTGGACTTTGCCAAAGCCTTGGCCGGAGACGATCCTGACAAGCTCGAGCGCATGAGAGCGGCCTTCGAAAAGGGTTATGCGCAGGCAGAAAAGACCTGGGGCGGAAAGCTCCCGGATATTTCTGAGCAAACCTACAGTGCAGTAATGAAGGGATTCGATGAGCTGACAGGGAAGACAGTAACTGAATAAAGGTTGCTAGTAATCAAAAAGGGAGTGCTTTACCGCGCTCCCTTTTTCTTTGCGTTTATTTGTAGATATGCAGCCTGCATCCAATTTTTACTCAACGCATCCTCTAAGATCATTGATATCTTCTACATTATATCTTCTCATGTAGCTTTCAATGCCCTCTACAACTCTCATTGTAGTGTAAGGATCATGGAAATTCATGGCTCCAACTGCAACAGCTGTAGCACCTGCCATGATAAACTCGATAGCATCATCTCCACTAGCTATTCCGCCCATCCCAATAACAGGAATGTTGACTGCATGGGATGCTTCGTAGACCATTCTGACCGCAACCGGCTTGATTGCTGGGCCTGACATTCCTCCGGTCTTATTTGCAAGAGCAAATTTTCTCTTATGGATATCTATCTTCATGCCTGTGATAGTGTTTATAAGCGAGATTGCATCCGCTCCTGCTGCCTCTGCCGCCTTGGCCATCTCTGAAATACTTGTAACATTAGGGCTTAGCTTCATTATTACTGGCTGCTTTGCAACCTTTTTAATTCTGGAAGTAATGTCAAAAAGCGCATCCTTGTTCTGGCCAAAGGCAATAGCACCTTCTTTGACATTAGGGCAGGAAACGTTGATCTCCAGCATATCAACTCTCTTCTCATCCCCAAGTCTTTCTACAACTTCAAGGTAATCCTCAACGCTCTTTCCGCAGACATTTACAATAACTTTCGTATCATAATCCTTCAAAAAAGAAAGATCTCTTTCCACAAAAACATCTATTCCCGGATTCTGAAGCCCAATGGCATTTAACATACCGCCATAAACTTCTGTCACCCTTGGTACGGGGTTTCCTGGCCATGGCACATTTGCAACTCCCTTGGTTACTACTGCGCCCAGCTTATTAAGATCAACAAATTCTGAATATTCTACTCCGGATCCAAAGGTGCCAGATCCCACCATAACTGGATTTTTAAATTTTACTCCTGCTATCTCAACCTGTGTGTTCATGTTATATTCTCCAATCAAATCCTCTATATACTGACTAAATCATATGATATACGAATAACCACAGACGTCATCATATTTCTACATCTTCTGCATCAAATACTGGTCCATCAGTACATATTCTGGCATTATGCACGTGTGAGTGGTGATCCACCTCTTTAGTCTTGCAAACACATCCAAGGCACGCTCCTACACCGCAGGCCATACGCTCTTCAAGAGATATATATGCCTTGATACACTTGTCCTGCGCGTACTGCTTGATTGCCCTCAGCATAGGCATAGGACCACAAGCCAGGATCACATCGCATTCCACACTATTTTCATTCATAGCATCAATGACATTCCCTTTGGTTCCTACGCTTCCATCCTCAGTTGCAATGACCATTTTTGCATATTTCTTAAAATCATCAGAAAGGAAGGTCTCTTCATTTCTATAGCCCATAACCGCTGTAACTTCTGTTCCCCTTTGTGACAGTTCTTTCGCTGTCTGAAGAAGTGGTGGAACACCAATGCCTCCGCCCATTACTACGACTCTTTTACCCTCTGCCGCTTCAAGAGGGAAACCATTTCCTAAGATTCCAAGGATCATAATGATGTCCCCAGGCTGGTACAGTGCAAATTCCGCAGTGCCTGAACCCACAACCCTGTAAACAAGGCGAAGAGCGGATTTCTCTTTATCAACCTCACATATACTGATTGGTCTTGGTAAAAGAGTTGCCTTATTGGCGGGATATACACCTACGAACTGCCCTGGATGTGCGTCCATAGCAAGTTCTGTCTCAAGCCACATGTCGTAGATTCCCTCTGCCAGTATACTCTGGCTCAGCACTCTTGCCTCAATTTTTGCCTTCTTTGCCATTCTTAATCTCCCATTTAACAGATTTTTGATTTTCAGATATTATAAACCACCTTGCCCCTGCAGACTGTAGCATGTATACGTCCCGGAAGCCTTTCTCCAAGAAATGGAGTGTTAGTGGATTTAGAAGCACTCTGGATAAAATCCCACTCTTCCACAGGATTAAAGATCACAAGATCCGCATCCCTGCCCTCTTTAATCACGCCAGCATCAAGGCCATAAACCCTGGCCGGGCCTACAGTCATTCTCTCCAACAGCTCCATAAGAGAAAGCTCGCCTGTCTGAACAAGTTCCCTGATGCCAAGGGCCAAAGAAGTCTCAAGGCCCGTTATACCGCTTGGGGCTGCCTTAAGCTCTTTTTGCTTCTCATCTCTTGAGTGAGGAGCGTGGTCAGTTGCTATCATATCTATTGTATTGTCCTTAAGCCCTCTTATTATGGCCAGTCTATCGCTTTCAAGCCTAAGAGGCGGATTCATCTTGGCAAGTGAAAGGTACTTAAGAACAGCGTTCTCTGTCAAAGTGAAATGATGAGGAGTTGCCTCTGCATGAACCCTGACACCTCTTTGCCTTGCATTTCTGATAAGGTCCACAGATTCCGCAGCGCTGATATGCTGTACTACAATCTCAGCACCGGTCTTCTCTGCTATTTCTATATCTCTTTTTACCATGGTTATCTCAGCTTCTCTTGGAGAACCTGTAAGCCCCAGCTTCTGCGCCACTTCTCCTGCATTTATCCCATTGTCAGTGATGAACTCTGGATTTTCTTCGTGAAGGCTTATTACTACGCCTTTCTCTGCCGCCATTTTGCAGGCCTTCTCCATGAGTGCCCCATCTGCGATAGGCTTACCATCATCAGTAAAAAGAACTGCTCCAGCCTTAATAAGCTCATCCATATCCACAAGTTCCTGGCATTCCATACCTTTTGTGACGTTACCACAGGTATAAACCTTGATCCCGGTTCCCACTCCGCGCCTTAGCACATCCCTGATAGTATCTGGATTGTCCATGTGTGGATTCGTGTTTCCCATCATGACTACAGTGGTAAAACCGCCCCTGGCTGCTGCCCTGGCGCCAGTTTCTATATCCTCTTTATAAGTAAATCCCGGATCTCTGAAGTGAACATGACAATCAACAAGACCTGGAGCCACCACACATCCAGTGGCATCAATCTCAGTAAGACTTGTATCCTCTTTATCAGCTCCTTCCATAAGGCTCATACTCATAGCCTCCATGGCCATGTCATCCAGACTTCCACAGGCTCCTATCCTTGCAATCTTATCTCCGTCCACCAGAATATCATACATTCCACTTCGTCCGCTTGCCGGATCAACTAAAGTTCCGTTCTTTATTATCAGCATTTTCGCTCCCCAAACCATTCTGTTTGTTTTAATTTCTTTATATTTTTATCATTCTTTATAGACTGTGTAAATCTCTTTCCCAAAAAGCTATTCCATTTTCCATCTATCCATGAGAAAATGGGAAAGGAAATTTTTAGAATTTAGAAAAGAGGCTTTATAATGATACGTTCAATCCTTGCAGTTTTATTTGTTGCAGTGTTTCTCATAGTTAGTCTTCCAATCCAGGGTATTCTCTGGATAGTCGGCAGGTTTAATCCCTGGGCCAAGAAGACCATATCACTTGCTATAGTCAGCTGGGCCTTCAACGTCGTATTATTTATCAGCGGTGTAAAAAGAACCGTCATCGGCGAAGAAAATGTTCCAAAGGATACAGCCGTTCTCTATGTTGGTAACCACCGCAGCATCTTCGATATTGTTCTTGCTTATCCAAGAGTTCCAGCGCCTACAGGCTTTATTGCCAAGAAAGAAATTCTTAAGGTACCGCTTCTGAATATCTGGATGATCTACATGGATTGTCTTTTCCTTGATAGAAAGGATATCCGCAAGGGTATGGAGATGATCCTTACCGCTATCGACAAGGTAAAAAATGGTATCTCAATCTTCATCTATCCTGAGGGAACCAGAAACAAAACTGATGCCCCTCTAGGAGAATTCCACAAGGGAAGCTTTAAGATTGCTCAGAAGACTGGCTGTCCTATCATACCTGTAGTAATAAACCACTCCGATGAAATCTTTGAACAGCACATGCCATTTATCAAGCGTACCCATGTTACTATCGAGTATTGCAAACCTATTATTCCAGGCGAGCTTAGTAAGGAAGATCAAAAGAACATCGACAAATTCGTTTATGATATTGTAGAACAGACCTACCTTAAAAACGCTCAGTAATATTCCATAGTAAGATTCTATAAAAGGCAATTAGCCCTTCAAAAGTCAAAAGAAAACCCAGGCTGGTAAGAATTTCCTACCAACCTGGGTATTTTTTACATCTTTGATCCCTTGCTGCCGCCGCCAAGGTGAACGCCTTCAAGTACGTTAGTATCAAAGGAATATACAATCTTGTGGCTCTCTCTGTCTGCCTTAAGGGCAAGCTCTATAACTTCATCTAAAAGCTGTGTATATTTAAGTCCAAGTGGCTCCCAAAGATAGAATGAAAGTGAGCCTGGAATAGTATTGATCTCATTGAGATATACCTTGTCTGTCTTTTTATCGATCATAAAGTCAATTCTGGAAACACCAGAACATCCAAGACACTTGAAGGCATCTACTGCCATCTTTCTGATCTCTTCTCTGCGCTCAGGGCTGATCTCTGCAGGAATCTTTCTCTTAAGAGATGCCATTCCCTTGCTGCCTCCAGTCTTGGCACCACCCTTTGCTCCGCCAATATACTTATCTTCAAAGCTGAGGATATCATCTGAGTTAACAGGTTCCTCACACTCAGAAGCCTTGGCTTCCTCATAGTCTCCAATTACTGAGCAGTTGATTTCCTTGAGGTCGTCAATAGCTGGCTCAACAAGGATCTTTTTAGAGAATTCAAAACCAAGATCAAGAGCCTCTAAAAGAGAATCTCTATCTTTTGCCTTCTTAATACCGATACTTGAACCAAGGTTAAGTGGCTTTATGATAACAGGGTATTCGAATGTCTTCTCAATCTTTTCCACAAGAGAATTAACATCCTCATAGTCCTTCCAGGTATAGCACTTGCAATCAAGAACTGGAATACCATTGTCCTTGAGAACTGTCTTCATGACATATTTGTTCATGCCAACAGCTGATGAGAGAACATCACAGCCAACTACAGGAAGTCCAAGTGTTGCAAGATAGCCCTGAAGAGTACCATCCTCAACATTTGTTCCATGAACGATAGGGAATGCGATATCAACCTGCGCAATCACATTGTTTCCAAACAGCTTCTTGTTAAATCTCTGAAGTGTTACCTTGTCGCCGTCCTTAACCCATATAACCTGTGTGCTCTTCTTTAAAAGTTCTGGAATATGTGTGTATTCTTCAATCTTGTCCACATCTTCACCAACATAGAAATCATTGTTCTTGGTAATGTAAACAGGAATAACATCGTACTTGTCTCTATTGATGCTGCCAATAGCCTGAATAGCTGAGATGATAGAAATCTCATGCTCTGTACTTTTTCCACCAAATAAAACTGCCAGCTGTAATTTCATAACTTGCCTTCTTTCACTTATAAAAACTATTTTTCCTCAAGTCCGCAAACATTATACACTCTTGGAACAAAAAATCAAAGAATCATCATTTATAGTTGTCTGGAAGATCATTTTCAAGAAGAATTACCTTCTCTCTTCCAGCATCAATCTCATACATAAGGGCTGTAGCTTCAGAAAGAGTATTCTTGACAAAAAGTCTCTCCGGGTCAAGGCCTGCTTCCAAGGCTCCTGCCTTTATAGAAGCACTGTTCTTCTCACCTACTGTGATTATGTAATCGCAGACAGTTGCTGCCTGACGGCCAAACTCCTTGTTGTACTCATCCTCCTTGGCTCCAAGCTCTACCATTCCAGGTGTTACCAGAATCTTAACCGTGTTCTCAAAAAGAGAAAGTGTCTCAAGCGCAACCTTAGCTCCATTAGGATTTGAATTATAAGCATCATCAAGGATTGATACATTACCGTGCTTGTTAAGCTCAAGTCTGTGAGGAACACTAGCAAGCCTTCTCACTGCTATCCTCAGCTTGCTCATAGGAATACCAAGGCTGTTTGCCGCTGCAATAGCTCCTACAATGTTCTCTACGTTATGTCTTCCTACGAGTTTAGTACTAAACTCACAGCTCTCTCCGTCAGGAGCTGTTACCACAAATGTTGTTCCGCCACTAGTAACCTTAATATCTGTAGCTCTGTAGTCATTGCCCTCTAAAAGGCCATAGGTGATGGCATCCTGATATTTCATATTGGATCTTATGATCTCATTGTCGCCATTTACAAACTTAAGATGCTTTTTGGCAGGTTCTCCTGTAGTCTTCATCTTCTCATCAACTGCATCAAGAAGCTCATACTTGGTGCTGATGATGTTATCAAGAGAATGGAAGGTCTCAAGATGCTGATATCCTATAGAAGTAAGGATTCCATCATCAGGATGAACAATATCCGTGATCTCTTTTATATCATGAAGGTGTCTTGCACCCATTTCACATACAAATATCTCGTGAGTTGGCTTCAAATGCTCCCTGATGGTTCTGACAATTCCCATTGGAGTATTGTAGCTCTCTGGTGTCATAAGAACTGAAAAGCCCTCTGACAAAAGTGTCGTCAGATAGTACTTAACGCTTGTCTTGCCGAAACTTCCTGTAATTCCGATGATGCGAAGGTTTGGATGCTCTCTAAGAAGTCTCTTGGCATCGTCGATGTAGTACTTATTGATCCTAAGTTCTATTGGTTTGTTGATAAGATTAGCAAGTGCCGGAATAAGCGGAAGAATAGCCATATAGATCACTGCCATCATGATAAATACCAGTATAGGAGCAACATCACTTAGATCCGCGCTGTTAAACTCACTTGTCTCTCCATATGAAAGCTTTGAAATTACTGGCGGAACCACAAGAATAAGTATGCTCAGGATACCATAGGTTACAAATAGTCTCTTAACCCTGCTGGTAACAACAAACTTCTTCTTGGCTTTTCTTGGAATATACAAGACAACAAGCCACACAATATCTGCAAGAAGAAGCACTCCGCAGATTATAGTCAGTGGCGCTTTGTTTCTCATGTCCAGCCCTACTATAGCCAATACTGACAGTACAAGAATCATCACATGTAGCAGCATTTTAAGTTTCTCTGATCTAAGAACTCTGAAATATCCCTGAAACTGATAGCTGGAAAGCTGCAGCATATGACTGTAATATCTCAGTGCTAGAACCATAATAGCCAGAACTGGCAATGTACATAGCAAAATCATAATCTTCTCCTAAATTAAATTCCTAAAAAGCTTCCCAAAATCCTGTTGTACAGATATGGATTATCAAGGAAGGTATAATGTCCTGCTCCCTCTATAACTGCAAGTCCTGCCTCTGGCATAAGCTCTTCCATCTTCTTACCATCAGAAAGAGGAGTCGCTGTATCCCGGTCACCCCAGATAAGAAGTGTAGGCTGTGTAACTGAAGGCATATAAGGAGTGCAGTCCTCATTGACATTCATAACAAGTGACTTTCTCATTACAGGTGAAGCTGCGGCATAATCTGCGCTTCCAAATTTCTTCTGAAGCCTATCAAGCGCCCCTGGAAAAAGCTTCACTATTCCTGTTCTGGTAATAAGGTTCTTATAGAACTTGTATCTCTTGGTGCGGCTGTTCTGAGCCTTGGTCCTAACGGGCAGGACACCTGCTGAGTCTGTAAGGATGATCTTAGGAATTGAAAAATCAGTCTTTATCCTGCCATCATGTATTCCCGAAGCAAGTTTTATTATGATCCTGCCTCCCATGGAATGCCCCAGGAATATAATTTCCTTTTCCTCTGGATAAAGCTCTTTTACAAAAGAGAGAACAAAATCCACGTAGGCATCAACATTCATAGGTTCTGCAGGCTCATCGCTCTTACCAAATCCAGGCATATCCATGGCTACCACATGATATTTGACCTTGGCAAAAGATATTACTCCTGCAAAAAGATCAATGTTAGAACCCCATCCATGGAGCATTACTAGAAGTGGCCCCTGACCTTCATCTATATAATTTATATTTAGTCCATTTATTATTGTATTCATGACCCATCCATATTATCACTAGGCTACATATCATGCAAATTCTATAACATGACTATCAGTTTGGAAAAATTGGCATTGCTTCTATTGTATTCCTTTTATTGCATTCCTTTTTTGGCCCTGACTTTATCCCTCAAGAGCGCTTAGCATAAACACCACCAGAGCATCGCTGTGAGGATCATTCATGATTCCGCCAAAATCTGCACTATCCTTGAATGTTCTCTCTGTTTCATCTGTAAGAAGGTTGATGCACCATGGATTCATACCCATAAGGTAATGCACATGGTTTTCTATGATCGTGGTGTATTCGTGGTTGTGGATTATGTGATTAGTGATAGAAAGGCACTTTATGTCCTCAAGCAGACTTACAAAGTTTCCATTTTCTGCTTCATCCGCTACCAAAAATCTATTCTCCGTAGCACTTGCAGCAATCCTCTCAGATTTTTTCATAAGAGCCTTGATCAGTTTATCGCACTGTTCCTTGTCCACTTCCTGATTGGTTGAAAGATAGGTAACAGCGCCTACAAAGACATTTTCATCAATATCAAACTGCTCAATTAAGTCTTCCCTGACCAAAAAGCTATCAAGAGCCTGCCTATATTTATCACTTCCTGTTGCCCTGTAGAGCTGAGCTGCCGCATTGAAGGCTGCTGTATTATCAGCCACTGTCTGATTTATCAAAAAGCTCTCATAGGCCCTGTCAGCAGCTCTAAGTGCTGTGGTCGCATAATCCTGATCATATTGCTGGTAGATATAACTAAACCTTGCCATAGTGGCTGCAAATCTTATGGTCGCATCCATTGACACCGATGTCACTTCCACAGGAGCAGCAAAAATGTCTCCATTTCCCTGACTCTTGGTTATGGCTGCTCCGTACACGCCTCCAGTCTTGGCATCCTGCATTTTTAAAAGCCAGTCTACCTCATATCTGATCTCATCAATGATATCCGG
>JAEEGL010028436.1_pt1 | contig 10675 bp, 11 predicted proteins | sample 9134231 | NCBI WGS metagenome assembly JAEEGL01 (sample SAMN16246548, study PRJNA631951) | gut metagenome | biome: gut microbiome; feature: rumen; material: fiber-attached | host: Bos | place: Iran: Karaj | collected 2018-10 | reverse complement strand
CAACTGATATCAGATCTGCCATAGAAGATAAGATTCGCGTAGCGCAAAGCAATCCCTTGCGGGAACTAATTGCATTTACTCCTGAATCAATATCATCTAATACGCATCCCTTCTACCTCCGAATACCGTGCTTGCCAACTAACTATATTCATTTGTAACACGTTTATGAATATTCGTCAACCCGCATATTATTTGAGCGGTTTTTAGATCTCACTCTGAGTCCAGATTATATCTATTTCTAATACGATAAGCTTCTTCATTAAATGTATCTTCGGTCGTAAATATATAATTATGGTATTCTTTAATATATATCAACACATACCCCGCATCACGCAAGGCATTAAAGTCTCGCTGTCTGGTTCGCTCGCTACTATTGGGAAACAACTCATAGTACTCTGCTTTAAGATCTGCAAGCGCAGGTAATTCAGGATACTCATTATCATAAATAACATCCTCCGGAAATTCCTCAGGATGTTCTAAGACGTATTCATATTCTTCACATAATAACTCGTAGCTCTCAAGTTCCTTAAGATCTGTTTGAGTAAGCGACACCATGAGATTTCCGATACGATTAAGTCTAATTAGATGCTGACGTCTTCTACCTTGTATATTTTCGTTGAAGCCCAGGTTTTTAATTTCTTTATAGTTATCTTTCTCTCTATCGTATTGTAGATTAATAAGCCCGCTATCTCTCAAATCCTTAATGTCTCTTTGTAACGTACTTTCGCTGACAGGAAACTCAGACATGATCTCAGTAGGTCCATGATATTTAGTTGATGTAATGTAATCATACATTTGCAGCTGTCTGATTATCTTATCACTGTTTTTTTCGGACATGATCTACTCCTCAATTCGTTTGTTACGAACAGCTCTTTCACCGTTCATATAGCCTTCATTATATGCATCCACATTTGTTTCTACTCTATATGGAGCATTCTGTCTTAAGGATAATGTGGTATAAATTCTTCTCACTTCATCAGGAATGATGAGCATAATCTCGTATTTGGGATCATTAGCTCTTTCACAGAAGGCCTCTTTTATTGCCACACTAAAGCCTCTTATCCATTCTCTTTTCATTTCCCTTCGCTCCCGCGTTGGTATGTATATACGTTCGTGGGAATTAAACTTCTTAAAATACTCATCCCAGCCCCTTGTTATCTCACTAACCATGAATTCCATGCATTTGAGAGCCGCGTACGCATCATCCTGAAATCCCAAAAACTCTATTCCAGTCTTATCAGAGTATGCTAAGCATCTAAAGTTGTAGGCAATTAAAGAAGGCAGCCCAGCATACATTTTCACATCTGACTGATTCATCGGAAGTGCCAAAGTTACGACCTCCTGACCGTCATCTTCACCCAGTTCTTCTACATTGTGCTTACGCATCAGTTCATGCGCCTTTAAAAGAGCTGCTTTTGCCTCATATTCGTTACTGCTGCCGGAGAGAGCTAATAGCTTTTCAATTTTCTCTCGTATTTCATCCATAAGCCCTCTCCATATCAGGTATTACTATTTTGTCCATTAATCGCTGCTTTATCAGTAAATATTAGAAGTATCTCTATCTTGAGTTTATCAAAATCCTTTAATTCAAAAGATTTATTTGAATCTAGTCCTCTAAGTACAAGTACTTATCCAGAATTAGTCCTATAACTTGAGTTAAAAGAACTACACTACCAACTATTCAAAATTCTCAACTTAATGTGGTGCTTTCAACTCGTCTATTCTCATAATATTACCATCATCCAAATTTACTTCCTCTGGATGTACTGCAGCATAAAATCTGATGTTTTTTACATTTTGCATGTATTCATCATATTTTTCTATAGCATGCTTTTTCACTTCCTCGCTATATCGTTCAATACATCTTGGAAAATAGCTCCGATTCTCTCCACTTACAAGGTTTTTATAATTATTCTCCGTGAGTGTTTCTTGCTTGTTCTCAGCGCCTTTTTTGGGAGTATTTGTAAGAAGAAATAGAATGCTAAGCTTATCCTCATATTCATGTATTGTAGTATCATCAGTTTGAATCTTATATGCGTTTGAACCGCCATATATTTCACTTTGCAAATTATAAGAGTCTATCATTCCCCTAACAAAACCCGTATTCTTGTAGTTTTCCATGAAAGCCAAAAAATCTTTACAATGCGCTATAATATTTTTTTCTTCTCCTTTAAAATTCCATTCATTCAAAGACGCATTCATTCCACGGCCCAATGTACCTTGACCACATTTATATTCAATTATATATATTTTCTTATCTGAAGGTCGTATTGCTACCATATCAATTTCTATTTGTTTCCCTTCACCTCTTGTTGTTCCCTTGAGGTCATCAGCTGAAATAGTAGTTTCTATTCCACAGATTGTGAATTTATCTTCAGAATATGACTGGTGCTTCAAAGCAATAAACTGCTCGCTTCGTCTTTCAGCATTATTAGGATCACATCTTTTACTCGCGTGAATAAGAGCTTCAAGTATATCATCTTCCATAATGAATGAACGCTTATCCGTAGCCTGTCTTAAAGCCTTGATTCTATCAGAAGCTAACATTTCCTCTAAATACTTATCAAAGGACTTATCAAATACGTCATATTCCTTATTATTCAGATTCACAATAGGATATCCGTCGCTGTAAATTTCCAAATGATCAGTCTGGGATATCGGAAGCAACCCTCTTTCTTTCACAGTTACTAGTGATCTTGCATCTTCAATCACTTGCTTGTTTTCATATAGTTTTGTATCTCTTAAAAACATATATCCTCCTTTTTATCACTATTGATTATTTGTATCTTGTCGCTATATTCTCCCAAATCCAATTTCTCAAACATCTCAGGATTTGTAGTATGAATTGGAATTATATATTTCTGTGGTTTGACCGTAAGGATCATTTGCTCGATATCTTTTGCAGTGGCATGGCCACTTGTATGAAGATCTTCTCGTCTATTGGGATTCCAGCCATAATAAAGAGCCCCTATCCGTTCATCGTATGTATCCTTGCTTTTGTCAACGTATCCATCCCACATTGAGTATAGAAGAACTGGATCAAGGTCTTTGAAGAAATCCATACGTTTTTTGTATGCATCTGATGTGCCTATCATCATGAGGAATCCTTTTTCTCTCATGAACTCAGGCTGGGTCATTCCAAGCTTTGGATTATAGCTATGCATATTTTCGAACTTGTAGGTTTTCCAGAACTGAAGCGCTTCATCCTTCTTTCCGGCAGTCTTCTGATACAACTTTATCTGTTCATAAACGTAGTGATTAACATAAAACGCCCTATCCAGATACATTGCTGCGTTGGCAAAAGAAGCCAGACTCTCAACATTTGTGGATGAACATATAAGATACGCCCACTTATTCTCTGGACGTTTCAATACATCAAAAACCTCTTGTTGGAGTTCATCTTCAGTCTTCACTTTTTCATACAGCCTGCTCATCATCGTTCCTTCGATTATGAGAGCATCTATGGTTTTTCCTTCAAGCACCTTTTCAAGCTTTTGGAAAAAATCTTTTCCAAGTCTTCCATGAGTTCGAAAATCACCGGTATGGGCAATTGTCTGTCCGTCTGCTTCGATAATGAACATGTACGCATCATATGCCGAATGATCAACCATGATCGGTGTGACCTTTATGTCTTTTGCATCACCCAGCCAAAAAGTTTTACCGTCTTCTATGTCTATGGATCTGTTATTGTCCTGCAGAACACCAAGAAGCTGGGTATGTTCGTTCTCCACTTCTGAATAACCTGCAAGAGTTTTATGAATATTGATAAGGACCTGTCTGGCAACTTTTCCCATACCGAGTTTAATTGTCTTTCCATCAATATCCCGTTCCGGAATATATTTCATCAGCCCGATATGATCACCATGGTAATGAGTGAAAAGAACTGCATCACACTTGGCACGCTTTATCATCTCTATCATGTCCGGATCTGTCGTGTTGTCCGGGTCCATATTCAACTCTGATCCAAAGTCAACAAAAACATGGGTTTTATCTGTGTATATTTCTGTTATACTTCCGCCGATCTGGTGACTGCCACGATGAATCTTTATCTTCAATGGGTGCCTCCTTACAATAATCAAACAGGGCTATCACCCTATAAGTTCTGACAAGTTTCAAAATGATTCCAAATCTCCTCCGTTGTCGCCTGAACCGCCGGAAGATATGATCCGATAAACGGATGTATTTGGTCAATCAGATTCTCCTCCACAGCTCTTTTCCCCATGAAAATAGCAAGCCCTGCTTTGGTATCCAACATCTTCTTTGGAGCAGAAATCGATAATCCTAACAGTCTGTTCAAAATGTCAACATACTTTTTATATTGCTCGATAATTCTATCCTCATGCTTCTCGTACTGGTAGCTATATCTATTTAACTGTTCCAGCACTTCATACTTGCCATCTTTGTTATGTCTAAGCGAGGAATGGTCGCTTATCTTCACCTCGACAAATTTAAGTTCACCTGTTGCTTTGTTATATAGAAGCCAATCACATTTTCTGCCATCCCCGTCATTTATTCTTATCTCCCGATCAAGTACGATAACCTTATTTTGTTTGTCATATACCGGAAAATATGCCTGGATGATTTTTCTTTCAGCCTGATCTGATTTAGAAGATGTATAATTCAGACATCTCCGCATATATTCATCAAGAGAATTTTCCCAGTTTTTCGGTAAAGCATTCTCAACACAAATCATCTTGCTTTGCTCTGATTGATTAAATATTTTAGGATTTGCCTTAAATCCTTTTCCCGAGTATTCCAAAAACCTGTTGCCACCAACATAAAAATCTATTTTGTTATTCCGAATAGCAATAAATATTTCCCCGCACATTATCCTTGGCGCAAGATAGTCGCAAAAAAGTCTTCCTAAGCTCGATTCACGATTCAACAGCCTTTCAATTTTCTTTTCATCCAAAGTTCTTGTAAATTCTTCCATTGTCTCCCCTTTGATGACAAAAGTTTTAATCATAAACTCAATAGTATCCGCCGCTGGTTCCGCCCTGTTATCAGGGCAGATCCTCTTTGCGATGGCTTCTTGAAACGCTTTCTTTTTTCCATCCCGCAAACCATCCTGAAATCCAGGCTGTATCTCCACGGTCATAATAGTTTTTCCAATAACGACTATTTATTTCAGCAAGCACCGTCATCCCATTATCTTTGATATAAGCTCTGACTCTCTGTTCTTCTCCTGTTATTTTGTCCGGTAATGCCTTAATCTCTATTTCATTTGGGCCCTCACGCCCTGTGACTTCATAATCCACACGGCGTATAATGACAATAGATTTTCCTCGCTTTTCAACCACCTTGTAGAAGCCTGCATTGTGACCCACCTCTTGAGTGGAGCCATGTACAAAGATATCTCCTATTGACACATCTTCATTTGACATTTTCCAATCCATAGTTTTCTCCTTTAACAAATCAAGGTTAAATAATCCTTTACTTTCATCATTCGTTTATCATACAGGCCAAGTCCAAATTCAGATGATTGTGCTATAAAAATTCGATTCGTTATTTCTTCCGGGTACTGCCTTAAACTATCTTTTAATAGTTCAATTAAGTGATCAGAATTTGTATTATGACCAATAAGTGCAAGAATCAGTTCCATATCCATAGGATCTTCAGAGAAATTTATACATTTAACGTCCCCACTCAGCCCCGGCAATAATCCAAGTTCTCTCTTTGCTGAAAAGATTTCCTCAAGATCTCTGGCCATTTCATTTATTCTCGTTTGGTTCTGATGATCAAAAAGCCTTGCAAAATCTGATATATGCTTTGGAATTCCCGGGGTGGAATCACTATCATCATAAGCATCTTCTAAATATTTTACTTCAACCAAAACAATCCCATACTTGTTTTGTTCTATATTTTTTGTTCGTCTATTTTCCGGGCGGTGATTAATATGAACGCCTACCAGATCAAACCGTCCGTCCCCAGGCGCACTGTCATTAAAATGTATCCCATATTCTTCTTCCAAAATAAAATAATCCGTAACATTTCCATGTTTCTTAGCATTGTTTTCTCGTGCAATCAGCTGTGAAAACTCAGTCTCATATGTGGCGCTACTATGGTAAAACTTAAAATCTATATTTTGCTTTAAATAGGGTATTGCCTCAATCAAGCTCCAATCGTCTTTTATATCAAATTTAACTTGATCATATTCACCCTTACAAAATGATTTATTGATTTTCACCTCATCAACGTATAAGTCTGCAATACTTAGTCCTCTATAGTACACAGCTACTGCATTACCTTTAAAACGAAGCTCTAAAGTGTCGTCCTGATTAATAAAACCAATAATATCTGTATACTGGTCATTAAGCAGTTTTTTTAATAATTCTTCACTTATCATATTTCCCATATTAAAACATCCATTTGGTATGTTATTTACACAATAATCATACTTAAAAATATTAAACATCAAATTATTATTATATAAAGACTTAATTAAAAATTATTTCTGCAAACTGTTCAGGATAATATTCCCTATAATATGCTAGCTGCCATGCCAAGAGTGTATATGATGCAACATGCGCTTTTGATAGCAAGCTCTTTATCTTTCTGAATATCCCCAGGTAGCATTCCTTAATGCCATGATCAAGAATGATTTTTTCCTGAACTATGTTCACCCCCTTTCCTTTTCTTACAGACTCCATAATCTCGTATGCCTCTTTCTTCTCAACTCCCTTTTCCATTAAGAGTAAAAAGATATCATCGCGCGTTCCAATGCAATCTTTAAAGCTTATCATGTTGTCTCTGAACAATTTCTGTTGATTACCATCCCAAACATCCATGCCATGAATGAATCCAACAATCTTCATCAAATCAAAAATACTGGCAGGCCTGACTTCTCTTATTACATCACGTGCTGCGTTGGCTCCTAGATAAATTATTCCTGGAATTTCTTCTATTTCAGGATTACAGAGGACTTCTAGAACATTATTATCATTAAACTGAATATCCTCGGCTTTCATACCTGTCTTTTTTTGTAATTCGTATAGACGACTCAGCTCCGATAATCCCAAAATATCAAGTCTAAGAAGATTGTCGCTTACAGTGTGATAATCAAATTGTGTGACTATCTCTTCGCTCATATATGGATGTTGAAGTGGAGTAAATGATGATATTTTTTCCCTACATGGACTTACCAGGATAGCTGCCGAGTACATTCCATCTCCTTTTTTTACACCCTCAATCCTTTTAGCCAGTTCTATTTTGTTTCCCTTGTAATAGTTCTCAACTAATGCTACTGCCCATTTCTCATTAGTTTTTGCAATCGTGCCTCCCTTACATATTTCTCCTACTCCAGGAAGTTCTCTGACATAATCTTGGATATGGTTTCTGATTTCAGGAGCAAAATTCAATTTGATATCAGGTTCTTTATCCATCTCTAATCCCAAAAATGGTTCAATCGGAATATTTAAGCCTCCAAGTTCCTTTGAAAGCGGATTTATTTTTGTGATTCCACAAAGATATGCCACTAATGATGATGCTACAGTTCCCCTGCTACAAACAGGATACCCCAGTCTATCAGATTCACAGACTAACGATTTCCAATACATTATTATTGATGAATAACCGTGTTTGCAGATTCCGTCAAGCTCACGCACCAGCCGTATCTTAACCTCTTTGGGCAGATCATCTCCATATATCACTCTCGCCCTGTCTTCGCATACCTGTCTTAATTCATTGTCTGCCCCTGGGTACACAGGTATGAATCTTCCTTCTCGAAGGGGTGATACGAACTCGATCTTATCGGCAATAACTGATTGATTTTTTATCACCTCAATTGACACTTTCTTCAATTCTTTTGGCATTCCAGAATGCCAACATCCAAATCGCGAATCTTCTTTTTCAAAATCTATCAGATGATGAGGACGATTATTGTGATTGTTTCCCATTTTTGAAGTTAATATTTCCCAGCAGTACTTGTCATCCTCATCAATGTAAAATGCATCTGATGCTGCGACCAGCACTCCACCATATTTCATCACATGGTAAATATATCTCTCATCAAGACTGTGGGCAGAGCAGGTTACTTCACAGAAGTCATAATATGATAGTATTCTTTTAAAATCATCGATATACTCAGCATCTGTGCGCATCCCCATTGGTGAATGGATTGCCTCGTATACTTCTCCGCCATCATTTACTGATCCAACCAAAACTCCCTCCCTATAATCATCAAGGAGGCTTCTAGGAATAAGTGGTACCTTTTCAAAGTTTTCCAAATATGAACCCGTGACTATTCTGTAAAGATTTTTGATCCCAGTTTCATTCTTTGCATAGATCAGTACTGGGTAATACTTTTCCCCATCATCGGTTAGATACCCCTCAAGTCCATATATCACTTTTAAAAACCCTGACTGGTCTGGCTCCTTTCCTTTAGACCTGAATTCTTTACAATGCTCATCCCATAGCTTTTTCCATGTTCTGTAAGCCTCCGGAAAAGCCTGTACATTTCCACAGTCTGTGATTGCAATGGCCTTATAACCTTTTTCATGTGCGTATCGAATCAGTTCCTCCGGCCCGATTAATCCCATCATTTCTGACATTTTCGTATGACAATGAAGCTCAATGTTTTCCATTATTTTCACTTGTCGATCTCCCAATATCTGACATATTTGCTATTTCCCATTCGTTACATCTATCACACAAGTCATCAAGTATGCTACTTGCCTCTTCATGACTTATACCCAAAGACTCTTTTAACCAATTAATACATTCTGTGATTGTCTTACCCTTTCCCAGATCCTCGAGAACCTTATACTCATACTCATTTTGAGGAATCTCCTCCTGCTGTCGCCTGTACATATTTTCCCAGTACTGCGTGTATTCCTGAGGTGGCTCCTTTTTGTTTCCTTTTCCAGCACATATTTCATAATCCTCCTGAATCGGAATTCCTTTATTCATTTCACCCTCCTTAAGTGTTTTATTAAACACAGTTTACTATAGCGAATTATTCTGACCGTCATTATGTTGTCACCCTCAAAAAGCATAATAAAAATCCGCCTGCGCTGCGCAGACGGACCTAAATTTTATCAAAACCATCCAATTATCAGTTTGATTCCTACAATAGTAGCAGGCATATATTTTCTTTTTTATCCTTCCTATTACAGAAGATCTTCCATTCTACAACCCAACGCCGCCGAAAGCTGATAAAGCGTTCTGCCTTGAGTTTTGGTAATATCACGTTGACCTTGTTCAAATAGCTGAATCTGCCTCAGTGGAACTTCGGATTTTTCTGATAGCATCTTCTGAGATAAGCCGGCATATTTTCTGAGTCGTTTAAGAGTACTCTCTGCCTGATTTTCTTTTAGCTTCTCATCCATTATCTCAACAAATAGTGATACATCAGCTTCGTGAAGAGTGTCATACATACCGTAAAGCTTATCAATTGGAACTGACTTATTAATCTGTTGAAATGAAGTATTGGTATACCACTGATAATATGTTAAGGACCATCCAATCCAATACTCTCTGGATTTGTCCACATACATTACATCTTCCATATCAATAGTTTTGTCGGTGCAACTTTCAATGACTTCCCTTGCTACTTCACAGCCGTTTTTACCTGCTACATAAGAAGGATTTCCAATCTCAAACTGGTGACTCATACCGGTGAAGAGAAACATTCTATGGAATTCATCAAGTTTCATTCCAATAGTGTTTACGGCATAGTCATACATGTCACCCATAACCCGCTGAGCTAATGGAAGATACATCTCATCATAAGCGAAGTTTCTCATCCGGTACGCCTCCTCTCATCAAATCCAAAATATAGATTTCATCAAGGATACTGGTAGATGGTCTTAGTTCCTGGTACTGTCTCCTTGCAGTTTTATCTCTATTGGACATTTCTTTGAAATAAACAATTGCTTCTGCTTCTTCGTAGCCAACGAATGAAAGATTTTCAAAAGCTTTTTTACTCTTAAGAACCACCTGATCATTTAAATCTCCCAGCTTCATTGCCATAGAAAGCTTCTGCAACGATATGGTTCCCATAATAAAATCCTGCACAAAAGAAAAATATGAATCATCCGCACGATATCCTCTGATAACGTCAAACTCTGAGATGTCTACAAGATAATTCTCCTGCAAAAAAACTTTAGCTTCTTCTGCAATACTCTTCTTCTGCCAATAGCCTCTATACTTAGTAAGCAGAGCGAGCCAGTTGAGGATATTGTAGTCTTCTCCATTTAGATTACAGACTTTCAACTCAGTCACATCAAGTTCATAACAATTTGAAAATCCATTTCTATCTCTCTTACATGCCCATTCTTTGGAAAGCTCCTTATCTTCAGTACAATAGAAGCCCTTACCATAATCGTTATTAGAATTCCCTCCACCAAAATAGGGTGAGTATATTATATTTTCAGATCCATGGTAAATTATCATGTCTGCCCCTCAAAAAATATCGCTGTAGAGATATTTTATATTATATCTCTATAGCGATATATTATCAACTTTCCTTATTTTTCCATTGATATTTACTCAAATCCACGACACCATCATTTAGCTCAACACCCTCAGACTGCAGTATCTCAGCCTGTTTCCATTCTCCACCAAATGCGTAATTTCCGGCAAGTTGTCCCTTTGAGTTGACAACGCGGTGACAGGGAATAGTTGTTGGATCTGGGTTTTTGTGGAGTGCATTGCCTACTGCTCTGGCCATTTTTCT
>JAEEGL017175952.1_pt1 | contig 10676 bp, 9 predicted proteins | sample 9134231 | NCBI WGS metagenome assembly JAEEGL01 (sample SAMN16246548, study PRJNA631951) | gut metagenome | biome: gut microbiome; feature: rumen; material: fiber-attached | host: Bos | place: Iran: Karaj | collected 2018-10 | reverse complement strand
TGTATTCGACAGAGTTACCGGCGAGCTTTTCAGGGGTTGTATAAGAGGTTGCCGTTTCTGTCAGGCGGGATTTATTTACCGACCGATAAGGGAAAAGTCAGCCAAAACGGTAAATGAACAGTGTAAAGTTCTCTGCGAAACGAGCGGATATGACGAGATATCGCTCGCCTCGTTGAGCTCAAGCGATTATACTCATCTTGAAGATTTGCTTACAGATATATTCGAATGGGCAATACCTAAAAAGATAAATGTTGCTCTTCCGAGTTTGAGGGTTGATAATTTTTCGGACGAATTGATGCAGAAAATTCAACAGGTCAGACGAAGCGGGCTTACTTTTGCGGCAGAGGCAGGCACACAGCGACTTCGTGACGCCATCAACAAGAACGTTACGGAGGAATCAATACTGACCACGTCAGTTAAAGCGTTTGACGGCGGATGGACTGCAGTTAAGCTTTATTTTATGCTCGGACTTCCTACCGAAACAATGGATGATGTTGAGGGTATTGCTGAGCTTTCACAAAAAGTTGTTGACGCGTTTTATAATAATCCCAACAGACAGAAAGGCAAAAGCGTTTCGGTAAATATAAGCGTAGCATCATTTGTCCCGAAACCCTTTACCCCATTCCAGTGGGAGCCGCAGGACACAATGGAAACGCTCAAAATAAAGCAGGAACATTTAAAAAGCTGTATTAAATCAAAAAAGATATCTGCATCCTGCCATGAAGCGAATATGAGTTTCATGGAGGCGGTTCTCGCACGCGGTGACAGAAAGCTTTCAGCTTTTCTTGAGGCGCTTCATAAAAAGGGTTGCCGTTTTGACAGCTGGGACGAGTTCTTTAATCTTGATACCTGGCTTGAAACATTCAGGGAATGCGGACTTGACCCTGCGTTTTACGCAAACAGACGGCGCGAATATGACGAAATACTTCCGTGGGATATGTTTGACTTCGGAATAAGGAAGAGCTTTTTACAGAAAGAAAACGAAAAGGCAAAGAAGAGCGAAACCACCTCTCATTGCCGTGAAAAATGTTCGGGCTGCGGTGCTGACAGACTTTGGGGAGGTAAATGCGATGCAAGAAATTAGAATTTACTTCTCAAAGACGGGTACCGCAAAATACATTTCCCATCTGGATTTAATGAGGACAGTTTCAAGAGCGTTGACACGCGCCGGAATACCGCTTTGGTACACCGAGGGCTTTAATCCGCATCCGTTTCTCACCTTCGCTCTTCCGCTCTCTCTGGGTATTGAAAGCTATTGCGAAAGCTTTGATATTCGTATTGTCGGTGATATTTCAAATAATGAGATTAAAGACAGGTTAAACGCAACTCTCCCCGAAGGAATTGTCATAACTGACGTTTCATCCGTTTTTGCAAAGTGCAATGACATTGCCTTCGCCGAATATGAGACAATATTTGAATTTGACGAAAACGGGATTTCAGACTCTTTTCTTAATGAAATTAAGACACTTCTTGATGCCGACGAGTTAATCACAACAAAAAAGGCTAAGCAAAAAGGAAGAAAAATTGACGTTGAGGTTAATCTTAAAGAATTTATCAAAGATTATTCTCTTTTAAGTGATGAAAACAACGTTTTACTTAAAATCACGCTTGCCGCAGGCAACAGTAAAAACCTTAATCCGACTGTTCTTTTTGACCGCCTTACAAGGGATATAATCAGGAAACCCGACCTTATAAGAATAAAAAAACTCCGTCTTCTGACTGAAAACGGAGAAGTATTCAGATAAAATAAAAATAATGCTTGATTTTTAAATAGTTTTGTGATAATATATTCAAGCATTTTGTGCGTTTGCGCTTCCGCAAACGGCAGTTAATGGCGACATTAAAGCGGGCGGTCCTCTGTATCTTTATGATTTTCATGAACGCTTGAAAAAAATTGGAGGTTCTAAGATGGACGCATTAAAACTTATGACTGAGGGCATGATTAAGGAAGATAAGCCCGAAATCAAAATCGGTAACACAGTTCGCGTATCAGTTAAGATCCGTGAAGGCGAAAGAGAAAGAATTCAGGTTTTTGAAGGCACAGTTATTGCCAAGAAAGGCAGCGGTGTTTCGGAAACATTTACAGTTCGCCGCGTTTCCTACGGTGTAGGTGTTGAAAGGGTTTTCCCTGTTAACTCCCCTAACGTAGCAAAGGTTGAAACAGTTCGTGAAGGTAAGGTTCGCAGAAGCAAGCTCTATTACCTTCGTGACAGAGTTGGTAAGGCAGCAAAAGTTAAGGAACTTGTTAAATAATCTTAATAAACCAACTAACGGCACGTCAGACGACGTGCCGTTTTTCTTTTTGTTATTTTCAGATAACGTAATCAATCAATGTTTCTTCGCTCATGAGGTCTGCTACGGTTTTTGAGTCAAAGAAATCATTAATCAGCTTATCAAACTCGCGCCAGACGGCAATAGTCCTGCAGTTATCAACAAGAGGACAGTTTTCCGCTCCCTTTTCAAGACATTTTACGGGCGCAAGGTCGGATTCGGTCACTCTCAGAATATCCCCAAGTGTGTATTTGTCGGGACTTCTGTTAAGTCTGTAACCGCCGCCTTTACCATGCGCGCCTTCAATAAGTCCAGCCTTTGACAGAGCAGTCATAATTCCCTCAAGGTATTTAAGAGAAATATTCTGTCGTGCGGCAATTTCCTTTAATGCTATGTAATTACCGCCGCTGTGCTCAGCAATATCCGCCATAACCCTTAATGCATATCTGCCTCTTGTTGAAATCTTCATATTATCACCTGCTGAAATATTAGTCTGCGAAAAGCGGAGTTGAAAGATATCTGTCGCCCGTATCGGGAAGAAGAACAACAATATTTTTACCGCTGTTTTCAGGTCTCTTTGCAACCTCAATTGCCGCCCACAGAGCCGCGCCTGAGGAAATGCCGACAAGCACGCCTTCTTTTTTACCGAAGAGCTTACCTGTTTCAAATGCCGCCTCATTGGCTACGGGAATAATCTCGTCATAGATGCCGGTATCAAGCGTATCGGGGACAAAACCTGCTCCTATACCCTGAATCTTATGAGGACCGGCAACACCTGTTGAAAGAACGGCTGATGTTTCAGGTTCAACAGCAACAATTTTAACTCCGCTGATTTTTTCTTTTAAGTATTTACCGACGCCCGAAAGCGTACCGCCGGTACCTACGCCAGCAACAAAATAATCAACCTTTCCGTCAGTATCCGAATAAATCTCAGGGCCTGTTGTTTCGTAATGAGCTTTCGGATTGGCGGGATTAACAAACTGACCCGGAATAAAACTGTTCGGTATTTCTTTTGCAAGCTCTTCCGCCTTTGCGATAGCGCCCTTCATTCCCTTTGAACCGTCAGTCAGAACAAGCTCGGCGCCATATGCTTTCATTAATGTTCTTCTTTCAACCGACATTGTTTCGGGCATAACTATAATTATTCTGTATCCTCTCGCCGCAGCAACAGAGGAAAGTCCGATTCCCGTATTCCCCGAAGTAGGCTCAATAATAACAGAATCGCTTTTAAGAACTCCCCTGCTTTCCGCATCGTCAAGCATTGCCTTTGCAATTCTGTCCTTAACCGAACCCGCGGGATTAAAGTATTCAAGCTTTGCGTATATTTTTGCCTTTAAACCGAACTCCTTTTCAATATGAGAGAGTTCAAGAAGCGGTGTTTTACCTATTAACTGGTCTGCAGATGTATAAATGTTAGCCATAATAATTCTCCTTTATTTAATTGCCTCAAAGCCGTGCTCGAGGTCTGAAATAATATCGTCAATATGCTCTGTACCTATTGAAAGCCGTACGGTCGAAGGCGTAATCCCTGCCGAGAGCAATTCGCTTTCGCTCAACTGCGAATGAGTAGTGGAAGCGGGATGAATTACAAGGGATTTAACGTCCGCAACATTTGCAAGAAGTGAAAACAGTTCAAGCGATTCGGTAAACTTTTTCGCCTTCTCGCCGTCACCGTCAATTTCAAATGTAAAAATTGACGCCGCGCCTGACGGGAAATAGCTGTCGTAAAGTTCCTTTTGTCTTCCCGTGGAAAGCGAGGGATGATTCACCTTTTTAACCTGAGGATGATTATTGAGATACTCAACAACCTTTAAGGCGTTTTCGACGTGTCTTTCAAGCCGTAACGAGAGCGTTTCAAGTCCCTGAAGAAGAAGGAACGAGTTGAACGGAGAAATCGTTGCGCCCTGATCTCTCATAAGCGTTGTACGAAGCTTGATAATATAAGCGAGATTACCAACCGCCTCGGTAAATACAACACCGTGATATGACGGATTCGGCTTTGAAAGTCCCGGGAATTTATCATTCTGAGCCCAATCAAATTTACCCGAATCAACTACCACACCGCCCATTACAGTTCCGTGACCGCCTATAAATTTCGTTGCGGAATGAACAACTATATCCGCGCCTCTTTCAATAGGTCTTAAGTAATACGGAGTGGCAAATGTGTTGTCAACGATAAACGGAACGCCGTTTTCGTGAGCGACAGCCGAAATCGACTCGATATCAACTATATCGGAATTTGGATTTCCGAGAGTCTCGGCATAAATCGCCTTAGTATTTTCTTTAATGGCATTTCTGAAATTCTCAGGGTCGGACGGGTCAACAAAGGTCACGTCAATCCCCTGGTCCTTTAAGGTGTGTGCAAAAAGATTATAAGTTCCGCCGTAAAGATTTGACGAAGATACTATATGGTCGCCTGCAACCGCAATATTCTGTATCGCATAAGTAATAGCCGCTGAGCCCGAAGCCGTTGCAAGAGCCGCCGCACCGTTTTCAAGCGCCGCAATTCTCTGTTCAAACACATCTGAGGTGGGGTTCATAAGACGGGTGTAAATGTTGCCGCCCTCTGTTAAACCAAACCTGCCTGCCGCCTGAGAAGAATCTTTAAAAACATAAGAAGTAGTAGCGTAAATCGGAACCGCTCTTGCGTCGGTTGTCGGGTCGGGCTGTTCCTGCCCGATGTGAATCTGTTTTGTTTCAAATTTATAATTACTCATAATAATTTCCTTTCGTTAAAAATGCTTAATTGTTGTGTGAATTGCAACATCGACAGCACATTCGCCCGAAACGGAAATTACGTCTTAATAACAATGTGAATTTAGCATTCATTTTAATTACCTACCAATCAAGTATGTTGGTGCTATTATAACACCACTTCCCTACCGTGTCAATAGGTAATTTAATTTTTTTTAAAAAGAAAGGCGGAAGGCCCGCCTTTCCCCTATATATTATTTAGTTTTAATGAAGTGTGAGCCCTTACAGATAAAGATTTCACGGAAAAGAAGCATTGTAACAAATGCGAAGGTTCCGCCTACAAGTACGTCGCTGAAGAAATGAGCGCCTACCATAATACGGCTGACTGCAACTATCCCCGTAAAGATAATCGGACATACCCAAAGAGCAATTTTCTTCTTTTTGTCCGTAATCTTAAGCGCATCAATAAGCATTATGAGGCAATAGCTCATACCCGCCGAACACGTATGACCGCTCGGGAAGGATTTGCACGCATCCGTCGAACCGTAATACCATATCAATGAGTTTGTATCCGGCTGTGCAGTCGCCTCATACCAGCGCTTAAAATTTTTAAAACCGCCTATACTCTGAGCGCCCTCATAATTCATTCCCCTGTATCTCGGTCTGCCCATAGGTATTTTAATAAGGTTTACAAGACCGTTTGCAACTGCAGCAATAAGAATTACAGCTATAGCAAATGACAGAAGCTTCTTTAAAGTCTCATCCTTGAAATTACGGACTGCAAGCGTACCTAAAAAGCAGGTAATACAACCCATAAATATCATTGAAAAAGTAACGAACTGGGTTTTTACAGAGTTATGGTCAAGACCTACCTGGTCGACTATGTAACGGAGAACATCCTTGTACATAACAAAGTATGCGGCAACACCGCAACCGGTACTGACAGCAAGAAGAAAGTATTTGACTAACGTGTCCTTTACACGGATAAACACATTCCAGAAAATAATATGGAATGCAAAGCCGAGCATAAGATAAATCGGTGAACAGCCGACAGTTTCAAATGTCCTTCCGAAAATATCGTCAGCATAATACTGACCTTTGGGAAGTGAATTCTTTGTTAAAATCTGACTGACCTGTAAATCAGTAAAGGTTGCCGTTATCAGCAAGCCCGCAAAAATCACCACAAAAAGGCAGATAGCAATAATTGTGTTTTGGCTCATATAAAAGCCCTTTTGTTTTTTTGCCTTACTCTTTGACATCTTCAGATTCCTCCGTTTTTTTCTTTTTATATTTCTTTATAATTCTGATTACTACATAAATAATAAACGCAAGGAGTATCAATACTCCTATACCGCCCACTATGCCCGCTTTAACGGCAACAGGAACATATTTACCCATTGATTCGGGAATTGTATCGGGTAAAGTATAAAACGAGCTTCCGTCATTATCACCGTAGGCAATTCTTACTATATTTATACTGTATCTGCCTGTTTCAACATTAATACTGTCCCCTGCGTTCAGCTCTTTTTCATGAGGGACAACGTAGGTTTTACCGACTTCATTACAGGCGGCTCTGTAATCCTCGCTCAGATACATATTCGATACCTTTTTGACGTCATATCCGTCAAGGTCAAGATTTACAGTCCTGTTTTTACCGCTTGCATTGACAATCTTGACATAAATCGTCTGTGTATCCTCGTCAACCGTAACGCTTTCATAAATATCCTTTTCAATAAAGGTTTTACCGTTACCGATGTCAGTCTTAATGTACTTGTTTCCTGTATTGTTTGCAAATAAAAGCTGAGTAAAATAGCTCGGAGAAAGCACCGCGCACTGAGAATCAAACCAGATAAGATTTATATCCCAGCACTGAGAATTGACCTTTGCAAAGGTCGGCGCATACGAAGACATTGCTACAATATCGCCGTTTCGCTCAAGACCTGTTAAAAAGCCCGCCTCCTCGACTGCCTCCCAGATGTTCGACTTAGTCTGCAACGTACCGAATCCGTCGCTTGTAGCGGCATATTCACCGACAAAAACCCTTGCGCCGTCTCTTTTGAATCCGTCATACCTTTCGTTATGAGAGAAAAGGTAGCTTTCCTTAGTATAATAGTGCTCGTCAACTATTGTATCGACGTATTTATCATTTATTGTTGTCCAGGCATAATCGTAATCGTCGCCCTCGAGCCATCCGCCTGCGGAGGAAATAACGGTAATTCCGGGATATTTTTCCTTGACCGCTTTATAGATAGCATCAAAGTTTCTGAAATATATCTCGCCCGCGTTTTCATTACCGAGACCGATGTATTTAAGATTAAACGGTTCTTTACTGCCGTTTTCAATTCTCTTTTTGCCCCAAACGGTGTTTTCGTCGCCGTTGGCATATTCGATTAAATCAAATATATCCTGAATATACTTATCAAATTCCTTGGTACCGGGAGTCAGGGCGATAGATTCAAGATAGTGCTCAAATTCCTCTTTTGAAATTTCACCGTTTTCGTACGCCCATCTTCTTCCGCCGTAGTCATTTCTGCCCTGACAGGTAAGCGCTACATTCAGAATCGGAACGGGTTCTGCCCCGATATCCGCACATAGCTGAAAGTACTCGTGATAACCCATTGACGAGGTATTGATGTACTGTCTGCCGTTCCAGTCGTCACGCCAGAGGTTTTCGGACTGTTCACGCTCTTCAAGGGGACCTATTGTCGCCTTCCAGTCATAAAGCTTGTTTATATCGGTTCCTTCGCAAAGGCATCCGCCGGGGAAACGTATAAAAGCAGGGTTCATATCCTCAAGCGCCTGATACAAATCAGACCTTAATGTAACATATTTCCACTTTTCACTTCCGTAACCGTGACTGCTTTGAGGAACAAGCTGAACAAAATCAATGCGGAGCTTACCTTTACCGTTGAATTCAAATTCAAGCCCGCCGTCTTCAGTTGCATTTGATTCAAAAGTCAAGCTGAGTTTTTTCCACTCTCTGCAGCCGCTTATATCAAGCGACTGTTTGTTTTCGGAGTTTTTCGGGCTGTTAAGAAAAACCTTAACATCACCTTTATAATCAATATTTTTTATGTAACAGGAAAAATCGTACTTTTCCCCTTCTTTAAAGCCCATATCGGGGTTAAACGCTTTTTCTGTATCCCTGTCATATGTCTTATATTTGTAATATTCGGGAAAACCTATATTTCCAACTGACGCCTGACCGTCAACCTCAATAAGAAGCGAATACTTATTATTCCTGTTCAAAGGGCATTCCCTTGTTATTTCATATTCGCAATTATTGAAAACCCAGTTTGCCTCGCGGTTGAAAAAGTATTCAAACGAATTGTTGTTGACAAGATTTGAAACAAGGCCGCCGTCACAGGCATATGAAATATCCTCGATAAATGCACCGTAAAGCATATCGGAGATGGGATACTTCTCATTTTCGGGAGAAATCTTTATTGTATAATCGTTTTTTTCAAATACCGGGATAACAGAAATCAGCACTAAAATCAGTGACAAAAAAACTGATGATATTTTTTTCATTTTCTCCCCTCCTTTTCCGTTTATTTTAACACATTTATGTTATATTTACAATAATTTATAATACATATTACATATTGATTTTTCAGTTTTATAATGCTATAACGGTAAAAACAGAAATACAAATAATAAAGCAAGGAGAAAAGCGTTATGAAACGCAGCAACGCATCCATGTTACAGGGCAGCGCCGTCAAAAGCATACTGCTGTTTGCACTGCCGATTCTTCTCTCATCGCTTTTACAATTCAATTATTCGCTTGTTGACAATATTATCGTCGGAAGATATGTCGGCAAGGATGCGCTCGCGGCTGTCGGCAACGTCGGCTCTATAAACTCATTTATTATAGGCGCCGCGCTCGGGCTGACAAGCGGATTTACCATTCCCGTTGCTCACGGATTCGGCGCAGGAGATAAAGAAAAAGTCAGCCGTTACGCCGGTTCAAGTATCAGTATGGCGTTTCTCATCGGCTCGATTATCGTAATAACCGCCCACATCATTTCAACCCCGCTTTTAAGACTGATAGGCACGCCTGATGAAATAATCGGTCTTTCCGCCTCATATGTCAATATTCTTTATTTCGGTGTGCCGTTACAAATGCTTTCAAACAATTTCACGGCCATCTCAAGAGCTGTAGGTGAAAGCAGAAAACCTCTATATTTCTTCACTGTCAGCGTCTGCGTCAATTTTATACTCGATATCATTTTTGTTAAAAACTTCGGCTGGGGCGTTGAAGGCGCTGCTGCAGCAACACTCATCTCACACCTTACCGCCTGCATACTGACAGGATTCTATATATTCAAAATCAACAAGGATGTTGAATTGCATTTGTCCTCGCTAAAACTAAAAAAGAAAATCGTACTTGAACAGTTAAAGCTCGGAATTCCGGTTTCATTACAGTTTACAATCACATCAATCGGCACAATGTGTCTTCAGAGCGCCATAAACAGCTTTGGAGCAAATGTCATGGCAGGTCTGACAGCCGCAAGCCGTGTTGAAAACATAACAAATATATCAATGAGCGCAATAGGTGTTTCAACACAGACCTTCGTCGGTCAGAATTACGGAGCGGGAAACTATAAAAGGATAACTGATTCGGTAAGAAAAATGTTTTTCCTCGAACTGATTATATCGGTTGTAATGAGCGCAGCTCTTTTAATAATCGGGCCGCATATCGTTTCACTTTTTGTATCTGTTCCGAACGAAGAAATGCTTTATGCGTCAAGAAGGTATCTTCTTGCCATTGCCGAATGTTACTCGCTGGTATCCATTCTGTTTATCCTGAGAAATACATTGCAGGGACTCGGCTTCACTTATGCAAACGCCATAGCCGGCGCAGGAGAGCTTGTGGGCAGAATTATTGTATCAATGATTCTTGTAAGATTTTTCGGATTTGAGATAGTCTGTTACGCAGCACCGACGGCGTGGCTGATGGCTGACATTCCGCTTGCGATAATTTATCTGAAAAAGCAAAAAGAGTTTAAAAAGCTATCCGAAAAAGCTATATAATGAAACAAGCGAAGGTAAACATAATTGAAAAAAGCAACCTTTCGGTTGCTTTTTTCTATGGGAGAGGGTGGATTCGAACCACCGAAGTCAGTGACAACAGATTTACAGTCTGCCCCCTTTGGCCGCTCGGGAACTCTCCCTTATTCTATTTTACGCCTTAAAAAAGAAGCTGGTGGACGGACTCGAACCCCCGACCTGCTGATTACAAATCAGCTGCTCTACCAACTGAGCTACACCAGCATTTCTCCAACGCTCGAATACTATAACACAGTTTTTCGGTTTCGTCAAGTCCTTTTGATAATTTTTCAAAAAAATTTCCATGGATCAGCGCCGCCCCCTTGCGCGCAGTAAAAAAGTGTGGTATGATAAAAATAGCGAAAGGCGTACTCCGATACGCCGCGCAAATTCAGCGCAAGGAAGTGACTGTATGCATACCATCGGTGATCTCGTGGAATTGTTCAAGGTCCTGTTCGATTTCTTCGCACAGATGTTTGATCTGATCAAGAAGAACTTCGGAAAAGAAGAAGAGGAAGAAGCGACCGAAGAATAATCAATCGCAGCAAAGCCGCCGGACTGATGACAGCCCGGCGGTTCTTCTTTTTTGATCTCATAATGAGAGCATTCTCGCGTTCGAGGGTGCACTGAAAATCTGCTTACCGCCCCTTGTCAAAAGAAAG
>JAEEGL015592088.1_pt1 | contig 10676 bp, 8 predicted proteins | sample 9134231 | NCBI WGS metagenome assembly JAEEGL01 (sample SAMN16246548, study PRJNA631951) | gut metagenome | biome: gut microbiome; feature: rumen; material: fiber-attached | host: Bos | place: Iran: Karaj | collected 2018-10 | reverse complement strand
TTAAAGCAGCCTCCATAGGAGTACACCTTGGTCAGGGTTTTAGGAATAAAGATAGATGTTATTGCTGTATTTTCAAATGCACTTCCACCAAGCGCTTCAATGCCTTCAGGAAGCTTTATTCCTGTAATATCTGTTCTATTTATGAACGCCGAATCTCCAATTGCAGTAACCTGATACCCAGCGATTTTTTGCGGAATTTCAACGTTCCCTCCGGCTCCATGATATCCGGTGATCTTCGCATAGGTTTGCTCAAGTTCGTCGTAGGTAGTGTAATCAAAGTCGCCCTCAGTATAAACAGCCTCAGCTAAAGAGTTTTCCTCTGACTCCTCACTTAATCCTGATTCATCACTCTGAACCAACTTTTCGGTTTGCCCCAAGACATCACTTTGAGATGAGTCATCGCTATATCCTGATTCCTCATCAGATTCCGAATCTTCCTCGTAACCTAAGTCCTCAGAATATCCAGACTTGGCACTATCCTCTGCAGCATATGCAATTGTCGAGAAATCAATTGATGAGAATACAAGAGATAATACCAGTGCAATAGAAAGAAACCGTTTATACATATACACCCTCCGGAAAGAAAAACATAAAAAACTGTATTCGAAATTACATATTATTTTATATTATTTTAATAATTCCCACAATGAAAAACCGCCCGAAGGCGGTTTTCTACATTTAATGAATATTTTCAGTTTTGTTATCTGTACTGGCTTACGTTGGAGGCGTCTACAGCCTCAAATGGTACATAGACATATTTGCAGTCTGAGGTAGCTCCCTCCACATCCGTTAAGGAGCCTCCTGAACCGAGGACCTTCGCTGCTGTTACGGCAGCTGAAGCCTGGCCTTTTGCGTTCTGAAGGACTGTGAACTGCATCTCACCGGCAGCGATTGATGCGCACGCATCGGCTGTAGCATCGATTCCGCATACAGGAATCTTCGTATAATCCATCCCGTATTCCTTGAGGCCTTCAATAGCTCCAAGAGCCATTGTATCGTTATTGCAGAAGATCGCATCAACACTCTGACCGGTCTTCATAAAGATCCTAAATCTCTCCAGTGCAATAGTATCTGACCAGTCCGCATAATCTACAAAAACATAGTTCGCACTGCAGCCATTGCTTTTAAGCGTATCCTTAACTGCCTGTGTTCTTGCGATCGTAGCTGAGTGTCCTCTCTCGCCTCCGAAGATGATAACATTCAAGGACTTAGGATTTCCCAACTTCTTAAGAACATATTCTGCCTGGAGCTTACCTGCCTGAGTCTCGTCAGAGCCGACATATATATACTTATCTGCAGTCAGATGATCACTTACCGGCTCGTTATTGATGTAGATGATTGGCAGATCATTTGAGGAAACATTCATCTGCATTGCTGTGGTTGCATCAGCTGCACGAAGAATTATAGCTGAATAGCCACTTGCTTTTGCAGAAGCTATAAGATTGGACTGAGCCTGAACATCAGAGCCGGTCTCAACCATATCAAGTGTTACACCCTGTGTTTTTCCTGCTTCAACCACTGCATTTGCCAGAGTAGCTCTGTAGGTATCATTTACATCCGTGAAAATGAAAAGAATCTTTCCACCTCCGGATGAACCGGATGCTGAACCTGAGGACTGACAGCCTGTCAAAGCACCGATTACCATGGCTGTGGTTAAAACACATGCAAATACTCGTTTGATAAGTTTATTCTTAAGCATCTCTTTTAACCTCCTCAAATCTTGAACTTCTGGACATATGAAGTAAGAGTCTGGGATGTGCCTGCAAGCTCATGGGAGTTATCTGCCACATCCTGACTGCTCTTCGTAATATTGTTTGCCATTTCAACCATGTTTTCGGAGGTTGCAAGGATCTCATCGGCACTGGCTGCCTGCTCCTCAGAGATGGCTGCTACATTGGTCGCAACATCATCAACCTTCTCTACATCTTCGATCATGGCTTCTATAAGACTGTTGGACTCCTGAATGTTGTTGTAGATCTGATCAAAGGTTCCAACCGCTACATTTATAAGCTCACTGTTTTCCTGAATGCTTGCAGCACTCGCATTAGCCTGTCCTACAGCATCTCCTATAAGCTTGTGAACCTCATCAATAAGACTTGCAATGTTCTGAGCGCTCTCAGCTGAAGTCTGAGCAAGTTTTCCGATCTGGGTAGCTACAACTGCAAAACCTCTGCCGGCCTCTCCTGCTCTTGCTGCCTCAATTGAAGCATTCAGTGAAAGAAGGTTTGTCTCTTCAGCAATCTCGCCGATCATGCCAACAATGTTTGTGATCTCCTCAGAAGCAGATCCAACCTTGTTGATGGACTCAACGAGCTCATTGTTTGCAGCTTCGATACCTGTCATGGCACTACTGAGCTTCTCCATATCCTCACGGCCCTTCTGGGATATCTCTACTGTTTCCTTCATACTCTTATGAGCCTTTTCGGAATTGTCTCTCGTATCTGAAACAACCGTAGCAAGGGTTGTAGCATTCTGAGCAATGTCATTGACAGCAGTAGCCAGCTGATCAACCGTATCATTGAGCTGTTTCATCGCCTCAGCCTGAGACTGAGATGCATCAAACATTGTCTTGGATACTCTGTCTGAATTATCCGATTCTTCCTGCAGCTTTTCTGACTCCTTGCTGATGCTTGAGAGCATGTTTCTCATTGAAGATACAAAGTCGGTAACCTTGCTTCCCATAACACCGATCTCATCATTGCTGCTGGAATCAATGCTTATTGTAAAGTCACCTTCTGACATGGCGGTAATGTTATTGGTAATATTTCCAAGAGGAGCAACAACTCTTTTTACCACATAGAGAATAGCCAGAACTATAAGGATAATTGAAACAATACCGATTATCACAAGGAGGTTTCCCATCTGATTAACCGACCTTAAAATAACCTTTGTCGGGATGTAAGAAACTAAAACCCAATCAGTTCCGGAAATCGTTGTAAAAGCAACCATGTTTCCGGCTATTGTCTTAGTTGAAAAATCGTTTTCGTCAATAGCCTTTGCAGCGCCTGCTAAAAGCGCATCAGAACTGCTCTGGGAAAGGGTTGTTGAAACCACGCTGGCATCCTTGTGTGCCAGAATTGTATAGTCGTTTCTGTCCACCAGGAATGAATTAGCATTACTCATCTTAACGCCGGAGTTAACGATGGTAGTGATCTTATTAAGTGAGAGGTCAGCGCCAAGGACCTTCAGGTCGTCCTGCCCGTCATTTATGATACCGGTAGCACTGACAACAGTCTCTCCCTGGTTATTTACATAGGCCGTGCCATAAGCCAGGCCAACTCGGGTAATACCCTGCTTATACCAGATACTACCTGTGACATCTTTTTCATAAAAAGTCGATTCTGAGGCTGTATAGAGCTTTCCATCAGAGGTACCAATGTAAATACCCTGCGGAGAGTTCGCATTATAGCCATAATAAGTATCGAGAATTATCCTAAGTTTTGAGTAGGTAACCTCCTGTGTCTCAATGAAGTACTTAACAGTACTGAAGAACTCAAGGTTCTCATCAAGCCAGGCCTCAATATTATCCGCCTGGTTTGAGATTGAGGACTCAAGTGTCTCCTGTGCACTATCTGACAATCTCGATTTTGATACGTTCGCAGCCACCAGAACAAGCGCAAGGACTGAAGCTGTAACCAGTGGAACGATGTACGTAATAAGCTTGCTGCTGATCTTTTTTACTTTTTTCTTTTTCTGAATCTGTTCGCTCATCATCGTCTCCTTCTTTATATACAAGACAAGTTTCCCCTCAAACTACAAAATTGCAGAAAAAGGGGGCGAGTTGCCATAATTATAGCAAATTCGCCCCTTCCTTAAACTGTTTTTCGCATCTTTTTATTTTCTTTTAAGATTGATTAAATAATTAGGTCAACAAATCCAACAGGCCCTTAATTCCATACTTTTCATAAATCTGCTTATAATAGGAAACCTCGTCCTTTATGATAAGATCGATCTGTTTTATACCGAGAAGCTCCACCGGAGCCTTGTCGTCAGTCATAAGATGGCCCTTGGATTCATAGGCCAAAGAAGTATCTCTGACTCTCTGCATCATAGCCTTAAGGGCCTCATTTTCTTCAAGCTCAAGATTGTCTGACAGCTTTGTCATAAAGCCTTCATCATCCGTTGCAAAAAGCTCCTTATTAGTTGATCCCTGCACGTCTGTTACAACAACATTTTCAAAAACAGTTGCTATTGTATCTGCAAGATAGGTATTTATACTGTCGTTTGTATCGCTCGGATCATCGCTGTACATGTTCATATTTACAACCATGACTCCTCCCGGAGCAAGGTGCTCTTTTACCGAGGTAAAAAACTCTTTTGATGACATCTGGAATGGAATAGTGATGTCCTGATAAGCATCCACCATGATCACATCGTATTTATCATTGATTGCTGAAAGGTAAGCCCTTCCGTCATAGGTTGTAACCTTAGTGCTTTCAGGAAGTTCGAAATACTTGTGGGCAAGATCAGTTATCTTGTCATCAATCTCCACGCCTTCAATAACAGCGTTATCGAAATATCTGGTCAGCTGTGTAGCGTAGGTTCCGGAGCCCATTCCAAGGATAAGGACATTTAAAGACTCTCCATTCTGCTGCTTTTTCCTTGCATCAGCCATAAAAGGAGCTGCCAGCGCATAATCATAATACATTCCGGTCAATGCTCCGTCTTTCATGTAAATAGACTGAACTCCAAAGAGTACGTTTGTTGAAAGAATAACCGACCTATCTGTCTCCTTCACCTGAAGGTAGTTATAGACAGACTCGCCTTCAAAGGTGAGGTCCTTTTCCCAAAAGGCAAAGCTTGTACTGTGGCCGAAGATACAGCAGATTATAAAAATCAGGCCACCTGCTATAAGACGTTTTTTCGCTCCTGTGCCTTCTTTTTGTGCTTTGGGGCTTAAGTAATAAGCTATGACAAGTGCAAGCAGGATTCCTGCGAAGATCAGGAAGGTGATGGAAGTTCCCACAGCAGGGATAGTAACGAAGGTTGGTACGAAGGTTCCTATGATGCTTCCAACAGTATTTGAAGCCCCAAGAGTTCCGATTATCTTACCGTTGTCACTTAAGGAATCTGTTGTGTATTTAGCTAGTGAAGGGGTAACTGTTCCCAGAAGGAAAAGCGGAAACACGAAGACCACCATACAGGCTGCGAAAGCAGCTATTACAAGGAAGTTACTGTTTACTGCAAATATAAGAAGCGCTGATATTCCGATGATAACGTATTTTCCAAAAACAGGGATCAGCGCAATCCAGATGGCTGCAACCAGAATACGCGCGTAGAGCTTATCAGGGTCAGGATCCTTATCCGCTGTTCTTCCACCATAGATATTTCCAAGAGCCATAGCGATCATTATGGTTCCTATGATGATAGTCCATACAATCTGCGAGGAACTGAAGTAAGGCGCCAGGAGCCTGCTTGCTCCAAGCTCAACCGCCATTACGGACATTCCTGCAAAAAACTCCGTAAGGTATAAAAACAATTTGTTTCCAAGTATCTTTCTGTAGTTCTTCTCCATGCTGTTGTTACCTGTCACTTTCTATAATTTTAAACCGGTGTGCGGGCTCATTCATAATTAATCAATTATCTGGCTACTACATGTATCTCTGCGTTGTAGTATTCTGAGGAAAGTGAAAAATCCTTTGCGATCCCTTCGGTGATGTAAACATCTCCTTCTTCGGTAATAAAAATCGCCTCGAAGTCATCGCTCTTTTTCCATATGTCTATGGCACTCTCCAGTCCCTTTACAAAAAGAGCTGTGGACAAGCCATCACAGACAAGCCCGTCCCGGCCTACTATGGTCACGGACAAAAGCCCGCTTTTTGCAGGGTATCCGGTCGTCGGATCCAGAATATGCCAGTAGATCTCGCCATTTTCCTCAAAGTATCTCTCATAACCTCCTGAGGTTATTATGGCTTCATCCTCTGCAGATAAGACTCCGTAAATCCCGGACTGAGTATCGGAAAATGGACTTTTGATCGCCACCTTCCAGGGCTCGCCGTTTGGCTTTTTACCAACACACTGAACATTCCCGCCAAGGTTTATGAGAGCACTTTTCACCCCATTTTCCCTGTAATAGTCAGCGATCATAGTTCCGGTGTAGCCCTTGACTATACTTCCAAGATCGATTTCCATTCCTTCTTCTATGGAAGCTGTCACTGCACCTGTATCTCCGCTAAACTTAACTTTTCTGTAATCCACTGATGCCAGGTGGCTTTCAAGCTCCTGCGCTGTCGGCACTTTGTTTTCGCCGGTGGTAAAGCCCCAGCACTTAAGCACGGGATATATGGATATGTCCAGCGCTCCTTCAGTCCTATCGCATACCCCCAGAGCCTTTTCCATTATCTGTGCTGTAGTGTCAGAAATCTGACAGGAGCCTCCCCTGTTAAGCCTGTAAATATCGCTGTTTTCATCGGTCACAGACAAAAGATGCTCCAGCTCCCTGATTTTTGCCTCAGAACTTCTAAGGAGCTCCTCATCTCCCTGGACCTGCAGCTCCATAATAGTGTCCATTGCAAAAATGGAGGAAGTTTCAACTTTCTGCCCGCATCCGGCCAAAAAAAATGCAGCGGTAAGAACAGCTGCGCAGCATCCGATAATATTACGTTTTCCCCGCAAACCAACTTTTTTCATAACATCATATTAGCATAATTCTGTGGGTTTCTGTACTTTTTGTTTACTGTTTTCTCTAGTATAATTTCATTAAGATTTTTAAAGAAAGCGAGGTATTTACATGATAAATAATGACAGCTTTGAACCTGATGCTTTTTTTGAGTTTAAGGAAAAATACGACCGTCTTATGGATATCCTGAAAGGCTACGGAAGTATTGTGGTTGCCTTCTCAAGCGGAGTGGATTCCACGCTTCTTCTGTACGCAGCAAAAGAGGCTCTTGGAGATAAGGTCATCGCAGCAACTGCAGCTTCCGGAACCTTCCCCGGCAGAGAGCTGACAGAGGCCACAGAGTTTTGTAAGGAACTAGGCGTTAGACATGTTGTGATACATACGGATGAGCTTTCTATTGAGGGCTTTGCGCAGAATCCTAAGGACCGCTGCTACATCTGCAAAAAATCCCTTTTTCAGAATTTTATTGATCTGGCCACAAAAGAGAACTTTAACGAGGTGGTAGAGGGCTCCAATCTCGACGACGAGGGTGACTACCGGCCGGGTATTAAGGCAATCGCTGAACTTGGGATAAAGAGTCCTCTTCGCGTAGCCGGGCTTACAAAGTCAGAGATCAGGTCTCTTTCTAAGCATTTTGATCTCCCCACTTACAACAAGCCTTCCTATGCCTGTCTTGCCAGCCGTTTCCCCTACGGAGAGCTCATCACAAAAGAAAAGCTCGCCATGGTAGACAAAGGCGAGCAGCTTCTTTTTGATCTTGGTTTTAAACAGTTCCGTGTGCGAATCCACGGCGAAAAGCCCTACGTTGCAAGGATAGAACTCCTCCCCGAGGACTTTGAAAAAATCCTCGCCCCCGATGTCCGTGAAAAAATTGTCTCCGAACTAAAAAGCTTCGGTTTTTCCTACGTTTCCCTCGACCTTACCGGTTATCGCACCGGCAGCATGAACGAGACTTTATGAAAAATCAAACCGGCCTTCTATTAGCCCCCGGTGCATCAATGCTTGCCCCGTTCGGGCCGGGTCTTCTGTTTACGCCCGGAGCGTTGACACTGGGGGTATCTTTCGGATCTCTTCTGTTATTTCCGGGAGCATCCACGCTTGGCGCATCTGCGGGAGTTCTTCTGTTATTTCCCGGCGCACTAACGCTTGGACGATCAGCTACATAGAAAGTTCTTTCGTTTTTCAACATAGGGCCTCCTTTTTGATGATCAATTTCCATATTTATAGCCTACTTTAGCTGCTTTTCCTGGTGCTTTTTATTTCAGCCATATCACACTGCGGAATAAGCTTCAAGCTTCTTTATATAGGCCTGTCCCATCTCGCTTAAGACATTTCCTTTGCGGACAATGTAGCCGAGAGTAAGAATATCTTCTTCCTTTAACTTGATAGCATAAAAATCTGAAGTATTGAGTGATTCATCCAGCAGACCCGAACCGACAGCATATCCATTTAAGCCGATCATAAGCTCCATGGAAGTAGCTCTTTCGTTGGTGGTAACAACCTTCTGGTAATCGTAGGTGGCAAGTGCCTCCTCCTTGTAGTAAAAAGAGTTGTTATCGCCCTGATCAAATACCATACAGGGGTAATCCTTAAGATCTTCCAGGGAAAGCTCAGCCCTGTCTGCCAGCGGATGATTCTTCCAAAGATAAACATAGGTGTTGCATTTAAACAGCTCATGGAATTCAAGTGAAGCATCCGCAAAGACTTTTTTGAACATATTTCTGTTAAAATCGCTAAGTGCTATTACTCCCACTTCGCTTCGAAGGGTCTTGAGGTCATCGATAACCTCACTGGTCTGGGTCTCTCGTACGCTAAACTGATAAGCTTCGCAGTCAAAATCCTTGACCACCTCAATGAATGCATTAACTGCAAAGGTATAATGCTGCATTGATACAGAAAATGTGGGTTTTTCATGCTTTGCGTCAAGATACTTGTGTTCTATCTTTTCATACTGCTCCACAACGCTTCTGGCATAGGCTATGAACTCTCCGCCTGCAGAAGTTGTCACTACGCCGTTGTGAACTCGCTGGAAAATCTGTATTCCAAGCTCACTCTCAAGCTCTCTCACCGCACTGGAAAGTCCCGGCTGTGATACATAGAGCCTGTCTGCTGCCTTTCTCATAGAGCATTCTTCATCGATTGTAATTACATATTTAAGCTGTAAGATCGTCATGTCCCTAACCTCTGATTCGCTGTATTTTTCTCCTTGTTATCTCATAATTATATAGACCATATAGCCTGCGTATCCCAGAAGCATGATGGCTCCTTCAAGCTTATCCAGCTTTTTGCGGATATAGCACATAACCCATACAAGAAGGCTGAAGCCGAGCAGGACTATGATATCTATAATGTTTTCCATAATAAAGGTAACTGGACTTACAGTTGCTGCTACGCCAAGTATCATCAGAATATTGAATACATTGGAGCCGACAACATTTCCAACAGCCATATCCAGCTGATTCTTTCTTGCGGCTACAACAGATGTTACAAGCTCAGGAAGACTGGTTCCGAGAGCAACTATAGTAAGACCAATGAGGTTTTCTGATAATCCGAAAAATGCTGCGATATATTTGGCACTGTTTACTACGAAATCACCGCCAAATTTTACGGCTACAGCACCGCCAACGATGTAGATGCAAGCAAGCCAGAGTGGGATGTTCTTTATCTCATCGTCATCATCTTTTGCATCCCCGGCAGCCAAAGCTGCTTTACGTGCTTTTTGTGCTGAAAGGATCTGATATACTATGAAACCGACAAAAAGTGCGAGGAAGATTAGACCGTCATAGCGGCGAAGCTCCATCTCGATATATCCGAGAATGAGAAGGAGTACAGCGCAGGCAACTGAGAACGGAAAGTCTTTTTTCAGTACATCTTTGCTGACATAGAGTGGTGCCATCAGGGCACTTGCACCAAGTACAACGATCAGGTTAAAAATGTTTGATCCGATGACGTTTGATACAGCAAGAGCGTTACTTCCTGCCATTGAAGCGGTAATACTTACTGAGAGCTCTGGGAGAGATGTTCCCATAGCAACGATGGTAAGTCCAATGATGAGAGTGGGAACCTTCAATATTTTCGCCACAGCTGAACTTCCGTCAACGAAGAAGTCGGCCCCCTTGATGAGGAGTACAAAACCTACCAATAATAAAATTACTGCCTTTAACATATTTTTTAAATTCCTCCTTAAATTAGCCCGGTATGAATATTTTGGCTATTGTTCCGCCGCCATCGCGCGGGGCTATCGTATAAGAAAATTATAAACGATTAAAAAGAAAAAAGTATAAAAAAAAGTCTATCTCGGTGCTGATCCTAAGTATTATCCTAGCCAGACTTAAAACTAAGGAGCAGGTCCTATCACCGGAACCTGCTCCTTTTAGGTCAGTTATGTAGTCGTGAAAAGTGGTGTTGAAAGATATCTGTCACCTGAGTCAGGAAGAAGAACCACAATGTTCTTGCCCTTGTTCTCTTCTCTCTCTGCAAGGATTGAAGCTGCCTTTAAAGCTGCGCCAGAAGAAATACCAACAAGAATTCCCTCAGATACTGCAAACTTCTTGCCCTCTGCGAAGGCATCCTCGTTCTCGATCGCAATTACTTCATCATAAATCTTTGTGTTAAGGACATCCGGTACAAAACCGGCGCCGATTCCCTGAATCTTGTGAGGTCCAGCTGTTCCCTTTGAAAGAACAGGGCTTGTTGCAGGCTCTACAGCAACTACCTTTACGTTTGGATTCTGTTCCTTTAAGTATTCGCCGACACCGGTAACTGTTCCGCCGGTACCTACGCCTGCTACAAAGATGTCTACCTTGCCCTCAGTCTGCCTCCAGATCTCAGGACCAGTTGTAGCCTTGTGAACTGCAGGGTTTGCAGGATTTATGAACTGTCCTAAGATAACAGCTCCTTCTATCTCTTTCTCAAGCTCCTCAGCCTTGGCGATGGCTCCCTTCATTCCCTTTGCGCCTTCTGTAAGAACTATCTCTGCGCCGTAAGCCTTAAGGAGGTTTCTTCTCTCTACGCTCATGGTATCAGGAAGTGTAAGGATTGCTCTGTATCCCTTTGC
>JAEEGL015551610.1_pt1 | contig 10676 bp, 4 predicted proteins | sample 9134231 | NCBI WGS metagenome assembly JAEEGL01 (sample SAMN16246548, study PRJNA631951) | gut metagenome | biome: gut microbiome; feature: rumen; material: fiber-attached | host: Bos | place: Iran: Karaj | collected 2018-10 | reverse complement strand
CTGGGAAACCAAGTTTGCGCGATGCCTCTTGCTGCAACGTCGACGTAGTGAATGGCGATGCTGGCTGACGCGTAGTTGGCTTCACCGAGATATTGCTGACCTCGAATTTCTTGTATGCCAACGACTTGAGGAAGTCTGACGCCTCTTTCTCGCTTGCAATTTTACGGCTCAGTTCGGCTTTGAGCTGCTGAGAGCCTTTATAGTCGAGAAGCGCTGTGACTTGGAATGACGATGTGGGTACGAAAGCGAAAATCTCGCGTTCGCGTTCTACAATAATCTTTACCGCTACACTCTGCACACGACCAGCCGAAAGTTGTGGCTTTACTTTGTGCCACAGAACAGGCGAAAGTTCAAAGCCCACAAGGCGGTCGAGAACTCGACGCGCTTGCTGAGCATCAACAAGGTGCATATCTATAGTGCGCGGATTCTTTATGGCATTGAGTATGGCATCTTTGGTAATCTCGTGAAAAACTATGCGCTTGGTCGTTTTGCTATCCAACCCCAAAACCTCCGAAAGGTGCCAAGAGATAGCCTCTCCCTCGCGGTCCTCATCGGATGCGAGCCATCCTTGATTAGCGCCTTTGGCAAGTTTTCGTAGTTTCGCCACAACGGCTTGCTTCTCATCCGAGACTTCGTATTGTGGAGCAAAATTGTTTTCTATATCAATGGCATTGCTTGCCTTTTTGAGGTCTCTAATATGCCCATAACTCGATTCAACGATGTAATCGTTACCCAAAAATTTACCAATTGTCGTGGCCTTAGCTGGTGATTCGACAATTACTAAGTCGTAAGATGCTGCTTGTTTTGCCATAAGTTGTGTAGTGTACGCAGAGCATTTTTTCTGCATCGAATATTTGGGGGGCGAAAATAGCAATGAAAAAATAAATGACAATTCTATATGTGAATAACAATCGATTGTTTGTTCATATATTTACTCATTATGCATATATATTTAGTTATATAAGTCCTAAGTATGTATGTTTGCGTTGTTTGCTGCGATACTGATATTGGCAGTAGCTATTGAACAAAGTACATTTGAAATTATGTTGTCATATAGATTGTTATACATAGCAATAGTGATATTGATGTGCACCTCGTGCGGCACGAGCGACAATACATACGATGAGCAAACTGAGAATCTTTTGCATTCTCTCGACTCGGTACTCATCAATAGTGAGCAATATGAGGCAAGCAAACGTGCTACAATTGATAAGCTACTATCAATCAGAAGCATACGCAAGAAACCGTCTGATATATACAACACAAACTGCAGTATATACGATGAATGCTTAACATTCGACTCGGATTGCGCTTTTGAAGCCGTAGAGGCTAACCTCAGCTATGCCCGCGCCACATCGGACCAAGAGAAGGAGACGGAATGGATGATAAAAAAATCGTTTTTGCTTTCGGTTACTGGCATGCTGCTCGAATCGGACGCAATAACAAGATCGCTCGACACACACAAAATGTCGCGTAAGATGTTAGTTGCCTACTATTCTCAGATGATATATCTCTATGCTCATTTCGGACAGTACTTAGGCAATGGACAAATGCACAACACATACACACAGAACGAACAAGCCTACCGCGACTCGCTTATAAGCATAATGCAGCCAACAGACGCCGACTATGTGTGGCAACGCGCATGCAAAGCACTTGCCGATGGCAAAGCCGACACTGCTTCTATAATATTGGAAAAAATTGTAGGCGAATCGGCGCTGACCACTCGCGAAGACGCTACCAATGCCTACGCCTTGGCTCAGATGTATAAAACTTTAGGCAACAACAATTTATACATACGGAATCTTGCCAAATCGTCGATTGCCGACATACGCAGCGGCAACAAAGATATTGCTTCGCTTGAGGAACTTGCGGGCGTGATTTTTGAGCAACAGATAAAAAATGAAGACTATACAAGCCCACTTTTCGTAAACAACATTTACCTAAACAGAGCTAATAGCTACATAAATATATGTATGCAAAAAGCTCTTTCGTTCAACAACAGGGTGAGAGTGATAAGCATATCGCGCATTATAGATGAAATACAGAACTCATACATAAAACGCAATATAGAGCAGCAACAGATGCTGAAGCGCTATTTGACCATAGCTATAATACTTCTTACTCTACTGGCTACAGCAGCATTCTACATAGTTAGGATATATCGTAAACGCAAAACGATAACTCTCGAACTTGCCGAAGTAAACAAACAGTTGCGCAACATAAACAGCCAATTGGAAGAGAGCAATTACGTAAAAGAAGAGTACATAGGATATGTATTCTCGTTGTGTTCGAACTACATAAGCAAAATAGAAGAGTACAGAAAAGACATAAATAGAAAACTAACAGTAAAAAAATATGACGAGCTACACACACAAACCTCAAAGTCGCTGCTTACAGAAGAAATGCATGAATTTTTCAACAATTTCGACGCAATATTCATACATATATATCCCGATTTCGTGGAACAATTCAACGCACTACTACAACCCGAAGCACGCATAGAACCCAAGAAAGGCGAATTGCTCAACACCGACCTACGCATATATGCACTCGTGAGGTTGGGTATAAACGATAGTGTGAAGATAGCCGAGTTGCTCCATTGTTCACCACAAACGGTATATAACAATCGATTGAAGATTAGAAATAGGGCTATCGTGTCGAAAGAAAAATTTGCCGAAACGGTGCAGCAACTTTGCCGTAAACCAAGTAATAAGTAGCATAAAAAAACACAGAAAAACTCCCGAATAAGGGGTATTTATATCCACACAATTATCAACAAATCTTACTTGATAGCAAAAAAACACAACTGATTTTCAAGCCCATAACATTTTTTTAGATTACCGATAGAGTTTACTTGTAGACTTTCGGCAACAGAGAGGTCGTTTACTTTGCGACATAACCAATTTATGCAATCATGAACAAGAGAATAAACCTTAGAACAACCCTTTTAGGTGTTTGTTTGTGTGTTATGCTTCTTATTACGACAGGAGCAAAAGCGCAGAATGTAACAGCCGAGGGTACCGTAATTGACGAGGCTGGCGAATATATCGTTGGAGCCAACATCACTGAAAAAGGTACCACAAATGGTACTATAACAGACATCAACGGACATTTTAACCTTACAGTGAACGACAATGCTACACTCGTAGTATCGTTCATAGGATTCGAAACTCAAGAACTGACAGCTGGACGAGATTTGGCTGTTATGCTTCATGAAGAACTTCTTATGCTCGATGATATTGTGGCTATTGGTTATGGCACATCAAAACGCGCCGATGTAACAACCGCCATATCGAGTGTATCGACAAAAGACATCGACCAGCGACCAATAGTATCGGCAGCGCAAGCACTTCAAGGCAAAGCCGCTGGTGTGAATGTGATGCAACCAAGTGGTCAGCCTGGTGGCGAAATGTCGATTCGTGTGCGAGGAACAACCTCTTTCAATGGCAGCAACGATCCGCTCTATGTAGTTGACGGTGTGCCTGTGGACAACATCAAATTCCTTTCGCCCAACGACATAGCAAGCATGGAGATATTGAAAGATGCTTCTTCGGCAGCTATATATGGTTCGCGTGCAGCAAATGGTGTCATATTAATAAGCACAAAGGCAGGCGACACAGGCGATGCTAAGATTACCCTTACAGCGCAAGCTGGTATTACTCGCGTTGCAAATACATTCGATGTACTCAACACCAAGCAATATCGCGACTTGCAAGAAGAGATAGGTATGATTTCGCTTCCTGAAGGTTTGACCGACCAAACAGATTGGTTCGATGAGACCTATCGCACTGGACTTACGCAAAACTATCAAGCGTCAATTTCACATTCGGCTGGCAAATTGAAATATTACCTCTCTGGTGGCTATCAGAAAGAGCGTGGTATATTGGAGACCTCGTTTTATCAGCGTTATAACTTCCGCCTTAACACCGAGAGCGAACTCCGCTCGTGGCTCAAAGTGTCGGCAAGTGTATCATATTCAGACTATACCTCGAATGGCGGCGGTAGCATGGGTACTGGCTCAGGACGTGGTGGCGTGATTCTCTCCGTAATAAATACGCCTACTTATGCGCCAATTTGGAATCCTGATAAACCTAACCAATACTACAATAATTTCTATGGTATTGGCAATATAACCAACCCACTTGAGAATCAGGCGCGTACAAAGAACAACCGCGATAGAGAAAACCGTCTTTTGGCTTCGGGTGAACTCACATTCACTATTTTGCCCGAACTCACATTTCGCACTAAATACACTCTCGACCGCAGAAACGGACTTAGCACAAGTTTCTTAGACCCTATCAGCACTGCTTGGGGACGTAACCAATATGGCGAAGGCTACGATGGCCGTAACCAAAACACCGTGCAAACATGGGATAACGTGCTTAATTATTCATTCAACATAAAAGCATTAAGCACCGACTTGATGGTAGGTTCATCGTGGACCGATTCGGATTATCGCAACAGCTGGATTAATGGTAGCCACTATCGCGACGACAAAATACAGACGCTTAATGCTGCTAACAGAATCTCGTGGGACGGAACTGGCACTGGCGCTTCTGAATGGGGCATCATGTCATATTTTGCTCGCGCTGCATTCAACTTCGACAGCAAATATATGCTCACAGCCAACCTCCGCGCCGATGGTTCATCGAAACTTCACCCAGACCATCGTTGGGGCTACTTCCCTTCGTTCTCGGCTGCTTGGCGTCTCTCAAGCGAAGACTTTATGGAGAATCTCGACTGGCTCGACGACCTCAAAATTAGAGCTGGTTGGGGACAGACGGGTAATCAATCTGGTATTGGCGACTATGCATACCTACAACGCTACAACATCACTCGCTACGAGTGGTTCAAAGAGGGACAAGAGCACGCCGTGCCATCGCTCTCGCAAGCCAACCTTCGCACGAGCGACTTGAAATGGGAAACTACATCACAAACCAGCATAGGTATAGATCTCTCGGTGCTTAATGGTCGACTAAACGTCACCGCCGACTATTACTACAAAAAGACCACCGACATGCTTATGAACGTAAGTCTGCCTGCTGGTGCTGCCGCTGCTAACAACATCACTCGCAACGAGGGCGAAATGGAGAACAAAGGTTTTGAGTTCGCTGTTATCTCTCACAACATTACGGGTGCTTTCAAATGGGATACCGATTTCAACATCTCGTTCAACCGTAACAAACTCACCAAGCTCGAACTCCAGAAGATCTACTACGATGCAAAGACTTCTGAATATGTAAACGATTATGTAGTTCGCAATGAACCAGGTCGCGCTCTTGGCGGTTTTTATGGATACATAAGCGATGGCGTTGACCCTGAAACTGGCGAATTGATGTATCGCGACATAAACAACGATGGTCGCATATCATCGAGCGACCGCACGTACATAGGCGATCCTAATCCGAAGTTTACCTTTGGTATGACGAACACTCTATCGTACAAAAACATCACCCTCAGCATATTCCTACAAGGCTCGTATGGCAACGACATATTCAATGCTTCTCGCATGGAGACTGAAGGTATGTATGATGGTAAAAACCAAACTACCGAAGTGCTAAAACGTTGGCGCCGTCCTGGACAGCACACCGATGTGCCTAAGGCTTGCTACGACATGAAGAACTCGACCTACTTCGTAGAAGATGGTAGTTACTTACGCGTGAAGAACGTTCAACTCTCATACAACATAAAGGGCGAACGTCTACGCAAGGCAGGCATCAAGCGTTTGCAGCCTTACTTCACCGCCACTAATCTTCTCACCGCAACCAAATATAGCGGCATGGATCCTGAGGTTAACCAATGGGGCAACAGCGGCGCAGTGCAAGGCATCGATTGGGGTACATATCCGCAAAGCCGCAGCTTCGTTGCTGGTATAAACATTGAATTCTAGAAACCACTCCTAAAAGCTTTATTATGAATAAGTTAAATATATATATATCGATAGTCATTGCAAGTATGGCAAGCGTGGCATGCTCGCTCGACTATGAGCCACTCGACACCTATTCAGACGTGACGTATACCGACAACAACAATACAGGCGACGAAGAAGTGGTATTTCCCGATCGCGCCTCGGTCGACAGCTACTTGCAAAAAATATATAAGCAGATGAAAGACCGCCAAGAGCACTGGTATCTCGATCAGCTCTTGATTGCCGAAGCTCATTCGGATAATGCATACGCGGGTACGACTGGCGCCGAAGTTGTTCCTTTTGAAGACAACTCTATCGATGGTTCAAACAGCGTAATCAACCGCGACTGGAACCGCTTCATGGAGGATGTCGCTCTTGCCAACAAGTTTATCGTCAACATCGACAAAGTGGCCGACGGAAGCTTATCGGAGAGCCAACAACTCACCTACAAAGCTCAAGCTCAGATTTTTCGCTCCATGATTTGGTTCGATATGGTACGTCTTTGGGGCAACATTCCTATCATAACTACCATAGCAGCCGATATTACTTCTGAGAATATTGAAGAATCGTACGCAGCATACTTCCCTTCGCAAAATAGCGTCGCCGAGGCATACGCAGCTATCGAAGCCGACCTCCTCGAGGCCGTAGAAAATGCGCCAAGCCAAACTGACGACAAGACAATATTTACGAAGAATGTGGCTCGTGCTCTCTTGGCTAAAATCTACGCCGAAAAGCCTCTGCGCGACTACAATAAAGTAATTGCATACGTAGACCAAATAACTGCCGATGGCTTCGAACTCGACAGCTTCGACAATCTTTTCGGTTTCAACGAAGAGACGCAAGACGCCATTGCTCGCAATAGCAAAGAGTCGATTCTCGAAATACAGTTTATGCCAGGTTCGGGCAACTGGGCAACGTGGATGTTCGGCCGCAACCTTGCCAACTACGACGAGAATTTCACTTGGGCAAAATGGGTTACTCCTTCGCGCGACCTAATTAATCTCTACGACCGCAATGGCGACGTGGTGCGCAAAGAGCAAAGCATCGTCTACTATGCTTGCTCGTGGAGCAACTACTACCCTATGGACGAGTATCCTTTTATGTATAAACTCCGTTCGGGTAATAATAGTATTATTCGTTATCGCTATGCCGACGTGCTACTCCTCAAGGCTGAAGCGCTCATCGCTAATGGCAAATTGGCCGATGCTGCTGTCATAATTAACCAAATACGTAGCCGTGCAGAATTGCCAAAACTCGACGCTTCTGTAACCAGCAATGCCGACGACCTTCTCGATGCCTATCTCGACGAGCGCCGCATGGAACTTGCTTTTGAAGGTCAGCGATGGTACGATCTTGTTCGTCTCGACAAAGTGGAAGAGGTTATGAACGCTGTGTACGCTAAGGATAGCGGACGCGCTCCACAACGTAACGCTTTCAACGAGAATTCGTATCTGATGCCGTTGCCACAGCCTGTACTCGACGCCAACGACAACCTCGTTCAAAACCCAGGATATTAAATAGTTATACCATGAAACGTAATATAATAAACATATTCGGCCTTGGCGCTGTAACGTTGCTCACTGCCTGCCAGTTGCATGCTTGCGACTCGAGCGATAGCGATGTTACACCCGAGAACAAACCCGAAAATCCAGCACCTTCTACCGAAGTCTACGATGTTAACGTGCTGACTACTACGGCTTCGCGTAGCCAAGAGCTTGCAACGTCGGGGCTTAGTTTCAGCCAGAAAGACAACATGTCGCCATCGACCATACGTATCGATGCTTCGGTGCAATATCAAACCATGGACGGCTTTGGCGCTGCTCTCACTGGCTCCACGTGCTACAACCTTATGCACATGAGCGAAGACGACCGCAAGGCATTTCTAACCAAAACGTTCTCGCCTACCGAAGGTTATGGTTATAGCTATTGCCGCATAGCTATCGGCTGTAGCGACTTCTCGCTTGCCGAATACACCTGCTGCGACAAAGAGGGCATTGAGAACTTTGCCCTCACGTCTGAAGAGACGCGATACGTAATACCTATCATAAAAGAGATTTTGGCTATCAACCCAGAACTTAAGTTGATGGGCACTCCTTGGACTCCTCCTCGCTGGATGAAGACCAACAACCAATGGACAAGTGGCGAGCTAAAACCTGAATGCTATGCCGACTATGCTGAGTATTTCGTTCGCTGGATAAAGGCTTTCGAGGCCGAAGGCATAAATATCTATTCTGTAACGCCTCAAAACGAGCCTCTTAATCATGGCAATTCGGCTTCGTGCTATATGCCATGGGATCAAGAACGCGACTTTGTGAAGACTGCTCTCGGCCCAGCTTTTGCGAAGAACGGCATCAGCACCAAGATTTACGCTTTCGATCATAATTATAATTATGATGGTGTGGCCGATCAAAAGAGCTATCCGCTCAACATCTTTGCCGATAGCGATGCTGCTTGCTATTTCGCAGGTTCGGCATACCACAATTATGGTGGCAACAAAGAGGAGCTCAACAGCGTTCATGATGCTGCTCCAGGCATGGACCTTGTGTTCAGCGAGACATCTATTGGCACATGGAACAACGGACAAGATCTATCGGCGCGTCTCATATCCGATATGGAAGAGGTGGCACTTGGAACCGTTAACCGTTGGTGCACAGGAGTAATAGTTTGGAATTTGATGCTCGACGCAGAGCGCGGACCAAATCGTCCGGGTGGTTGCCAAACATGCTATGGCGCAGTTGACCTCAGTGCCGACTACGCATCGTACACTTGCAACTCGCACTACTTCATCATAGCACATCTTTCGAGCGTAGTGAAGCCAGGCGCTGTTCGCATAGGCACAAACAATTTCAAATCCAATGGGTTGACCTATTCGGCATTCAAAAACCCTGATGGCTCGTTAGCTCTCGTAGCAAGCAATAGCGGGCAATCACTCTCACTCACCATCGACGATGGCACACATCATTTCAGCTGCACAGTGCCAGCTCAAAGCGCAGTATCGTATTTATGGAAATAATCAATTAACCGAACCGAAATGAAAACTTCATATAAATTCCTTTTGTCGGCACTCGCAGTGTCGATATTAACGGCTTGCGACGAAAAAGTAGATGAGCCACAGCCATACGGCAATCCCGTAATTAGCAACATTACAGAAATTCCGCAAGCCTACTTTGCTGATAGTCTGAAAATTGCAGCTACAGTCAGCGATGCCGATAATGTAGATCTATCGACACTCAAAGTGTATCTTCTCTTTGGTGAAGAACGCGTGGCTGAGCAGACCATACGTACTAAAATTGCCGGTGCAGAATACACAGCATCGCTCTACGTACCTTTTCTCGCCAATATTCCCGACGGCACTGCTACTCTTCAGCTTGTGCTCGAGAATATAAGCGGAGCCAAGACGACGATAGAAAAAGATGTGCGCATCACACGTCCTGCTTTCGATAACATAACTTTCGTAACTACCGAAGGCAAAGAGTATTCGCTCGCTCCTCAAGGCAGCAATGTATATAGCATCACAACCAACTTTGAGCGCAAAATGTCGGGCTTCATCAAAACTCCAGCCTACGGCACCAACGGCAACGAACTCACATTCGGAATGAGTGGCAGCCAGATTACTCTCGGTGCTACAAAACCCATCACTTTCTCAAACTCTTCTGCTGGTGAGTATACCATCAGTTTCAACACTTTCACGTTCGAAGGCGCGCCTTTTATTTCGGTTAGCAATCTTGTAGATTTCAGCACCGGCAACACCACCGATGCCGACTTGCAACAAGGCGAAGTGGTAACTTTCAGCGGCATCGACCCAGCAGCATTGTGGCTCAGCCCCGATTTCTTCGTAGAAAATACCGACGGTTCGTACACATTCAATGCTATTAGCGGCACCTATCGTCTGATTGTCGACGAAGATCTTGGCTATGTACGTACTTACCCAGTCAGCAATGACGAACCTACCACTCTTGCCGACGATGGTTCAGGCGCATTGTGGATTATTGGCGAGGGCATCGGACAACCAAGCGTAAAGAATAATGAAGTAGGTTGGACAACAGAAAAGGCAATTGCTTTTGCTCAGGTCGATAACAAAAAATACCAGATCACCTTGATAGCAGGCAAGAGCGTCACTGCCGACCGCATCAACTTCAAATTCTTCGGACAGATGGGTTGGGGAGTAGAGCTCACTGGCGACAAACTAACCTCTACGAGCGACATTGTTCTTGTAGGCACTGGCGAAGGTGGCCACGACAATGGCAATTTATACATCGCCGACGAAAAAGCTCTCGATGCCAATGGCATATACACTTTCACTGTAGATATGACCGCAGGACTCAATGCCGCTGTGCTTAGCGTAGAGAAAATTGGCGAAGTAGAAATCGTAGATAACAACAAAATAAGCGTCAACGGCACTGAACTCACCTCGCTCGATGGTGAAGAGTATACTGCAACTCTCAGCCTCGAACAAGGCTCGGCAGTTAGCATCAGCGGCATAAATGATATAGATAGCTACTGGTTCAATCCCGACTACTTCAGCGGTTCGGCTAATAACCTATCGCTTGCTGCCGTTAGTGGTAATTACAATATATCTATAGATATAGCCAACCGCACAATCACGGCATTGAGTGAACAGAGTACTCTCACCGCCGATGGTCATGGTACAATTTGGATATTGGGTTATGGTGCTGGTTCGCCTTCGCTTGCCTACGAAGCAGGTTGGAATCCTGGCAAAGGTGTGGCAATGCCCGAGGTTGCCAATAACATATTTACTCTCACT
>JAEEGL015522553.1_pt1 | contig 10676 bp, 12 predicted proteins | sample 9134231 | NCBI WGS metagenome assembly JAEEGL01 (sample SAMN16246548, study PRJNA631951) | gut metagenome | biome: gut microbiome; feature: rumen; material: fiber-attached | host: Bos | place: Iran: Karaj | collected 2018-10 | reverse complement strand
CTGGTCCAACGTCATCGCAAACTTCGCCGGATTTGCACCGCTGACGATGGTCCTTGTGGCGGTCATCGGCTCCGCGGTCGCCGAGAAGAGCGGCTTCCTCGTCGCCTTCATGGAGAAGTTCCTGGGCAAGGCCAAGGGCTGGGTCGTCACCTGCATGGTGATCTTCCTGGGCATCAACCTGAACATCGCCGGCGACGCCGGGTTCATCATCCTCCCGCCTCTGTCCGCCGTCCTCTACATGTCCATCGGCCGCAGTCCCCTGCTGGGCCTCTACGTCGCCTTCGCCTCCGTGGCGGGCGGCTTCTGCGCCAACATGATCCTGGGCATGTCCGACGCGCTGGCTTACGGTTTCACCGAGGCCGCCGCGCAGATGATCAAGCCGGAGTACGCGGAGTCCATCGCCATCAACTGGTACTTCCTGATGGCCTCCTGCGTCGTGCTGACCCTGGCGGGCACGATTTTGGTCGAGAAGGGCCTTCTGCACCGCTTCCCCATCACAAGGGAGGAGCTGGCGAAGTTCTCCTTTGACGAGAACGCCGCCGTCATCACCCCGGAGCAGAACAAGGCGCTCAGGGCGGCCGGCATCGGCTTCGTGATCTTCCTTGCCGTGATCTGCCTGCTCTCCTTCCCCATCTTTGGGGACAAGGCCATCCTGGCCGGAGACGCCAGCGGGATCACCGCCGGCTCGGCCCCCTTCACGAAGGGCATCATCTTCACCGTGTCGCTGGGGCTGTTCATCCCCGGCGTGTGCTACGGCGCTTCGATGGGCAAATACAAGAACGACAAGGACGTCTGGGCGGACATCTCCCAGGGCTTCGCTGAGATGGGCAACTACGTGTTCATGTGCTTCTTCATCTCCATCTTCACCAGCTTCTTCTCCGTCTCCAACCTAGGCACCATCCTCGCCATCAAGGGCGCGTCCTTCCTGGGCAACATCGGCTTCACGGGCATCCCGCTGATGATCGGGCTCATCATCCTGTCCTGCATCGTCAACATCTTCATCGGCTCCGCGTCGGCGAAGTGGGCCATCCTGGCGCCGGTCTTCGTCCCCATGATGATGCTGCTGGGCTACGACCCGGCCATCACCCAGGTGGTGTACCGCATCGGCGACTCCATCACCAACCCGCTGTCCCCGCTGTTCACCTACATGCCGGTGCTGCTGGGCTTCGCGCGCCGCTATGATAAGAACGTGGGGCTCGGCACGGTCATCGCCAACATGCTGCCGTACTCCCTCACCTTCGCGCTGATCTGGATCCTTCAGGTCGTGGTGTGGGTCATGCTGGACCTGCCCCTCGGCATCGGAGGCGGCATCTACCTGCACTGATATGACTCCTGAAGTGCAATTGGGAGCGCGGGCGGAGTTCACCCTCACGGTTCACGGGGTCTCCGCCCACGGCTCCACTCCCAACAAGGGGAGAGACGCCATCACAGCCGCCAGCGCCATCGTGCTGGACCTTCAGGGCCTTGTCAGCCGCTTCAACGACCCGCTGGACCCCTTAGTGGTCACGGTGGGCTCTGTGCGGGCCGGGACGCAGTTCAACATCATCGCGGACACTGCCGTGCTGGAGGGGACGGTTTTTGCCCCTGACGACGCGGCGTTGGAGACCGTGGGGGAACATCTGCGACGGACGGCCGCCGCGGGGGCCGAGGCCTGGGGCTGCACCGCCAGTTTGGACTACCGCCCTCAGGGCACAGCCGGAGCGGAGGGTAAATGAGCTATGGATATTAAAAAACTCGCGGCGGAGCAGGAGGAGTACATCATTGCCTGCCGCCGCCACCTGCACCGTCACCCCGAGCTCAGCTGCCAGGAGTTCGAGACAACGAAGTTCATCCTCTCCGAGCTGGAGAAGATGGGGATTCCCTATACTACCTTTAACGGCTGCACCGGCTGCGTCGCGGAGATAAAAGGGACTCAGCGCGCCGGGGGGTTCAGGGGGGCAAAGCACGCCCCTGAGCTTGAATGTGGAAGGACGGTCATGCTCCGGGCGGATATTGACGCGCTCCCCATCAACGAGGCAGACCACACGAAGAGTTACTGCAGCGTTAACCCCGGCGTTATGCACGCCTGCGGGCATGATTGCCACACGGCGATGCTCCTGGGCGCGGCCCGGATACTGGCCGCCCACCGGGACGAGCTCAGGGGGACCGTGAAGCTGATCTTCCAGATGGGAGAGGAGATCGGTCGGAAGTCGGAGGTGTACGTCAAGCGCGGGGCGCTGGAGGGCGTGGACGCGATCTTTGGAATGCACGTCTGGGCGCTGATGGAGGCGGGGACGTTCAACTTTGAGGCGGGAGAGCGGATGGCGTGCAGCGACCGCTTTACCCTTCAAATAGAGGGGACTGCCGCCCACGCCAGCACCCCCTGGCTGGGGCGCGACGCGCTTTTAGCGGCCTCCGCCTGCGTCATGGCGCTCCAGCAGATATCCAGCCGCCAGAACAAGGCCCAGAACAGCCTGGTCATCTCCGTCGGGATGATGAACGGCGGGACGGGAGGAGATATCCTCTGCGACCACGTGGAGCTGGTGGGCACGGTCCGCACTTTTGACCGAAAATTGAGGGAAAACATGCCGGAGCGCATCGCCCAGGTTGTCAAAAAGGCTGCGGAGGCCTGGGGTTGCACGGCGGAATGTGAATATTACTTCGGCCCCAGCCCGCTGATCAACGACGATGAAGAGCTTGTCCAGACTGCCCGCGGGGCCGCGGAGAAGGTCATGGGGAAGGACGCCTTTGCCCCGCTTCGCAGGATGACCGGCGCGGAGGACTTCAGCGTTTACATGGAACACGTGCCCGGAATCTTCGGCTACCTCGGGGCGCGGAACCGGGCGAAGGGCATCGATTGCGCTCATCATCACCCGGCCTTCGACGTGGACGAAGCCATTCTGAAGGACGGCGCGGCGATCTACGCGCAGTTTGCCCTGGACTACCTGTCCCAGGCCGCCTCGTGAAAAACACGACCCAGGGGAAACTTACCCTGCTGGCCGACCTGGCCCTGCTGCTCTGCGCCCTTTTTTGGGGGCTGGGCTTTGTCTCCATGAAGAGGCTCGTTTCGCTCTACCCCCCCTGCTGGCTGCTTTTTCTGCGCTTCGGGCCGGGGGCCGCAATGCTTTTGCTCCTCTTCCTCCGCCGCATCTGCAGGACGTGGAGACACAACCTGCGCGCCGGGCTCGTCATCGGGGGCATCCTGTTCACCGCCATGACCACCCAGACCATCGCTCTGAACTTCATCGGTGCCGGGCGGCAGGCCTTCATCACAGCCATCTACGTCCTCTTAGTGCCCCTGCTCTTGTGGGCTTTCCGCCGGGTTTTTCCGGGGTGGGTGACGCTGGGGGCTGCCGGGCTCTGCCTCCTGGGGATGGGGCTCCTGACGGATCCTTCGGGTCCTCTGAACATTGGAGATGCCCTGACCCTGCTCTGCGCGGTGCTTTTCGCCGTTCAAATCATTGCTATTGCTCACTACACCCAGGGGGCAGAGGGGCACAGCCAGCCGGACTGCGACCCTATCGCCATCAGTTTTATCGAGTTTGTGACGCTCACCCTGCTGTGCCTGATCTCCGGGGTCCTGTTTGAGGGGCCGCTCCGCCTCCGCTCTGAAGGGCTGTCCGACCTTGCCTTCACCATCGTGTTCTGCACCTTTGGAAGCTACGCGATCCAGGTGTGCGCCCAGCGGTACTCGCCCCCCAGCCACGCGGCCATCATCATGAGCCTGGAGGCCGTGTTTGGACTGCTTTTCGGCATCCTTCTTCTGGGGGAGACGCTCACGCTCCGGGCGGCCATCGGTTGCCTCCTGATCTTTGCGTCTGTCCTTATCGCCGAGCTGGAACCGCTCCTGAAGAAAAATACGTAATAATACTTAGGTCTTTTTATGGTATCAATAGCAATGCCATGTTATACTCTTTTCATGATTCCCACAAAAAAGGAGGCAGATACAATGATCACAAAAGAGGAACTGGAGAAGGATTATATTGACGCGGGAGAGGCTAAAGCGATCCTGGGGATTTCCGGAAGCCGGCTGAGCCGCCTGTGCACGGGAGGACGGTTTCCGGGGGCGTTTAAGTTTGGCTCCATTTGGATCATCCCGCGGGAGGCTGTGAAGAACCACACGAAACTGAAGCCAGGCGCCAAGAGGGGAAGGCCGTCCAAGGCCAGGACAGAGGTCCCCGCTGCCCCCCAGAAAAGGCGGGGCAGGCCACCCAAGGCAAAGACCGCAGCGGCGGCGGCAGCGAAGAAATCGACAGCCAGCGTTCTTCCCAAGAAGCGTGGCCGGCCAAAGGGCAGCAAGACCAAGACCAGGAAGACTAAATAATCTTTAATTAGATGAGTTGCCTCGCCACATTTAAGACAACCAGTATGGCGTTGATGTTTGAGAGAGCGTGCCGGGGCGCGGGCATTTCCGCCCGGATCGCCCCGGTGCCCCGCAAGCTCTCCTCAAGCTGTGGTCTGGCCTGCGAGTTCCCCTGCGAGGCACGCGAGGCCGTGGAGAGTCTCGCCAGGGACAGCAAGATCGACGTGGGTTCGTATCACGATATGGATGCCCTTTAGGCAAGCAGCGTGACGCGATACTTCTCCAGCATCCGCACCGGGTTGTAGGACAGCTTGGCGTTGCGGAGGCCAGGTTCGCCCATGTCTTCCTCGCGGTTGACCCACGTGTAAGAGGTCCCCTGGTTCTTCAGGAAGAGCTGGTTGATCGCCTGGTAGCTCCCGGTGTATTCCCCAAGGGCTTTCTCAAAGCGGATATCCAGGGTCTGGGCATCCAGCTCCTCCGCGATGGTGTAGGCGACGATCTCGTCCTCCACCTTGAGGATCCCCCCCAGGAAGGGGAAATCCTCCCAGCGTTCCAGGGCCGCACGGATAGCGAGATCCTCGTCATAGAGCGAGACAACCTCCTCCGCAGCCATTGTTCTGTCCCGCTGGGCCCGCCATCGCTCCTGGAACTCCATGACGGCGGGGAAATCCTCCGGCAGCATGGGAAGGTAGTCCCATTCAAAGCTTGAGACAAAAGCCCGAACGCGGTTCCTTTTATGGGCAAACTGGCTGCCTTTGAGGGAGATAAGCTCCTGGACCGAGTAAACGTACTCCCATTGTTCGCGCTCCTCCTCCAGGCTCAGGCGCGCCTTGAGCCCCTCCGGAAAGCATTCCGTGACCTCTTTAGGCACGTCGTAAATGACATCGCCCGGGGCGAAGTGACGAAACAAAATGGACCCCCAGTCCGCCGTGTTCCAGTCCCCCAGCGGTCCACAAATGCCGGGCTGGGGCCCGTGAGAGCGGATCCAACAAAGGCCGTCCTCAAAGGCCAGGTCCAGCGGCACGCTGTCCAGCCAGCCCCAGAGCCCAAAGAAAGAGTATTCCGCATGGTGCACAGGACAACGTTGATAGCAGGCGGTATAGGTTTTCTTGTCCTCCCAGGTTAAAGGCCTAAAGGGAAGCATGACATTCCTTCTTTCCGATTGAGAGCCAGAAAATCAGGATACATAAAAAAGCGGCTCCACAGAGGGGGGCCGCCTTTTGCGTACTGTGTGCGCCGGAGTTACTTTGCCGCCTTTTTCTTGGCGGGCTTGAGGGCAGCGACCTTCTCCTTGAGGTCCTTGCCGGGGCGGAAGACGGGGACCTTCTTTGCGGGGATCTTCACGACCTTTGTGGGATCCTGAGGATTGCGTCCCTCGCGTGCCGCGCGCTCCTTGACCTCAAAGACGCCAAAGCCGACGAATGTGCACTTCTCGCCCTTGGAAAGAGCGGTCTCGATGGACGTAAAGACCTCTTCAACAACAGGGGTAACGTCCTTCTTCTTGAGGAGCAGCTTCTCGGAAATGGCATCAATAAGTTCTGCCTTGGTCATAACTTACACCTCCGAACAAAAGATTTTCTTGCATTTTATCAGCCTTTACAAAATATGCAAGGACTTTTTGAGCATTCGAAGGGATTTTTTGCCCTTCTTGCCCATTTTCTTGCAAAGAAAGACATTAAGACCCATATGCCATAGTTCTTAATACCCAATCAAAGAGTATCATTTACGTTCAGAACGGAAAGAGACGGGCCGCGAAAGTTAATCACATTATCCACAAAATTTATCCACATGATGTGCATAAATTCTCAAAAAGCGTCCTGTTCATGATAGAGCGCGAGGAACATATCCACAGCCGTCCCAAGGATGGCGTCGTTGAAGTCATACTCCGGCGTGTGCAGCGGAGGCCAGGTTTCCCCGCTGCCGATGTAGAAAATAGCCCCGGGGACCTCCTTGGTATAGTACCCGAAGTCCTCCGACGCGCGCCAGGGGGCCTCCATCTGCAGAAGCGGGAGCTGCAGACCCTGCGCCGCCGTCTCCACCCGGCGGACACACTCCGCGCTGCTGACCGTCTCGGGGAAGGGATCGGAGACCTCAAACTCCACCTCAAGACCGTTTGCCTGGGCAAGACGGGCGGCCTCCTCCCGGATACCTGCCTCCAGCGCATCCATCTCCGCCTCCCGGTCCGCCCGCAGCGTCATTGAGACCTCGCCCTCCCCCGCGGAGATGCCAAAGTCCTTCTGCCCCACCGAGATGTTCACCACCGTGCAGAGGACCAGCCCCTGATGAGGCTCCTTCAGCAGGCTTTCAACGTGGGACACCAGCGCCGTCAGGGCGAAGGAGGGGTTTATCCCCTTTTCCGGCTCGCTGGCGTGGGACCGGCGGCCCGTCATCCTGACGGTCAGGCCCTTTGACGCGCACTGGCACAGCCCGGAGCGTACGACGACGCTGCCCTCGGGGTAGCCGCTGCGGTTGTGGAAGGCGTAGACCTCCGAGATGGAGCGCTCGCGCAGCAGAGCAGCGCATATCTGACCTCCCTGGCCTGTCTCCTCCGCGTGCTGAAAGATGAGATATACCGAGCGCGGCCGTGGCACACTCTCCAGCTCCAGGCCCAGTCCGCAGAGCGCCGCGCTGTGTCCGTCATGCCCGCACTTGTGGGAGACGCCGGGACACCGTGAGGCCCAGGGGAGCCCGGTCCCTGTCTCCGGGATGGGCAGGGCGTCCATGTCCGCGCGGAAGGCGATGGCTTCTGTTCCCATAACATAGTGCGCCGCGTAAAACCAGCTTCCGCAGTCCACCACAGCCAGAGTGGTGTTATCTTTAATGAAGTCCATCAGGCGGTGTTTTGTCCATCCCTCGCGCCCGGAGAGCTCCGGATGCGTGTGCAGTTCGTGTCGCAGCTCAACAATTTTCTTCAGGTTGTCCTTGTTCATGTCCTACCTCTATTTTAAAGATCGGCCAGTTCGCCGCCGTAACGCTCTTCTATCGCCCTCTGCATCCGCTGAAACTCCGGGATGTACTGGACAATGATCCTATCCGTCAACGCCCGGGCGGACGCACCGTCGTAAAGATGCGCTGTGTCGTTGCGGTCCTTCAGCATAGACAGCCACACGTCCTCATCCATGAAGTCAAGATACTGGTACGCAGCCTTTATGACGCCGCGGGGCGAGCCCATGCCCTCGCTCATCCCCTCATACTCCGAGAGCCTCTTCAGGACCTTCCAACCCAGCTCAAACTGTAGCGAAAACTGGCTGAGTATCCCGCTCATGACGAAGGGGTTTTCCCTGTCCTGTTCCCCCGCGCGGGCGAGGATCTTCAGGTTCGATATGAAGTTGTCAAACTTTTTCATAGAGCACGACCCCCTCCCGCTCTACCCCGGCCACAAACTCGCCGGAGAGCGGCGCATTCATATCGATGAGGTCAAATGGCAGCAGCGTCCAGGCCTCATCCTCCACCGCCCCGGCAAACGCGGCAATATTATCCCTGCCCCCATAGACGGCCAGGTCGATGTCGCTCTTGGGCCCGTGGGTCCCCCGCGCCCGTGAGCCAAACAACACGACCTTCTCAACCCCGTGTTTCTTCGCCAGACGCCGGATGTCCGCGGCGGCCCTCTCCGGAAGATTCCTATTGGTGCTCACAGCCCCAGGCCCCCGAACAGCAGCAGGCCCAGCAAGGCGCTGAGGCCCAGCACTTTGGGGATGCTCACCTTGAATTTTATCAGCAGGACCAGGTCCAGAACCCCCACAGCAAGAGAGGGGAGGCTGACATGCGCGCCCTCAAAGTAATTGACCTGGGACAGGGAGATGAGCACTCCCGCAACCATTCCAATGCAGGCAGGCCGGATACCTGTCATGACCTGAGCCAGGCGGCGGCTGTTTTTGAAATGCTCAAAGAAAACCGCCGCCACGGCGCAGAGCGTCAGCGTCGGGGTCAGCACGCCAAGGTTGGCGGCGGCGGCCCCCGGCAACCACGCCGTCCTCATTCCCGCAAAGGTGGCGCAGTTCAGGCCCAGCGGGCCCGGCGTCATTTCCGCAATAGCCACGATATCCGAAACCTCTGCGGCCGTCATCCAGCCGTGAGAGATCATCTCGCTCGAGATAAGGGGGATCATCGAGAGGCCGCCAAAACTGGTGAACCCAATCTTCACGAAGCTCCAATAAAGCTTAAGCAGAGTGAACATCCGGGGACTTCCTCTCGTAAAATTCACAGATGAGCAGCCCAAGGACCATCCCCAGGACCACCAGCCAGACACAGCTCACATTCCAGAAGGAGTAGAGCGCGAAGGTCAGCCCTGCGACAGCCAGGCAGGGGGGGTAACGAAATGCCCCGCGCAACATGCCGAGGAGCGCGCTCAGGATGATGGGGACGACCGCCGCCCTGACACCGCGCATAGCTGCCGCGACCCACAGGGCCTCCCGGAACGCGGTGTAGAAGTATGTGATAACAGCCAGCACCACCGCCGGCGGCAGCACCATCCCCGCCACACAGGCCACGCCGCCCCAAAACCCCGCGACACGGTAGCCGTAGAACATAGCGATGTTGCCGATCATTGTGCCGGGGAGGCTGCGCCCAATGCTGGTCAGGTCCAGCAGATCCGCGGCGGCAAGCTTTCCCCTGCCGGGCAGGGCGGACTGCCCTTCCCCATCCACATAGAGCTGTTTCATCTGCGCCACGATGCTCCACCCGCCGCCAAAGGTGAAGCAGCCAAATTTCACGAATTGAAGAAAGAGTGCCCAGAACACAGCAGAATTTTTCATCACAGGCCTCATTGCAACCTATCACCAGAATCCCTACGAAAGAACTTCAGGCCATGCATGCCGCTAAAAGTATAACACGATGAAAGGATGCCCTGCCGGGTGGGGCATCTGCTTCCTGTGATATAATGAAAAATATGGAGGGCTGGCCGAGTGGTCGATGGCGGCTGACTTGAAATCAGTTGAGGTGCAAGCCTCCAGGGGTTCGAATCCTCTGCCCTCCGCCAAGATTAAGAATTAAGCCGTTTCAACTCCTTATTCGTCATGGTCTCGTTATCGTTCAGGCAATCTTCGACACTTTTTCCTCCATAAAAGCACCGTCAGGTTAAAAAAAGGCGAGGATCGCGTCCCCGCCCTCAAGGTTTTATCTTGTTATTCCAGCACAGCGCCCTTATCGGCGGAGCTCACCAACTTCGCGTAGCGCGCCAGGTAGCCCGTCTTGATCTTTGGCTCCGGGCAGACCCAGGCCTCACGGCGGCGGGCCAGTTCCTCATCGGAGACCTTCAGCTCGATCTTGCAGGCCGGGATGTCGATGGCGATAACGTCCCCTTCTTTGACCAGCGCGATGTTTCCTCCGGAGGCCGCCTCCGGGCTGACGTGCCCGATGGACGCGCCCCGGGTCGCCCCGGAGAAGCGACCGTCCGTGATGAGGGCCACGCTCTCCCCCAACCCCATGCCGCAGATAGCCGACGTGGGGTTCAGCATCTCCCTCATGCCGGGGCCGCCCCTGGGCCCCTCGTAGCGAATGACCACCACATCCCCGGCCTTTATCTTCTTGTTGTAGATCGCGGCGATGGCGTCGTCCTCGGAGTCGAACACCCGGGCCGGGCCCTCGTGGACCATCATCTCCGGTGCCACGGCCGACTGCTTCACCACGCAGCCGTCCGGAGCCAGGTTGCCGCGAAGCACCGCGATGCCGCCGTTCCCGGAGTAGGGCTTTTCAATGGGACGGATGATCTCCGCATCCAGGTTTTCCACGCCCTCAAGGTTCTCCGCGACGGTCTTCCCCGTGGCGGTGAGCAGCGACGTGTCCAGCAGGCCCTTCTTCGTCAGCTCCTTCATCACGGCGTAAACGCCCCCGGCCCGGTCCAGGTCCTCCATGAAGGTGTCGCCCGCCGGGGCCAGGTGGCAGAGGTTCGGCGTGCGGGCGCTGATCTCGTTGGCCGCGTCCAGGCTGATGGTGACGCCCGCCTCATGGGCGATGGCCGGCAGGTGCAGCATCGTGTTGGTGGAGCAGCCCAGGGCCATGTCGACGGTCTCCGCGTTGTGGAAGGCCGCGGCGGTCATGATGTCGCGGGGACGGATGTTCTTCCGCACCAGCTCCATCACCTGCATGCCGGCTTTCTTGGCCAGGCGGATGCGGGCGGAGAGCGGCGCGGGGATCGTGCCGTTGCCCGCCAGGCCCATGCCGATGGCTTCGGTCAGGCAGTTCATGGAGTTGGCGGTGTACATACCCGAGCAGGAGCCGCAGGAGGGGCAGGCGTTCTCCTCATAGTCCAGCACGCCCTGCTCGTCCAGCGTCCCGGCCTTGTAGGCGCCCACGGCCTCGAACATGTGGCTCAGGCAGGTGCGGCGGCCATCCGGAAGATGGCCCGCCAGCATGGGACCGCCGGAGCAGAAGATGGCGGGGATATTCAGACGGG